>LSQX01231921.1_pt1 | contig 19115 bp, 27 predicted proteins | sample 654561 | NCBI WGS metagenome assembly LSQX01 (sample SAMN04489861, study PRJNA283612) | anaerobic digester metagenome | isolation source: 4 biogas reactors fed with cattle manure at either 37C or 55C with and... | place: Denmark: Kongens Lyngby | collected 2014
ACAGCTGCAGCTGGTTTAGCAGCATTTATTGCAAAATTTATAGCAAGCAAATCAAAAGAGAGTTTGGAAATTCTTGCTGATGCAGTGGAGGCTTATTGTGTAGCTCTTGCTCCCGGAATGGCACCTGCCTTTGCAGGAACACCACCTACTGCAATTGCGAAAACCACTATGACTGCAGCTCTTAATGCTGCTGGTGAAGTTGCAAAGAATGGTGGAACAGGAGACGCTTGGGCAGCATCTGCTGCTTCAGCTATAGATGCTTATTTTCATACGGGTATAGCAGTTAATTCAACTACAGGAGTAACTGTGCCTTGGGCATAAGGAAATTTGATTTTTAACGGAAAATAATTAAATTTACAGAAACTTAGAATCATGGATTGGAAAGGGTTAGGTTTAGATGTAGCTGGTGACAGTATCAGGACACTTGTAGGTTCTCTTGATACTGCTGCTAAGCTTGCTCTGAATACTCTGTACCCTGCTGAATTTGAGGTTTATATGGTGACTCTTGAATTGGTTGATTATACTGATAAGTCACTTGAGTATTTCACCTTCCCTATTAATCCAGAATCTATTAATAAGTCTCAGCCTTATTTGAAACAAATAGAAAGAACCTATGGAGCAGTGGTAGTAAATAAATCTGGGTCTTTTGTTCCTCAAGATATTATTATAAGAGGAACATTTGGTAGACAATTTAGATTTGTTACTACTGAAAAAGTATTTGATTTGACTGCAATCCAGTGGTTACCTGATGGGAAAGAGTTTAATAAGAATTATAAGAGTGGGTATGGGTGCTTCAAGATAGTTCAAAGAATTTGTGATGAAGCAAATATTTTGGATGATGGTCATGCTAGGAAATTGTATTTTCATAATCTAGCAATGGGTGAAAGTTACCTTGTTGAGGTTATGAACTTCACTGGGTCTCAGTCACAAAATTCTAACATGATTTGGAATTATGACCTCAGGATGAAAATTCTTTCTAATGTGTTAGATGAAAACAAATGGAAAACATTCGGCCAAAATGCACTGACCAGTGCAGTTACTGCTGGAGCAAACTTGGTGGCTAAGGCCGGAAAAGAATTGGTGGGTAATTTGTTGCAAAGTATATAATGAAGAAGTCTTTTTCTGATAAACTTGGATTTGATGTGAGGCAATTTTTTCAGAACTGCTTCACTCTCTTACAGGATTACCAGTCAAAGTTAGTGACATATTACACCAAGGAGGGGACCTTTCCTAAAGAAGCATTTCAGCTGCTTGATAAACTGGAGGCTCAGGTGCCTGTTATTTATAATAAACTGAGAGTAAACAGAGAAAACTTTGATAATTATTCTGATTTTCTTGTTTTTGACCAGATAGAGGATTTTGTTTCAATTTTCAAAACAATAGAGAACTATTCTAAGTGGTATAAGAGTTCAACTATTAAAGGAAGGTTTAAGCAAACCACTGAAGTGAACTTTGTTCTTAGACAAAACCAAACTCTGGAGTCTTTTTCTAGTGAAGTTGGTTGGAGTAATAGGGAGAAAGGTGCACTGGATTTGGCACTGAGAAATCAAATCAAAGAAACTGATTATGACCTCAGTGGAGGAATGGTGTTTAAGTTTGCCTATCAAAATGATAAAAAGATAGAACTGCAGACAGTGGTTGATGAAATGACTGGAGAAAATTTGTTAGGCAAAGATATTCAGTCAACCTTGGAGTTCAAAAATGATGATTTGGTGTACTTGACTCCTGCTGACACTTTTCTGCAGACTTGTGAAATACTGACTAATTTGATGAAAAATTCCAATCCAGAATTTCCTGATGAGGGATTTGACAAGTCAGCTATTTCTAACAGGAATATCATGAGAGTTAGGATGTCTACTTTTATCAGACAGATGTTTGCAACTGTCAAAAGAGATGATACTATAGCCTCCTTCTCTATAAGTGATGTTTCAATTGATGGTGATGCTTTGAGCATTGAAGTTCAGTATAAATCATATTTGGGTGGTGAACCAGTAAAGAAAGCCGTGTATGGAAACTAAAATATACTCAGTTGATGACTTGAAGAATTTGTTTCTTCAGGAACTGCTCAATAAGACAGATGGGAAGATTTCTAAGGTGTCTGACCATAGTGTCTTGAATGGCATGGCTTATGGTTTTGCCAAAGCATTTCAGAAATCCATGAAAGATGTTGCTTTGTTGGAATCTGAACTGTTCCCTGAGTATGCTTATGGAGAATTCTTGGACAAGATTGCTGAAAGATATGGTATCACTGGAAGACAAAGTAATTTGGGCAGTTCAGTTTGTGTGAAACTGGTTGCCACTCCTGGGTCCCTCTACCAAGCAGAATCTTGTTCTTTCATCTCCTCTGATGGTTTCACTTTTAGTTTGACTGAAGATTATGAAGTGGGGGACAATGGTTGGGGATATGTTTTCTTAAAGAGTGATAGTACAGGTGCAAACACTAATGTTGCTGCCGGGTCAATAACCAAGGTGACTGGTCAGCCTTCTGGACATATTTATTGTGTGAATGAATTGCCTGCTAAGGGTGGGGTGGACAAGGAGTCTGATGAAGCTTTCTTGCAAAGGATTTTTCAAAGGTTCAATACTTTTTCTTTTGAGACCCTTGACAAAATGGCTGCTGTGTTCCAAACAATCAATCCTTTTGTCTTGGAGGTTAGAAAGGTAGGCACCAATTCCTATGGGCAAACAGTTTTGTCAGTTGTCACTTCAAATGGAGTAGACTTGACCAGTGATGAACTTGACCAATTGAAAGACCGAGGCACTCCTTATTTGTCCTTGCAGGACCTTTTTATAGTGAATGGTTTGAGTGGTGGTCTTGACCCTATCATTCTTCAAAATGTAGAAAGGGTGAACCTGGACATGGATTTCAGGGTACAATTGGATTCTACTATTGATATTACAGAGTTCAAGGTTGCTTGCCAGGAAGCTATCCTTTCTTACTTGGACTTTTCAGAAAGAAGTTTTGATAGCATTGAGTGGGAGGATTTGTTTGCAATAGTTAGGACTCAGACAGGAGTGAAAATGCTCCCTGAGCAATTTTTCTTTGCTGGAGATTCTAATTCCTGGAATGTTAACTCTCCTCATGTGGATATGCCTGTTCCTGCAACAAAAGTAGCTAGGCTAAGGATGTTTGTAGTAAGGGACATTTCTGGAACTGTTTTGTTTGATAATAACAGTGAATTGGTGCCTTACTATTATGGTTCTGGTTATACCAATGTTTTTGATGAAATAAACAACACCATCTAGATATGAATGACGGAGGACAAATAAAGATTGATGGAAAATCCAGAAATCTTGGTCAAATGGCAGCCATGGTGGTAAGTGCTACTGCCCCCAACAACAAAAAGGTACTTTGGTATGATACTAATATATCATCTGGTTGTCCCATCAAGTATTACAATTTGACTTCATTGACTTGGAAGGTTCTTGGAACTTAAGGTATGATTAATTGGGTAGAAAGAAAAACAGGGGATTACATTGACTCTCCCTATATTGGAGCTTATGAGTTCACTGAAGAGGGTGACACCTTGGTTGTCAAGCCCTCTACTCCTGTTTTGGGGCTTACAAAAATTCTTTCTGCACCTGTCTTGACAGAAGAACACAGTGACCCTAGTGGTTCATTTGTGGTGACAGTCAGGGTGAGTTTAGACGAAGGTTTGAATTGGCAAGGACCATTTGAACTGTCTACCCTCCATTCTCAAAACCTTGGGTTTAAGAAAAATCATTACACTGTCTTTGAGTTCACTATTGCCAAAAAGGGGACAGGAAATTCCTATTTTGAGGGAATTGATTTTGAAGATAGTTTGCAGTATTCTTTGCCTTCAGTTCCTGAATTTTATGAGGATATAAAGAATTCTCTGCAAGTTCCTTATTACAACCACACTGCAATCCAGTGGGCATTGAATGTACTGGATAAAATGTATAGGAAGGGCATAGTGCCTTCTTTCATAAAAAGAAGTGACAACCACAATTGGTCTGATGAAGATTATATCAATTTGTGGTGGTCATTCCTTTATCCTATGGCCCTTAGGATTGCTTTTTCTAATGAGTTTTCTGATTTGCTTTGGAATCCTACCTTGTTGCAAAGGTATTTGGAACAAAGGGGTATGATATTGGGTAATATATCAGGCTTGGATGAACTCTACTATTTGATGTCTTTCTTCTATGATGAAATGGCAAGAAGGGGCACCTTGTCAGTGTTTGATACTGACAGACAAGTAGGAGAAATGGACGGAGTAAGGGGGGAATTGGCCAGACTTATTGATATGAAGAATGGTTCAGAATTATTCCTGGGTCTTATCAATTCTTATGAAAATGGGTGGTGGTTAGGCAAGTCTTCACCTTGCAATTATGAAAATTCAGATATTTATGAAAATTACAAACTGGGTTATGAAAACACTATAACTAGTCTAGACAATTACCCTTTGGTTGGAGAAGATGTTTGGATACAAAATGGAAATATTTGCATTGAACCAGTTAGTGGAGCAGCTGCTGGCATTGGTGGAGACTTTTCAAGTGAGAAACTGATACCAGTCAGTAAAGATAGAGAATATGCAATTATAGTCAAGTTTGATTTAGACATTACTATGGGGGTGGATTTTGGAGTGAAGGGATATGATAGTGTTGGTAATCAGATTAATTTCATAGACAGTGGAGGGTCAGCCCAGAATTCTTTCAGAAGTGGTAATGTGGGGGACGGAAGCCATTGTTTCATTGGTTACATTAGGAACAATTCTTGCACAATTTTGGGAACACCTGACGGAACTTCTAGGGTTTTGAGGTTCCCCTCTACTGGTGATATTTCTTATATTGTGCCTCAGTTCAAAGTAAGTAGAGATGGTGAAATTTGCACCATTACTGAATTCCAGGTTTGTTTGTTAAGACCAAAATTCATATATTTGGAATCGACTTTCAGTAAAGTTTATGGAATGTTGATTAAGAACAGAAACATGAATTTGACTGATGAAGAAGTTGAAAAAATAATAAAAACAAAACTCCTTCCTATGGGGATGGATTATACGATTACATTTGAATAAAACAATATAGGATATGGAACTGAATTTCAAAGAAGGCATGTTCCTTGGGAAACAAGAACTTGAAAGACAGAAGGCTCTTGAAACTTGTTTTGAGGACAGTATTTCTAGGCTGATTGTAGGCACAGAGAATTTTGTTAATGAAGGCTTGGAGGGTCTTTATGCTCCTCAGAAACTGAACTATAAACTTTCCAAGAAAACCATAGATGGTGTTGAGGGTATTGCTGTAAGTGCTTTCAATCTTGATGGTTCTCCTGCTAGCCTGGGCAGACTTATAGTTGGTAAAAAGAATGGGCAAAGAATTGGTGTTGTTACAGATTCCGGTTTCACTGGAAAAGAATGTTTTCTTCCTTTATCTGAGTTCATTCCTGCTGACCTTTCTGGATATAATGACCTTTACTTTATTTTCAGATTGAAGCCTGCAACAACCAATTATGAACTTTCTTTGATTTCTATTAGTTCAAGTGGTGTGGGCACTTTCTCTATCCCTAGTTTGGTTATGCCTTTGTTCAGGGAGGCAACTGGAGGTAGAGCAACTACAATTAAAACTAGTGGTAATCAGGTTTTGAAGGTTGCTTCAGTTGATTTGGTCAATAACAGAGTTCAGTTTGAGGGGACTAGTTTCACAGCGGAAACCAATGTTCAATTCATGTTTCTGCAGACTCTGTCTCCTTTTACAACTGACACTCCTCAGCCTCTTTACACTTATGCTACTTGTGAGTTGATTTGTGATGCCACTGGTTATGCTGACCCGGAGGACGGGTTTATTAGGGACAATGTGTCTGTGCCTCTGGGTTATGCTCTCTATTATACAGATGATGGCCTCCAAGACCCTGATACCCCTAGTTCCTATGCCTATTCTGGGATATTCTTGGATACAGTAGGCAAAGGACAAATTACTTCTGAAAAAATAGCAAACGGAGCAGTAGGTGAAGACCATTTGAAGAATTTTGCTGTTTCTACTAATAAAATTTATCCTTATGCCGTAGGCAGACGTCAATTGGCTAATAATGCTTGGGGATATAGAGGCATTATTCAGGATACAGGAAGTCAAAATGAAATTATTTATTTTGAGCCTGGACAAATAGGCTTTGTTTATAATGATGATAATCCTGTGAATGGAAGGTATTTGGTCCCCAGAATCCCCTCAGGTTTCACTGCAGAAATGGCAGTCCTGCAGCCTACCAGAATTATTCTAAAGCCTAATGTTGCTTATAATCCCGATGCTCATGCTGAACTTATTTCTTATTTTAAGACAACAGGAACAAGCATAACTCTTCATTTCCCCCCTTCTATGGAGGGCGCGTACGCTGGAGAATTTATTTATGAGGTGTTTGATGTCTATTGGATGAGTTTGACAGCAGCTGTTGTAGTTTGGAACAGAATCAATACTGAGTGGTAAAATGGAACTTTATTATACTGTATCTTCCCAGCCGGGAGTAGCCCAATCCAAGCCTGTTTTGTCACTTGGAGGCTTTATTTCTTCTTCTAAGGTGCCTAATGGTTCTTTGGGAAACTTGTTTGATGAAGTGTCTCCTTATACTTTGCAAAATCCTAGAGCAGAATATATTGGACTCATTTTGAAGAACACCCTCAAGCCTGTTGCTTCTATGTCTATGTGGGTGAAAGCTTTCCTTGGGAACATCTGCAAGTTTAGAATAGCCCCTGTTGAACTGACAGAAAATGGTGAAATGGAACTGGTGCCTTCTGTCAATTCCAAACCACTTTATGCTGAGTTTGAAGAAACTTCAGAAACCAACAAGATTGACTTGACTTTTGAGGAACCTTTTGCAGTAGGGGCAATGTTAGGGTTGTGGATAGAAAGGACCGTAGACATGAGTTCTGACCAAGTTGTGAACCGGAACAACTGTCAGTACCTCTATCAAATGTTCAAAGAAGGCCAAAAGTGGCCAACTCAAGAGGAAGTTGAACTGAAAATAGAGTTTGAATTTGACTAATGGAAACCAAAAAAGTAGTACTTCCTTCTGTATTTGTTTCTAAGCCTGGTTCACCAACTGGGAGAGCATCGTATGGCATTTACCCTTCTAACTTTGAAGGTTTGGATGTTAGGATGCACTTAGGAACAGAAAAAGAAGATTCTGTGTATCTTGACAGACCCCAAGAAGGTTCTGCAATGTTGCAAGAATTCTGGGATGAAGTGAAGAAGAAGATTTATTTTGATGTGAACACAGAGGGAGAATTGATTGCAATCTTCCCAGAGGGGTTTGATGGTTTCCTAAATAATGATGGTGAATTGATTTTGGTACAAGGCACCATTGAAGAAGTCACTGATGGAATTGGTGTTTGGGTTATAGGTGATACATTTGAAGTGCACTAAAAACATGAAAAAGATGGGCTGAGGAGTCGGGAATATTAGTTATTAGTTTTAGTGTTATTAATTATGTGGTTAAGTCCAGTCTCTGTTGTGAAACACAGACTGAACAAATTTTTGTAAAATTATTTTGTTTTTAGAAATATAATTTTTATATTTGCAATGTGATTGAAACAATATAAAAGTTATAGTTATGGAATACAAGATTTACCAACTTGACATGAACCTTGAGTCAGTCAAAAATTCTCACAAATTGTTTGAAAGGTGGGATTGGTTGCAGAAATATGAAGGAGGCTTCAATTTCAAGGAATATAAAAAGGTTTATAAAGGTGAAATTGAAAGTGACCTTGACCAGATTGTTCTTGAAAATTTGTTCCAGAAATTCAATCTCAGTCATCCTTTAGACTTTCAGGGACACAGTCTTTCAGTTTCAGATGTAGTTGTGCTTGAGGGTGAAAGAATGTATTATTGTGACTCCTTTGGTTGGAAACAGATAAATTGAAATAGAATTATGAAAAATTGGTGGAGAAAACTGCTTGGTCTCATTGAAGATGGAGAGACTTTGTTTGTGATAGAATTGTCAGCTGAGCAAATTGATGACCTTAAACATGCTCTTAAATACAATCGGGGACTAGAATTTCCCAAGTTCAAGAAACTTTATGACATGTTCAATAAAATAATACCCGACAAAGATGGCAACTGATATGGATTACTGCAAAGGAGAGGGTTGCAAGGCCAAAGGACTTTGCTGGAGACATGATTATTATTTGGAGAGAAAGAAAGAGGGAAACTCTACTGATTACCCTCTAACTCCTGTGTTCAATGAAGATGGTTCTTGTGATAGACTATCTATGAAGGAATTTTATGGAAATTAGTCTCAAAGATAAATTGTTGCAAAATTTTGAATTCTTCAGTCTGAAGTTTTCAGGTGGGGTGTGCAAGGTAAAGACAGAAGTAGACAGATTCCTAGTTCTTTTGTCAAAGCAACAAGATTTGAAGTCTTTAGGGGACTGGTTTGCTTGGTGGTATGTTGCTTTTCAGTTTGAGTATTATGTATCTTTGAAAACTCAAATGGATGGCAGGTACCCTGCTAATTGGATATTTGGTCAGAAAGCCCTTCAAAGGTGGAATGACCGGGACCAAGAAAATTGGTTGTTTTATGTTCAGCAATTTTTGAACAAGACAGCTATAGAACAACCTCAGCAATTCCTTGCATCTGACCTAGAAACCAGGTATGAAGAGGAGAGAAAGAGGTTCTTCAATACAAACCTTGGATTGTTGCATTGCCAGCAATTTTCCCGATTTTCTGAAAGTTCTCCAAGTTGCATGATTTGTAAGAATAAAAGGGAATGTAAAAAACTATGGAACTAGGCATTTGCAAACAATGTGGACAAACCACCTACATTCAGAATAAAACTAGATGTTTGTGCAGTGATTGTGTGTATAAGAACAATCATGGTGGGAAAAGTAGGGAACAGGTTGCTATGGAAAAACAACAGCAGAAAAAGCCAAAAGTTTGGAAGCCTAAAGTACCAAAAGCAACAGGTGAAAAAGAAATGTTCCTGAAGATATGGGAACAAAGACCTCATGTTTGTGTTAATTGTGGAAAATTCCTTGGGCATGAACCAAAGAATTATATGTTTTCTCATAGGATAGCAAAGGGAGTGGATAACTCTCAAAGACTTAATCCTGATAATATAGACCTTTTGTGTTTTGATTGCCATTTTGCTAGAGACATGCAAGGCCAGAAGGTATTTGAAAACAGGGCAAAAGGCTTGCAAAAATAAAATATACTTTTTATATTTGCAGAAAGATTTTGACAATGAAGGACGATAGTGAAATCCGATATACTTTAAAACTTCTTTCTACTATTCTGCGTAGTTTTGGTTCAGCAATGGCCCCGGGACTGGTAGATAGGTTTTTAGAAGATGACCCAGATGAAGAGGAACATTTTGACAATAGTGCTTTGAATGAAGGCTTGGAAGAGTATGTTCAAAAGTATTTGACAAGGGACCTTCAGGGGCAGAAAAGAATGGTCAGGATGGGCAATTTGTATTTGCCCCTTGATGCAATCAAAAAGTGGACCACAGAAGAAGGATATTCCTACATGGACAGTACACTGAAGTACAAGTTAGTGTTCAATGCCAAAGAAGAACATGCAGGAGTGTTTGATAACTTAGTGGTCTCTTATAATACAGAAGAAGAAAGACAAAAAGATATTGAAAGATTGCTTGAAATGAAACTGAGTTACCCTCAGTTGTAAAAAGAAAAGAAATGGAAGAAATTAAGATTGATGTGGTTTCCAAGTTTACCCTCACTACTCTTACGGAGTACCTTAATAAAATCTGCAAGAAGAAGGGTTACAAGGAAGGAGAGGACAGTTTCAATGTGTCTGATGTCCAAGGTTACATTAAACGAGGTTTGCTGCCTTCTTATGTGAAGAAAGGCTATCAAATTCAGATTGTGAAATGTATGGACATTCCTGGAGCAAAGCTTTACAAACTGAAAGAAGTAAAATTGCATAAAAGATAAATTGTTATGTATCCCTGCTATTTTGTAGTATTTGACCTTGAAACTGGAGGACTGATTACCAAGACAAGGGGTATCCCTCCTATCACTGAATTTGCAGCTGCTGTCCTTAATGACAAATTAGAGACAGTGGAAGAAGTTGATTTTTTTATTAAGCCTTACAAGCCAGTAGAAAGATATACGGCAGAGGCACTGAAGGTTTCAAACATTACCCTAGACCTTTGTGAGAAACAAGGTGTGTCTGCTCCTGATGCTTCTAAACAAATTGCTGATTTGTTCAAGAAAGCTAAGGCCCCTGCAGGAGGCAAAAAGCCTATTTTGTGTGGGCATAATATTGACTCATTTGACATTCCTATTTTGAATGATTTTTTAACTGAGTTCAAAGTGGATTTGAGCAAGTTTGTTGAGAAGGACTGCACTATAGATACAAAATGGTGGGGAAGAATTGCCTATCCAGAACTTCCTGGTTACACTCTTTCTGACTGCTTGATGAAAGAGCAGATTGACAATGAACAAGCTCATAGAGCTATTGGTGATGTAAGGGCTAACAGAGATTTGCTTGTCAGGATGCTCCAGAGACTTAGAGGTGAAGCAGGGTTGTTTGCACCAACTGTGGAGAGTCCTAGAAAGAATTTTCGTTTCCAGATAGCAAGAAAATAGCATGCAGGAACAGGCAAAAGTCACTTCCTATCTGAAAAGGGTGGAAGCTATATCATTGGCAGAAAAAGAGGGTCTTGACAGTCAAATTGAAGACCTGATTGATTTGTTGGATGATAAGAGTATCCAAGACCTTTTGTCAGTAGTTGGAGGTGACTATGAGAAACTTTTAGAGATACTTGCTGAAGAAACAAACAATGTGGTAAATCTTAAGCAGTTTGACAAATCTCTTACTACTTGTACCATTCAAGGTTTGCCCCGTTTGCAAGAAGGATTTGAAGTGTATCTCAGAAAGAAAAATTTAGCCTATTTCACCTTTTCATGTCTGCCAGATTTTGAACTGGCATATCATACCTTGGAATGGTTTTCTATGATACAATTGTATCAAAAGCTGAATGTTATTGCTGCCCGAGACCATAGCAAATCGTATGTGTTCAGTTTTGCCGTTCCTTTGTGGAGGCTTTACAGGTACACAAAACCGGATGGTTTTTCAGTCCTCCCGGATGACATTAAGTTCTACAGGGAGGGAATGATAATTACCAATGAATATAAATTGGCCAAGAAACTCCTCAAGAAGGTCAAAGAAGAGATTAAGTTCAATCCCGTCCTGTCTAAAGCCTTGTACCCCCAGGGTGATGAAGGCAACTGGGCTAGTGAAAGTATTGCTTGTAAAAATGGTGCTGAAATAACTCTTTCTTCCTATAGAACTTCAAACCGTGGTCCTCACCCAGGTTGGATTACAGTTGATGACTTTCTGGATAGGTCTGCAATGTATTCTAAAGACCAAAGAGAATCTTTCAAAGAATCTTTCAATGCAGAGATTATGAACATGATTCTCCCCCAAGGTACTATAGATGTGGTGGGCACTCCTTTCCATGAGAAGGACCTTTATTCTGATTTGAAGAAGGACCCGAACTGGAGAGTATTTGAATATCCTGCAGTGTTTCCTGATGGTTCAGTTCTTTGGGCAAACAGATATAGTTTTGAAGCCTTGAAGGCAAAAAGATTGTCTCTTGGTCCACTGATTTTCTCTAGGGAAATCCTTGTAAGGCCCATATCAGATAGTACTTCTATTTTCCCTTGGTCTTTGCTTGAGAAGGCATTTTTAGGTATGAAAGATTACTGCTTGGTGAAGAATAGAGCATCTTTTCCTGTTAAATTTAGAAAAGTTGCAATTGGAGTTGACTGGGCATTGTCTGCTACTGTGGCTGCTGACTTCACTGAAATGACAGTTTTGGGTGAGGATTTTCAAGGACATCTGTGGTTGTTGGAAGAAAGAACCTTGCATGGTGCAGGATATAACCAGCAGATAGCAGAACTTCAGGCATTGAATGTGGCCTATAGTGCAGATGTGATTATGGTTGAAGTGAATGGGTTTCAAAAAGTGATGAGTGGTCTTGCTATTGAAGCAGGTTTGACAAACATAGTGGAAGAAACCACAACTGGGCATACTAAGAAAGATTTCTATGAAGGGTTGCCTGCAATTGCAGTTCTTTTTGAACAAGGCAAAATGCACTTTCCTAGAGGTGATGAATATAGCATAGAGAAGACCAACGAAATATGCAGTCAATTGAACTCAATGGCTTTTGATGAGGATAGGGGCACATTGGAATCAGTGGGAACCCATGATGATAAGGCTATGTCTCTTTATTTTGCTGTTAAGGGCATAAAATCAGTTAATGGCATATTTAGGGTTGGTTCAACATTATAAATTAGTAAAATTGGTTTATGAAAATTGAGCAGTTCAATTCAAATTTTCTTGCTGAACTCTTCAAATTAGTGACTCTCAAGCAAGATGTCTGTGAATTAGTTTGTGAGAATCTAGAATACCCCTATATCCCTGCAGAGCTTAAGGGATTTAAGCATATCTTGAAGGGGGTGAAGAGACAGTACAGTGCTTCATCAAAACTTCCTTCTCTGGGGGTTATCTTGCAAGAGAATGCACTTGATGCTGATGTTTACGAAGCAGTAGATAAAATCAATGAAGCAAAAGTTGCTGACAAGGACCTCATTCTGAAAACTTTTGAGGAATATTTGAAGAGGGTGAAGTTCCAGATTTTGTTTGAGAAGACAGTGGAACTTTATAATAATGGAAAACAGGATGAGGCAATTGAATTGCAAGCTAAAGAATCCCCCAAAATTTCTGAGTTTTCCATCTATAGTGTAGGGGGTAGTGTGTCTAATATTTTTAGAGACTTCTTCAAAAGAGATAGTGAAAGGTTCATGTCTGCAAATGATTCTACTTTGAAGAGAGGCAAAATATCATTTGGTATTGATTTGTTGGACCAAGTTTCTGGTGGAGGTACAGACCCAGAAACAGGAGAGATAGATTGTTTCCTGGGAAGGTCAGGTTCTGGTAAGACTAAGTGGTTGAGGTGGAGGGGTGTTTCTGCAGCTAGAATGGGCAGAGCAGTTTTGCATATTCAGGCAGAAGGAACTAAGAAGGAATGTGAATTAGGCTATGATGCTACTTGGACTGGAATTCTGAAAGGTGAGTTGAAGAGGGGAGAAATTCCACCTGAAGTAGAAGAGAAACTGAGGAAGGCAATTAGAGATATCTCTAAAATAGGTGGGTCTATTGAAGTGGTAGCTTATGAGCAGTTTGAAACAGCTACCATGAAGGCTGTGAGGGAAAAAGTGTTGGATTATAAAAAGAGACACGGCCATTATCCTGACATGCTCATTTTAGATTATCTGGAACTTTTTCATCCGGGTAATGGTAGACATTATGCACCCACCACTGAAGGTGAAAAGTTCAGGAGAGAGGATTGTGCCAGGGCTTTTAAGAATATTTGCAATGAGTTTAAGATGGCTGGTGCAACAGCTAGTCAGGCAAATGATATTTCTCCTGCTGACTACAATAATGCAAGTTGGGTGATGACTAGACATAATTGTAGTTCTGCAAAAGGTTTGGTAAACCCTTTTTCTTACTTCGTTACCTGGAATGTTAGCTCAGATGAGTATAAAAAGCATCAAGGCAGATTGTATGTGGATAAGATGAGAGAGTATGAAGCAGGTCAGACAATAAGACTTTGTACTGACTTCAAGCATGACAGGTTCTACAGTAGAAGGGAAACATTGGACACTTGGCCAGAAGATTATGAGAAGGGTAAATAAAAACAAGATGGTCCAAGATTTCCAATTGCATGCTTTTGGTGCAAAGGGATGGCTTGGGTCAAAATATCTTGCTTGTCCTTACTGTGGTAAGAGGTCAAAGTTTGGAGTGATTTTTACTGAAGATGGAAATTCTGGTGTTTATCATTGTTTCTATTGTGATAAGAAGGGGTCCATATTTTCTTTGCTCAAGGAAATCAAAAGAGAAGACCTTATAATCAGAGATGGAGACGACAATGAGTATAATTTGTCTGACAAACTGGACTTGTCTCTTAATATAATGACAGAAAAACAGGAGGACTTGGAATGCCCAGAAATCCCTATGCCTTTAGGATGGAAACAACTGACTGAAAGTGAATATCTGGAAAAGAGGGGCTGGGAAAAGTGGCAATTAGAGTTGTACCATGCAGGAACAACCTTGGAACCTAAGTTGAAGGGAAAGATTACCTTCTTGTTGTATGAAGATGGAAAATTGATAGGGTACCTTTCTAGAAGTACTAAATCAAAAGCATGGCATAAAAAGAATCTTGAGGATTATAAGGCAGGAAAAGCTAAGTTGGTACTGAGATATGACAACTCTACTTCAACTCAGTTTGAGAAAGTTCTAGGTGGCATAGATGAGGTTTCAGAACAAACTCATACAGTTATTCTGGTTGAAGGCATCATGGACAAGGCAAATACTGATAAAGTTTTGCATTTGAATGAAAGTCCAGAAGTGAAATGTTGCTTTACTTTTGGGTGTAAGTTGTCAGAAGCCCAGATGTTGAAACTTTACAAGAAAGGGGTTAAGAATGTTATTTTGTGCTATGACCCTGGAACTATTCAACAAGTTAAGTCAGCTGGGCTGAAATTGTCCAAGAAATTTAATATCAAAATTGGGGAACTAAAAGGAGAAAAAGACCCAGGTGAAATGAATTTTTGTGATTTTGAAGAAGTTTTTGTAAATTTGCTCTCACCAATGGAATACTACGCCAACAGGTTGCAAATTGGTCAATTGAAGTAGGAATTATGATGAAAAACCGGAACCAAAATTTTAATGATTTTTTCGCCTGTCTCCAGAGAGAATACCTGGTGGCAGAATTGAGATATAAGATTTACTTGAAGGTGAAGGACAAGGAATACTACCTTCACAAGGAAATGGAGGGTAAGAAAAAGACCATTGAATCCATTGCTTCCAGGAACAACTTCCCTTCTATCTTCACTGACCAATGGCTCCTTGAAAAATACAAGTCAGAGATTTATAATGAATGGGGTTTGCCTAACTTCATTTATAGGTCTGATGAGGATAGGCTCAACAGAAGACCTTCTGACATTGTTTCCTACTTCCATAGAGGTGTAACTGTCAATGTAAAGACAGATGATGGTGTGAAGCCAGGCAAAGTTGTTTGGACTGATTTGGATAACAGCACTGTCACTGTAGAAGTTGGTGGACACCAAGAAACTGTTTCTTACAATAATCTTCAAAGAAAATTTTAATATGGAACAAAGTATATTTGAAAGTGTCCTCAATAAGGGTGAGGCAATGGAAAGGCTGCAGAGTCAGTTTGTTGAGCCTTGGGAAGATTTTATTGAAAAAGGCAGAACTGCTCAGATAGGTGAAGTAAGACAGTGGAGAAATCAGAAAATGAGAAAAACCACCCAGGGATGGGTGCCTGCTGAGCCTGGTAGAACTTTGAGAAGAAGAACGAACAAGGATGGTTCTTCTTTCAAGTGGGACGGTTCCTTGAAAGGTCTTGAGGATTATGGTTCACCTGAATTTGAACAAGATTTGAACATTTATACTGATTCTAATATCCAGTACAAAGATGAAAGTGGGAATTATACCTCTGAAAGAGTTAAGAAGGTTCACAAGCCTATAGTGGATTCTTATGTTAAGAAAGGAAAAAAGAGTCCTGATAAAAATAGGCCTACTTGTATTCTTATGATGGGTGCTCCTGCTACTGGAAAAGGACATTTGAGAAAAGGGCTTGTAAAGGCCGGAGTTATTCCTGAACACTTTGTAGTGGTTGACCCTGATGACATTAAAACCAAAGGGCTCAAGCCTGATTATGACAGGTTTTCAGAGGACAATAACAAGACGGCAGCCAGGTTTGTTCATGAAGAGGGGTCTGACATTTCCAAGGAAGTGTTTGCTGCCATGGAGGAACATGGATTTGACTATATCCAGGATAAGGTTTTTGCCTCTTTCTCTAAACTTCAGAAGGAAATCAAGAGGCTCAAGGCAAAAGGCTATGATGTGAAAGTGATTGCCACTAAGTGTCCCAAAGACCTTGCTTATAAGAGAATGCTTCAAAGAGCAAAGGGGCCTGAAGCTAGGTTTGTGGATATAAAGGCTTTTAATTCTGCTCATGGTGCAATAGATGGTGCTTTTGATGAATTGGTAGAGTCAATGCCAGAAGGCCTGTTGTCAGTGCAAAGGTATGATACTTCGGCAAATGGTGACCCTAAACTAGTGGTCTCTAAACCATAATGAAAATTTTTGCCCAAACTCTTTGTTTTTAGAAATATAATTTTTATATTTGCAATGTGATTAAAAACTAAGAGTTATGACAAAGAAAGAAATCAAGAATTGTCTTGAGTACAGACTTCAAAGACTCAAGGAGTTAACCGGAGAAAATTATACCTTAGATTGGTATCATGGTATTGTTGCTCTTCAGGTTATAGACGAAGGACATGTTCCCCATCATGGAAAATTTGGAAATGCAAACAGTAGAAGGACAGCTTCTGAAATGCTTGCATATTTGGATGGGTATTGAGTGGTTTAACAGGAATAAAGTATTAGGATATGAAAAAGACACCGAATTTCTACAACAAGCTGGATGAAAAGGCAAAAAAGCAGTATGATGCTCATGAAAAATATCGTCCTCACACTGATAAGTTCATTGAATTGATGGACCAAGTTAAGCCCAGTGAGGGTGCAATTAAGGGACTCCTTTATACTGAAGAGGAACTTGAACTTCTGGGTAAGGAAGACCTTGTGACCCTGGGTAATGTTCATCCTACTGAAGCTGACTATTACATGCTTATAGACTAAATTGCTTAAATATGATTATTAGAAAATTGTTTCGGTTTGAAGCAGCCCATATTGTCAGGGATTGTTCTACAGACCGGTGTAAAGAAAACATTCATGGCCACTCTTTCATTGTTGAACTCTTTCTACAAAGTGATACTTTGGATAATGCTGGAATGGTTTATGATTTTGGTCTTTTGAAAGGTACAGTAAAAAGTTTTATTGATGCTTTTGACCATTGCTATCTGCTGTGGACAGGTGAAGCAAAGGGTTTCAAGAATTTTATCAAAACAGTCAACAAAAGATGGATTGAGTTCCCTTTTAATCCTACTTCTGAAACTTTGGCTTTGTTTCTTCACAAAGGAATCCAGGATATTTTGGACCACGCCCCTATGAATAATGGGGAGGGAAAAATCAAAGTTAAATCTGTCAGGTTGCATGAAACAGCTACTGGATATGCAGAAACTGAGGAAGGTGAAGAACTTTTAAATAGAGTTCCACTCCCCATGAATGTTACATTTTCCCCAGGAATTTTGCAGGAAAATTTTGTTCTGGTAGACTATCTTAATAACGGAAGTAAATGGCTAAATATATCATAGAACCTGGTAAAGCTTGGGAGTCTTCCGAAGAACATTGTTTGAGGGTTTCTGAGTTTTTTGTTGATGCCTTCCAAGGGGAGGGTGTTTATGCAGGGGTGCCTGCTATGTTTTTTAGATTGGCTGGTTGTCCTCTTGGTTGCCATTGGTGTGATAGTAGAAATATTTGGACTAAAGCTACCAAAATTGGTATTCATGAACTGGTAGATTTGTTCAAGAAAGAACACCTGTTTAGTAAACTGGAACAGGGTCACCATTTGGTAATAACAGGAGGCAGTCCTATGCTTCAGCAGAGAGAGTTGGTAAATTTCATCACTCTTTTGCAATCTGAAATCAAAAAGAAGATTTTCATTGAAGTAGAAACTGAAGCCAGTATTAAAATAGAAGATGAAAATTCCCTTCTGTTCTCCCTAGTTGATTGTTGGAATGTTTCTCCTAAACTGGAAACTAGTGAGGTTCCTGTTGAAAAAAGGTACAATACGGCAGCACTGGAACAGTTGCAATCAGGAACAGAGGTTTGGTTTAAGTTTGTGGTTACTTATCCTGAAAAAGATTGGGAGGAAATCAATGACTATTTTATCAAGCCTAAATTTGCAAAGAAGAATCAGATTATTCTTATGCCAGAAGGGGCAACCCGTGCAGCTCTTAGTCCTGAAAAGAAACAAGTAGTTGCAGAATTGGCTGTCAAAAAGGGAGTCAGGTATGGTAGTAGATTGCAGATAGACATTTATGACAATAAACAAGGAGTGTAACATGAAAGAGTATTTGAGTAATATTTTATCTGGCCAGTCTTTTGAAGGCCAAATGACTGAAGATGAATTTGAGGCAAGAAGGGAACACGCAGAGGAACTGGTGGGCCAGCTTCTTCAAACTCTGGGCTATGACTATCAAAATGACCCTAACATGAAAGACACTCCTAGGAGGTTTGTTAAGGTTTTGATGAAGGAAATTGCTAGAAGCACCTATGTGGAATCCCCCAAAGTGACTGTTTTTGAAAATCAAACTCACTATGATGGTATAGTTTTTGAGGGAAACATTTGTGTAAAATCTCTCTGTTCTCACCATCTTGCCTTCATTAAAGGTTATTGCCATGTTGCCTATATTCCTGGTGATGTTGTAATTGGTCTCTCTAAATTGAACAGGATAGTGGATTGGTTTGCAAGAAGGCCTCAGTTGCAGGAACAAATGACTATGCAGATACATGAGTATTTGGATAAAATGTTGGTAGGCAATAGGGGTGTAGCTGTTTTGATTGAAGCAGAACATACTTGTGTTTCAATGAGGGGCATTGAAGACCAGAACAGCAGAACCTCTACATGCAAACTTTCTGGTGCTTTTTTGGACAATTCTGACAAGTCTAGAGATGAATTCTACAGGATGGTAGAGAACATTAAGAAATAGTATGACAGGAAACGAATATCAAAAGAAAGCTCTTGAGGTAAAGCTCTATCATGAGCAGGAAATAACACCCCAGATGTCCAAACTCCTCTATTTGCAGGGAGGCCTTACAGGTGAAAATGGTGAATTGGCTGAGAAACTGAAAAAGATAGTCAGGGACAATGCCTGTATCTTCACCCCTGAAACTTTGGAACTGGTGAAGAAGGAGTGTGCTGACATTCTTTGGTATCTTGTTGCAATCATTGAGGAACTTGGTTTTGATTTTGATTCCATTATGGAGTGCAGTTTGACTAAGATTCAAGACAGGATTGCCAGGGGTGTGCTGCAAGGTTCTGGTGATTTGAGGTAATAAAATCAAAAATTTGGGTAAATTATATTGCAAATAGAAATATAATTTTTATATTTGCAATGTGATATTAACAATAACACTTTTAGTAAAATTGCTA
>LSQX01314346.1_pt2 | contig 19115 bp, 15 predicted proteins | sample 654561 | NCBI WGS metagenome assembly LSQX01 (sample SAMN04489861, study PRJNA283612) | anaerobic digester metagenome | isolation source: 4 biogas reactors fed with cattle manure at either 37C or 55C with and... | place: Denmark: Kongens Lyngby | collected 2014
AGCTTGGGAACGAGGTAAAAAGACTGAACCCTGAACCCTGGACCCTTTATGAAGACCCTCGTCCTCGGCCTGGGCAACTGGATTGTTTCCGATGACAGCATCGGGCTGCGCGTTGCCGCTGAACTGGCCAAGGTGCTGGCCGACCGCGAGGACGTGGAGGTCAGCGAGGACTATTGGGGCGGCTTGCGCCTGATGGAACGGCTCGTTGGTTACGATCGGGCGATCGTCATCGACGCGATCTCTACCGGCGCGGCCCCCGGCACGATCCACCATCTGACGCCCAGTGCAATTCCGACCCAGCGGAGCGCCTCGGCCCACGACATGAATTTGCCGACGGCCCTCGAACTGGGCCGCCAGGCCGGTTTGGACCTCCCTCCCAACCACGAGATCCTGCTTGTCGGCATCGAGGCGCAGGATATACTGACATTTGCCGATGAATGCACCCCCGAGGTTGCGGCTGCCATCCCGGCGGCGGTCGAAGAGGTGCTGAAGCTACTGGAAACCGGGAGTCGGGCCGATTGAGCCGGTATGTTGCCGGTTGCGGCTTCGCGGTTCCGCGTCGCCGACTCCCACAAGGACTTGTCCCTGAAGGAGCCCTCCAATGATCTCTCCCGAAGCCCTGCGACGCTACCACTACTTCGCCAACATCAGCGAAGAAAGCCTGAAGAGTCTGGCGATGATCGCGGAAGAGAAGGACGTGCCGGCCCACACGCTGATGTTTCGCGAGGGCGATCCGGCCTCGACGCTCCACGTGATTACCCAGGGTGAAGTGGAAATCCGGTATCTCCTCGGCAATGGCGAGGAGCGGACCGTCGACACGTTGGTCGGTGGTGAACTGCTCTGCTGGTCGGCTTTGATCGAACCTTACAAGGCGACGGCGATTGGGACGACCACCAAGGACACGCACCTGATTTGCCTCAACGCGGAGAAAGTCCGGCAGATATGCGAGCGGGACCCAATGGTCGGCTACCAATTGACACTGCGAATCGCCAAGTTGCTCGCCCAGCGGCTGGAAAGCGCCCGAATCCAATTGGCTGCCACGGACTGAAATCACCCAGATTGCCGCGTGGGCGTGCTCCGCGCTTGCAGCGCCGCGACGAACCAAGTCGTCGAGCAAACTCGCCGGCCATCCGGGACAGTGATCGCGGCGTATTCCCCTGATGCATGAACTATCGATTGTCGAGGCGCTGATCGGGCAAGTCGAGGCGGAGGTCGAGCGTGCCGGTGCGCGGGGCCCGGTTGCCCGCTTGAAGCTTTCCATCGGGCGGCTTTCCGGAGTCAACGCCGACGCGGTCCGCTTCGCCTTCGAACTGCTCACGCCGGGTACGCGGCTTGCCGGCGCCGAGTTGGAGATCGACGAGCCGAAGGCGGTATGCCTCTGCGCCGCTTGCGGCGCCCAGACGGAAATTGAGGAACTCTCGCTCGGCTGTCCGGCATGTCAGTCCGGCGACATCACGATTGACGGCGGCCGTGAAATGCTCCTGGAGACGATCGACGTCGACGAATTCGATCGGTAGCCGCGTCTGCTGTCCGAGACGCGCAGTTTCGGCCTCGGGGCGCGTCTGCTGGCCGAGACCGAGTTGTATGTGGAAAACGCGATCCCGGGCCGCACCCTTGTTCAGGCTGCGTCCCGTTTTGGACCAGACGGGTGTGTTCATGAAAATCGTCGCTGCGCAAAAAATCCTCAAAGCCAACGATCAACTCGCCGAGGAGAACCGCCGCCGGTTCAGCGCTGCGGGCGTCTTCGGCGTCAACATCGTCGGTTCGCCCGGCTGCGGCAAGACGACCCTTCTGGAAGCGCTGATCGGGCGGTTCGGCGACGCGCTCGCTCCGGCAGTAATCGAAGGCGACATTGCCGGCTCGATCGACGCCGAGCGGATCGACGCGTTGGGCGTCCCCGTCGTCCAGATCAACACCGACGGCGCTTGCCATCTGGACGCCCAGATGGTCAATGCCGCGGCCGGCAGCCTCGAACTCGGGCAGCTCGGCCTCCTGCTGATCGAGAATGTCGGCAACCTGGTCTGCCCGGCGGGCTTCGACCTGGGCGAACATCGCCGGATCGTCTTGTTGAGCGTGCCCGAAGGCGACGACAAGATCGCCAAGTACCCGGCCATCTTCCGCGGGTCGCACGCGCTGGCGATTACCAAGATCGATCTGCTCCCGCATTTTGATTTCAGCGTCGACCGCGTGGTGGCGGACATGAGGCGGTTGGCGCCGGCGGCCCGCGTCTTCCAGCTTTCAGCCAAGACCGGCGGCGGTGTGGCGGAGATCGGCGACTGGCTCCAGGCGGAGGCGGCGGCTCGGTAGAGTTGCAGGTCGCAACCGGCAGCCCCAAGGCCCCCTTTGGAGTGCGGTGATTCATCACCGCTTTCCCCTTTTCTACCGCCTCCCGCTGACCAGTTTCGGCTGCGCTTGGGTGGCGCGGACCTTGCCGTCTTCTCTCCTGCTCCGACCAAGCACGTTGACCAGGCAGCGGAGCGTGCCGAAATGGCGGAAGCAGGTCGTGCAATCCACGCGCTCGACGCGGTAGCCGAGGCCCGCCCAGATTTCTGCCGCCCGCTCGTTGAGCGGACCGGTGCCGGCGCCAACACGCCAAGCACGATCGCCGATGCGGCGCAGCCGAGCACGATGCCTGCAACCTGGCTGGGACAGGGTATCTTCATGGTTCGAATCCTTGCGGTGGGGAGTTGCCGCCTGCCAGCTTGCAGGTCACAGGGCCAGGGGGCCAGCTCGGGTTGGAGCAGGGAGTGTCTGATGGTTTGTGACCTGCAACCTGACCGCTGACATCCGGCAGCTACTGGCTGCTGCGTGCCGCCTGCTCGCCGGCCGACATGGCATCCGTCACGACCGTATCGGCGGCTAGTTCCACGTTGGCGACGATCTTGAGCGACTTGATTTCGTTCGGCTGAAGAAAGACAGTGCAATCTTGGCTCCAAACGGTTTCGGGCAGCGGCAGTATCCGCGCCATGGGAGAAGGGCGCCTGCTTGCCAGGATTTGCAGGCGGAGCCGCGCCTCGACGGGCCGGTCGGTCAGATTCGTGGCTCGAAGCGCCAGGACCGGCGATCCGTCCGGGTGATATTCGGCCTTGCCGGCGGCGGGCGTTTTTTTCAGATCCAGCGGAAATTGACTGGCGGCGGCGGCTGTGACATACTGGGGAGCGCTCGTTGATCCCTGCCTGTATCACGCCCCCTGCATCCCTCGACTCAGTACAATGGAGCCCTACCCATGAGACATGCTTTGAACCGACGCCAATTCCTGGCGGCCTCGGCCGCAACTGCCGGACTGCTTGCCAGCGGCGGGCTCCAGGCCGCCGAATACAAGACGAAACTCAAGAAGGCCCTGATCGGCAATCCGGACGAAAAGACGCTCGCGGCGTGGAAAGCGGCCGGGTTCGACGGCATGGAGACCGGCAAATGGGACGTCGCGCCGGAAGTGGCCGCCCAAGGGCGCAAACTGGCCGAGTCGCTGTCGATGGAGATTCACTCAGTGCTTTACGGGTGGGCCAACTTCAACAGCGAGAAGGCCGAGGACGTGACGGGCGAACTGGCGAAAGTGGATCGGGCGCTGAAAGCCGCCCAAGCCTATGGGGCCAATGCCCTGCTGCTCGTTCCCTGCCGCCTGACGCGCAGCGTCAAGGTCCCCCAGCCCTGGGAGTTCGACATCGAACTGGATGAAAAGACCTCGCACGTCCGCCGCGTCGTCGAGGGCGACAACTCCCCCTACGCCGACTACATCGCGGAACAGAACCGCTCGACCGACGCCTCGCGGAAAGCGGTGGAGGCCCTGATCCCCGTGGCCGAGAAGACCGGGGTGGTGATCGCCCTGGAGAACGTCTGGAACCAGTTCTGGGTCAAGCCGAATCTGTTCGCCAATTTCGTCGCCTCCTTCGACAGCCCGTTCGTCAAGGCCTATTTCGACATCGGCAATCACGTCAAGTACGCCAGGCCGGAGGAGTGGTTCGAGGCCCTGGGCAAGCTGATCGTCAAGCTGCACGTCAAGGATTTCAGGGTCGACAGGGAAGCGAAGAACGGCGGAGCGTTCGTCGACATCCGCGACGGCGACGTCAATTGGCCGGCGGTCCGCCAACAGATCGAAAGGATCGGCTACAACGACTACATGACGATTGAGGGCAGTGGCGGCCTCTCACTGGAAGAGCGCAGCAAGCGCCTCGACCTGATCATTGCGGGCAAGTAGACTCCAGGGAAACTCAGATTGAAGGAACCAGGTTTCATGTTCAAGAGACTTCTGGCGGCGTGTCTTCTTCTCGGCGTGCTGGCTTGCGGGCGCCTGGCGGCCGCGGAGCCGCCCACGGTCCCCGAGGGCGCACTCCGCGCGGGCATCATCGGGCTGGACACTTCGCACGTGATCGCCTTCACCAAGGCGATCAATTCACCCGATGCGCAAGGCGACATCGCCGACGTGTTCGTCACGGCCGGCTTTCCCGGCGGCACGGCCGACAATCCCAGCAGCATCAACCGCGTGGAAGGCTATACGAAGCAGCTCCGCGAGCAGGGGGTCACGATCTACGACACGATTGAGGCGATGCTGCCCCATGTCGACGCCGTCCTGCTGGAAAGCGTCGACGGCCGGCCGCACCTGGACCAGGCCAGGCCGGTGATCGCCGCCGGCAAGCCGCTGTTCATCGACAAGCCGATGGCCGCGTCGCTGGCCGACGTGATCGAGATCTTCCGGCTCGCCGACGAGGCCAAGGTCCCCTGCTTCTCCAGCTCTTCGCTCCGCTTCGGCTCGGTGTTCCAGCAGATGCGCACCAATCCGCCCGTCGGCAAGGTCCAGGGCTGCGACGCCTACAGCCCGTGCAGCCTCGAACCGCACCACCCCGACCTGTTCTGGTACGGCGTCCACGGCGTGGAGATCCTTTTCACGATCATGGGCACCGGCTGCCAGAGCGTCTCGTGCACGGCGACCGACGGCGCCCATCTGGTGGTTGGAACGTGGGATGGCGGCCGGATTGGGACGTTCCGCGGCATCCGCAGCGGCAAGTCGGGCTATGGGGCGACGGTGTTCGGCGCGAAGGCGATCGAAAGCGGCGGAAACTACGAGGGTTATCTGCCGCTGGTTGAGGAGATCTGCAAGTTCTTCAAGACCGGCAAAGCGCCCGTTCCCAAGGAAGAGACCATCGAATTGTTCGCGTTCATGGCAAGCGCTGACGTGAGCAAACAGCAAGGCGGCAAGCAGGTTTCCATCGCCGAGATGATTGAGAAAGCGGAAGCGTTCAACGCGCAGCGCGCTGCCCGCTGAGGCGTTCCCAAGCCGGAGCTTGGGAACGAAGCGCTGGCCGATGGCTGACCGCCAACCACCGTCAGCTGTTGGCCGTTAGCTGACCCGACGGCTGGCGGCTGACGGCTACGGTCTGCCGCAGCTGGAGGCTTTCGACGAGGGTATCGAGCAGGTCCTGTTCTCCCAGGTAGACCTCGGCCAGAAGCGATTCGGTGTCGACCAGCAGGACCATGTGGTCGCCGGGACGAGCGTGCTGGCTGCGGAGGGCGGGTCCCAAACCCCAGGCGCATCCGTCGCGGGCCACGAGTTGGCCGGCCTCGGCGCCGTCGGGGGTGCGGATCGTGAACCGACCGGCCAGCCGGGCCTTGATTGCCGCGGGGACGGTGGTCACGCCGCCGGCAATCGCCGCTTTCGAGAGCTTGTAGCAGAGAAACAGCCGCCCGTCCCCCAAGGTGCCGGCCCCTCGCAGAACGCGATCCGTCGCGGCTCCGCGGCGTTTGGCGGCCATCGACTGAACCTTTCTGCGGCTGATCGCCGCTCCAACCAGGCCGTACACGCTGCGGCCGAACTGGCAAATCACCGGCGATGCCATGAGGGCCGCGTTGAAGCTGAAGCGGTTGATGCCCCGCTTCAGGCATTGTTCCTCGAAGGCTCCCCTCTCCATCACCGGGCCATGGGATCGGAGGACCTCGACCATGGCCGCCTCAACGCCCGAGAGCACCTCCGCGCTCTTCCGCGGACGCTCGGCGAGGACGGCGTGGTTCCTGACGCTTACCCCCGGCAGCTGGGCGCAGAACGCCAGCAAGACGCGCGCAGGCGGCACCCTCCTGCCTGGCCGCCGCCGCCGCGCCAGCGCCGCGCGGAGGCGGCCAACGGCGATCCGCGGGCAGACGGCAAGCACCTTGTCGATCATGTTGGGAAGCCCGTATTGCGCGCCGGATTCCAGGTGGAACCAGGTCTGCTTGTCGTCCAGCCACTGGAAGTCGGCGAGGGCCTCGAGCGCTACCCGCACCAGCGGTGGCTCGACTTCCAAGCCGAGTTGAGCCGCCGCCTGCCGGGCCACCTCGGCGCTGGTGGTGATTCCCGAGGCCAGGATGATCCGCCGGGCGACCTGGGAAATCGCTTTCGGGGCGTGAGCCAACCCCTCCGGCACGACCAGTTCCCCCCCCTCCAGCAGCGCGGTGTCGAACGCCGCGGGCCGCGCGAGGAACAGGGCGGCCTGGCGGATGACCTTCGGCGGCAGCCAACTCGCCCCGAGCCCCGCCGCCTCAAACACGCGCCGCAGCGCGGCGGACGAGATCGGCATCCGCGACCCGATCAGACCGAGCACCCGATCGAGAACGGGCGCGAACACCCGCGCGTTGCAGTGCCGCTTGGCCGCGCGGACGCAGATCTGGCGGATTCGCTCGCGGCTCAGTCCGTAGCGCTTGCCAAGCTCCTCGAGCGTGCGACTGCCCCCCCCGTCCCAGCCGAAATACTCGGTGACGATCTGGCGGTCGCGGGAGGGCGGTGCGGGCGCGAAGATCGTCGCCAGCTCCTCGCCAAGGGGAAGTTGCCCGAGATCGCCGATGTGCCGGCGGAGTTCGGCCATCCGGCGGCAAGACGCGGCGGGATTGATCGGATCGACGCGCCGCTTGACGGCGCGGCTGGCAAGCTGCTCGAGCGTCTCCGCCCCGCCGTCGATGCCGCGGAGCATCGGTCCCAACCGCGGATCGCTGAAGTGGATGGTCGAAGCCTCGGGCATCGCGCTTAAGGCGAGCGCTTCGCGCGTGAGATGCTCGTCGAGCGTTTCGCACCTGGCGATGGCCGTCTCCAGCGAGCACAACAGGTCGAGCAGGCATTTTGCACCGAAGGCCCGCAGCGCGAGCAGGTCACCGACGGAGCACCTGCCGAGATTCTCCAGCCGCTCGCCGAACCCCGCGCGGACGAGGCAGTTGTACGTCCGATTCTCCAGGGCCAGCTCCTGCAATCGCATTCCCTTGGGTGGCTGCGGAATCGCGGACTGCCCAAGCGTCCGCCGCTGGCTGCTGACGTTGACCCTGGCGACGATCATGCGGCCGAGCATGGCCAGTTCGGCGTCCGACAACCGCTCGGAGACGGTCTCGTCCAGGTCGCACAACTGGAGCCCCTGGACCTCCGGCGTCTTGATCCGCTGCGCGGGGATGGGAACCTGGAGGATTTCGCGAAGCGCGACCGGAGCGAGTCGGTAGCCGCGGCGGGGGTAGCGGCCGCCGTTGCCGCGGCATCGCGGAGTCGACGCCCTCCGCCCCCGACGCACGGGCCGCGATTCAGGATGATCCGTTGCGTACTCGATCGCCGTCAGCAGGTCGACGAGACACTTTCCCCAGAAGCCCTGCAAACTCAACAGGCCTTCGATCGTCATCCGGCTGAGATCTTGCGGGCGTTCCCCGATTCCCGCCGCCACGAGGCAATTGAACGTCCTCGGTGCCAGTTCCAGATCCGCCAGCGTGACTCCCTTGGGGATCGGCGGAACGGCGCGCCCGCTCAGCGCGGCCGGCTGGCGGGCCGCGCGGCCGACGACGCGGACGATCTCCGACGCCAGAGCGCGGCAGGTCTCTTCGTCGAAGCGGTCCCATGCCGACTCGTCCAGATCGCAAAGGCGGATTGGCCCCTGCTCCTCCCGCACCCGGTATCTCGGCGGGAGCGGAGGTTGCAGCACGTCCGCAAGCGTTCGCGGCGCAAGACGCTGGCCGGGTCGGGGATATCGACGCGCGGGCATGCGGCACTCCCTTCAGGCAGCCGGTGGCGGCTGCGGTGTCGTCCCCTCTGGATCTTCCGTTCGAATGACCATCCTTTCCCTGTGCGCTGACTCGGGTGGCCGGAGGCCCCGAAGCCGCTCCCACGTCACCCCCAAGGCGGCGGTTCACAGGCATTTCAGAATATAAGCGCCCGCGAGGCCTCTTGCCAGCCTGTTTCTTGCAGAATTTTGCCGAGGCAAAGTCGGCGGCTGATGGCCGCTCGGTCCTCCCCCCCCCAAAGATCACCGGCCTCCGCCAAGAGTGGGTGAATCGACCGGCCCGTCAGCGCTGACAGCGCGGAACAAAACCTCCTGGCAGCGCGAAACGCTCGGCAACACGGCCATTCCGGGGGGGCCGCGGCGACTTCCACCGTTCAGGGAACACTCGTGGAATGAGGTTTGCCGTTCCTCTTTTCCATCTGGCAGATTTTTCCCACCCGCCGCGCATGCCTGCCCCCCTCAAATGGGGTCCTGAGCCAGATCTCCACCAGCCGATCGACAAGCCGTTCGCCAAGGATGTCGCCGGAAAGGCAGAGCACGTTCAGGTCGTTGTGGCGCCTGCTCACCTCCGCCGTCAGGTCGTCATGACAGGGCGCGGCGCGAACGCCCGGAAACTTGTTGGCCGCAATCGACATCCCCAGTCCGGTGCCGCAGATCAGAATCCCGCGGTCCACGTCCCCCTTGCTGACCCGCTGGGCGACCGCCGCGGCGATGTCCGGATAATCGACCGCTCGCTGTTGGTGGGCCCCCACGTCGATCACATCCTGACCTAGCCGCTTAAGGAGGTCGACGATCTTGGATCGCATTGCCGCGCCGCGATGGTCGCTCCCGACCGCTATCCGCATCTTGCTCAGCTCTCCCGACGAGACCGACCGGCCAGCCGCTACTCGCCAAATACCCAACTCGCCCGTCCGCAGACGTACGTTCGCCCTCAGATCCAACCGCTCTGGCCTAGATCAGTTTATCGGGAGAGGCTGACCTTGGCAACCGGAACAGCCGTCTTGCCCAGCCCGGATTCTGCATCCATTGTCCGGGAGCCGACCGAAGGGATCGGCCGTATTCGCCCTGGAAACGGCCCACCCAAAGGTGCTGTGTGGTTGTCCTCCGCCTCGCGTGGCTGGACGAAACCCGCTTTGCGGCCGTCGGAGAGCGTCCGTTTGCGCAGGGCGACTGACTGCCCCGCAAATGGTGTGCAACGTGAATTGCTGAATACGGAATACGCTCCGTGCTGCGTGAATGAAGGCCGCCGGTGGACATCGGGCGGGCCGGCCCCGCCGTGGCCTGCCGGTCTGCTTGCATCCGCGGGAGTTGCCCTTTACACTGCCTGGAAAAGCGGTCTATTTATTCCGCTCCGGGGATACCACCAACCGCGAGAGATCTTGCGGTAATCCATGCTGGTCCGGGCGTCGTTACGATTAAGACCCCAAGGGGACGATGTCAAGGTTTTTCGTTAATTTTCTTGCCTTCGCCGTTTCGCTTGCGGCCGCGGTGCTCGTCGCGTTCAGGCTCTCGTGCTGGTTGGGCATCCTGGTTCTTGTCGGGTGCCTGTTTCTGGCCGAGAAAGCCGGCCTTCTAAGATAGCCCGAATGGCGCGCCGTTCGGGGAAGGGCCTATTTCGACGGCTGCACGCGCGGATAGTCCCCCCAATTGCGCGAGGAGACCTGCTCCGCTGCGCCGTTCGCCGCGCGGACGATCAGCGCCGCCGCGCCCGCGATTGAGTCAACCAGTTCGCGGCCCCGTTCCGGCCCGAGCACGCTGGCGGCCGAGGCCAACGCGTCGGCGGTCGTCGCGTCGCGGGCAATCACCGTCACGCTGCTGTGATCCGTCAGTCCGAGTCCGGTGCAGGGGTCCACCAGATGGGAATATCGCCGGCCGCCGATCTCCACGAATTGCCACGAATCGCCGGAGGTGGCAACGGAGACGTTGGACAACGAGAGGAACAGGCTCGGTTCGGCGTCCCGGTCGAGGGGGGCGACCCCGATTACCCAGCCATCGCGGTCGGGGGGCGCGTCGCCCAGGCCAATGTCGCCGCCCGCGTCAACCAGGGCACTGGAGACTCGGTGCGTCCGCAGCACCTTGAGGGCCTCATCGATTGCGTAGCCCTTGGCAATCCCTCCCAGATCGATCCACATGCCCGGCCGGGTCAAGAGAACCCTGCGACCGGGTTGGCGCATCTCGATCGCCTGGAACCCGACCGAGGCGAGCTGCTGCTGAATCCGCTCGGGCGTCGGCAACTCGCCTTGCCGCCGCGCGCGCCGCCAGAGGCGAACCACCGGACCGATCGTGACGTCGAAAGCGCCGCCGCTGGCGATCGATATTTCGTTGGCCCGCGAGAGCACATTCCACAGATCGGCGCTGACCGGAAACTCTTCTCCGCTGCCCGAGGAGGCCGAGAGGCGCCGCACCTCGCTGGCCGGATCGTAGTCGCTCATGATCCCGTTCAACTCGCGGATCCTCGCCAAGGCCGCTTGCGAAGCGGCCAAGGCCGCTTCCTCGCTCGGCGCGTAGAGGACCATCCGAACGGGAACGGCCATTTCAATCCCGGAAAACTCGAAACGGCTCTCTTCGCCGCTGCCGTGCACCAGTCCGGCGGAGAGCAAGCACAGCAGCCAAGCGGCACTGAATCGCAACGGGTTCATCGGGGCAGACGTTCGGTGTTTCCTGGATCGCTACACAACTTCCCTTTAGCTTAAGGGTCTTGGTTCCGAAGGCCTAGCCCTCCCGAGGCAAGGTTCAAGGCTCCCTTTCCAACAAACCAAGAGTGGGCAAGGCCCGGTCTGCGGTGGGGAGCGTCGGCTGACGGGATCTGTATTCCGACGATTGGCCCCCTCTCCTCGCCGTCTTGCTTCTTCCGGCTGAACCGGCCGGTACCCTGGTTCCCAGGCCCCTGCCTGGGAACGGCTCACTCCGGCAGTCCCCCGGCCCACCATCGGCGGGGACCTTCCCGTGGACCGTCTTGTGCCGCTCCGCGTTCCGTGCGCATCCTTGCGGACCATTTGCAGATCGCCGGCGGAGGCATTACAATATGGCGATAATCCGATCGGGGAGCAGACGCCGCGTAACGATCGGTGCCGCCGGGCGCGCTTCATCCGCGGCCAGGTCGATCGGGCAGGTCTGCGCCGGTGCAGACGCCATCAAACGGAGCGGCGGCAATGCGTTCGCCCCCCTGCAACCTCACAGACGGCCGGCTCGCTGGAAGCCGGTCCTGCCTTCTGGTCGACCGACCGACGGACTGTCCTGTCGCGAACCGCCAGTTCGACCATTTCGTAGTGCTAAAGGAAAGGTGTTCCTAAATGACGCAAACGCGAGTGAGATTCCATTGGCTTTGCGGCGTGGCGTTGGCCGGGCTGCTCGTCCTCTCGATGCTCTCGCCGGCTCTTGCGGGCGAGGATGGCGATCTGGGATTTGACCCGACGGAAAAGATCTCGGTTGAGTGGATTCCCGAGGCTTATCCGGTTGTCGGGGCGAATGCAGCGTCCGAGGCCGAGATGCGGAAGTATACCGAGAAGATCGTCGGCTCCGATCACTCCTTCGACATGGTGCCAATCCCCGGCGGCAAATTCCTCCTCGGCAGTCCGGACGACGAACCGGACCGTTCGCCCGACGAAGGGCCGCAAGTCGAACTCAAGATCGAGCCTTTCTGGATGATGTCGACGGAGATCACCTGGGACATCTACGACTACTGGTCCCAGAAGCTGGACATCGCCCGCCGCGAGCAACTCAAGCAGGAGACGACCAAGTGGGACAAGCTCGGCGACGCGGTGGCGCGGCCGACCGCGCCCTATAGCGACATGACCTTCGAGATGGGGCACGACGGCTATCCGGCGATCTGCATGACCGATTACGCCGCCAAGATGTTCTGCAAGTGGCTGACCGCCAAGACGGGCCGCTACTATCGCCTGCCGACCGAGGCCGAGTGGGAATACGCCTGCCGCGCGGGGACCACGACAGCCTATTCCTTCGGCGACGATCCGGCAGACTTGGACGATTACGCATGGTACTTCGACAACTCGCCGGACGGCTACGCCAAGGTCGGCACGAAAAAGCCGAATCCTTGGGGCCTCTACGACATGCACGGCAACGTGACCGAGTGGGTTCTCGATCAGTACATTCCCGACTACTATGCACAACTCAAGAGCGGCAAGGTCAAGGCGCCGTTTGCCATCCCGACCAAGCCCTACCCGCTCGCGGTCCGCGGCGGTTCGTGGGACGACGACGCCGAACGGCTCCGCAGTGCGGCTCGGCGAGGTTCCGATCCCTCATGGAAGATGCAGGATCCACAAATCCCGCAGAGCATCTGGTATCACACCGACGCGCTGTTCCTCGGCTTCCGAGTGATTCGCCCTCTCCGCACGCCAACGGCGGAGGAAGCCAAACTCTACGAACCGGACCCGGCCGTGATCGCCGAGTACAAGGAAGCGCAGGGCGGCAAGCAGTAGCCGCGTCCGCATGATTCCTGCAAACGCGCTGCGGGTTCCCAAGCTCCGGCTTGGGAACCTCTCAGCGGGCAGCGCGGTTCGCACACGCCTCGTTCCCAAGCTCCGGCTTGGGAACGTCCGGCGTGTCCCGTCGCCAAGACGGGCTCATCGGCCGTCGCACGCGTAGTTCCAATTCTGAAACAGGTTCATCGCGGCGCGGTCGCAGTCTGGCGTTTGCGGCAGGAGCACGAGGGCGTCGAGGCATGCCCCGCGCTGTGCGGAGAGCGTCAGGCGGTGTTGCCCCGCCTCGAGCGGCACATCGCCGATGCGGTACCAGGCCCAGTGGCCGTGGGCCTCGCCGAAATGGGCGAAACACTTGGTGTGCGCCCTGCGCGGATCGTCCCAGTCGGTGAAACCGATCATTGCCGCGGCCGTCAGCCTGCGCGGCTCGGCCCCGTCGACGGCCAGGTCCAACTGGGTGCTCCCCCCCGGCTCCCAGCGTGCCCGCAGCCAGAGCGCATGCGGGCCTTCTTCCAGCACATTCGCAGCGCACGAGAGCCGGCCCTGGCCGGTGAACGCGACGATCCGGCCTTGGCTGTTCTCGGCTGAGTCTTGCACTTCCGCGCCGCCCTCGATCGCCGCGCAGGCCTCCGCCTCGCACGCCAGCCCGGCCGGCGCGGCAAGCACTTCAAACGGCGTCCGCCGGACCTGGCCCGCCTCGCGAAAGACCAGCTCCAGGCGGCGGATTTCGCCGGGCGGGGCGCTGGCCGGCTTGAGCAGCAACCTGGCCCGCGCGTGCCCGCCGTCGCCGGCCAGCGCGACCGCCTGCCGCTCCGGCGCGACGGTCCAGCCCGGCGGCAGGCCTTCCACGGACACCTCGCCTTCGCACCGGCGGCCCTCGATCGTCACCTCGATCGGCAGGCTGGCGCCGCCGGGCGCAACGAGCAGGCGGCGATGCGACCGATCGCCGTCGAGATAGTAGCTGATCGCGTCGATTCCGATCCCCAGGTCGCTCCGGTGCCGCTCGACCCAGCGGCAAACCGACTTGACCGGCGTCTCCGCCGGTCCACCGGCGACGGTGATCCGGTTCTCTCCCCTCCTCAGTGTGGCCGGCAGCGACAAGGGGGAGACAACGAACGTGGTTCGCACGCCGAGGTCAGCGAGCGACGCCCCGCCGTCCGGCTCGAAATCGAGCTTGAGCCAATAGATGTAACGGGCCGCGGCCTGCGCCCGCAGGTCAATTGCCAGTTCGCCGCGGGGCTCCGCATTTCGCCAGACCTTCTTCCAGGTCTTCCCCTGATCAAAGGAAACGGATGCCCGCAGAGCATCCGGCCGGTCGGCGCGCCAGGCGCCCCGGACCAGCGCATCGGAGAGAATGTACGGGCAGGCGACCCGGTAGAGCAGTCGCGCGTGCCGCTGCGGGTCAATCGCCCGCAGCACCAGGCCATCGCCAAGGGGCGCCAGGGCGAGGTTCTCCAGCTCGCCGGCTCCGGCCTCGCGCCGGGGCTGGTAGAGGATCGATCCGTTGCCGAAATAGGGGGGGATCTTGGCGAGATGGATCGGCTCGCGGTTGCCGGTCAACTCGAACCAGCGTCCCTCGTTCCACCAGCCGAATCGCACCTGTTCGCCACCCCGAAGCGGAAACTCCATCGAGTGGGGCCGCTCGGCCGTGCCCAGCGAAGGCCGATGGCGCCTGCCCCGCAAGGCCGACTGGACGCCGCTCCCCTCGCGGAGTTTCAGATAGAGGTCGTCTTCAAAGGCCCGCCGGCTGGCCACGGTCGCATTGTCGCGATTCAGCCAATAGACGCGCGGCGAGAGGTCGAACAACCGCCAACTCCCCAAGTAGAACGCCTGCTCGAATTGATGGTGCGTTCCCGAGCAATCCTGCGACGAAATCCCCGCCGTGAGGAACAGCTTGCGGAGCGTGTGGTTCAGCGGGCCGCATTGGTCGAAGGGATAGATGTTCAGGGCCTTGACCAGCGTGTACGAGACTCGCGGGCGGTGCCGCGCCGGCAGCGTCTCGCAATAGTGGGCGTCGAAGTAGTTGGTCGTCGCCAGAGCGTAGCGGAAGACTTCCAACGCCCGCCGGGCCTCGTCGTCGATGCCCGGCGCAAGTGTTTCGTTCAAGGTCGCCACGCTCAGCGGAACAACGCGATCACCGGCGCGCCAATGGGGAATCGCGGTTTCCGCCGCGCCCGTGCCGCCCGCCGGCTCAAACGTGAGCGATTCCATCAGCGGCTCCCAATCGCCGGATGCAGTGACCGTGAACGTGTCGTCGGGCGAAGCAATCAGCCATTCGGCCTGCCTTGATCGGTACTCGACGAAGCGGGGGTCCGGCAGCCGCTGGAAGGGCCGCGTGACAGTCAATCGGTTGGCGGCTCGGTTCTCGGCGAGCCGTGACTCGGGCGCCCGCGGCCGGACGGCGACCGGCCGGCTCTCTATCTTTCCATCGGCATACATGTCGAGCGGAACGGTCTCCTGCTGCCGGGGCAACTCGCACGCCAGGTGGCCTCGCACAAACCGGTCGTCGGCGGCGTGGACGGCGTGCCACTGGTTTTCAAAGTGCCAGAGCGCCCGGGTCTGCTCGTCGACGGTGAATTGTCTGCGCTGCGGCGCGAAGTCGGCGTCATAGCGGGCGCAGTCGGATATCCGCACCTCGTCGAGAACCGCCTCGGCCGCCCGATCGGCGCGGCAGTCGGCGTCGCCGCCGAGAAAAGCCTGCATCGGCAGGCTGCGGCTGTCATTCTCGGCGATGCCGATCCCTGCCGTGGTTCCTTTGGAAACCAGGCTGCTCGGCCAGGGCGACTCGCCCGGACTGCTCTGGCCGATCCGCTTTCCGTCGAAGAACAGCGCCAGGCGGGCCTGGGAGAAATCCCAGGTGGCGGCCAGGTGGTGCCAGGCGTCCCGCTGGAAAGGGGCAAATGCCCTTACCGACCGGAGCGTCCCGCCGGCGTCGGCGATCGAAAACTCCAGGTCGCTGTTCCCACCGCCGCCGAGCTTGCGGAGGCGCGAGTGCAGGCGGTGGCCGTAGGCCACGGAATCGAAAAAGACGCGCTCCTGGCCGTCGTCTGCGCTCCAGGCCGGGCGACACCAGAACTCGAGCGTGCCGGCCGCCAGTCCCCAGTGGACCGAACGGGGGTCCGGATCGTCGTAACCGTTGGCGAGCGTGGCTTCCGAGGCGCCGTTGAAGGCCACGCGCCGCAGCCCGGTGAATTCGAATCCCCGATTGAGCGGGGCATCGGCCAGCGCCCCGGGGACAAAGCCAGCGCCGGTCGCCGCCGGCCAGGGCCAGCGTTCACCGGGCCGCAGCACGAAGCGGTCGAGCCAGACGGTAAAACAGGCGTCGGGACCGGTGACGACCGTCGCCGTGTCCGCATCGCGGACCAGACACCGCATCCGCACCAGGACGCGCGCCGTGGCCGCCAACTCGCTGAACCGGCCGCGCTCGCGGAATTGGACAAGCTGCCCTTGAGCCAGTTCAATATTCAGCCAGCGCGGCTCGACGGCGTCTTCCGGGATTCTCGAACCGTCGTCGCGATACTGCTCAATCGTGATCGCCACCGGCGCGCCATAGGCCGCCCGCTCGGCCATCAGGTCGCACTCGAAGACGATCTCCTGCCCAGCGTAGCGCCTGACATCCACCCGCTGGGAAAGGGTGATTTCCCGGCCGATATCGGCGCGAGTGGACTCGTCCACAACCACCTTCAGCGACCGCTTTCCCGTCGTATGGCGAAAGCGATCCGATTGGACGAGCGCGGCCGGCGCCGCTTCCCACGCCTCCGGCAGCCGACCGGCAAGCCTCTCAAAACCCGGGTTGGCCAGGAGATTCTCCGCAGGGAGCAGCGCCGGATCGTAGTCCGGCGGCTTGATGCCCCGCTCTTCGACGTCGAAGTAGATGTCCGCCGTCCCGGCCGAGCCAGCCCGCGGTTGCGCGATCCACGCCACGTAACCCTGCCAGGTTCCTCGTTCGGGGTCGAACTGCGTGCGCCACGCGCTGGGCCGTTCGCTCGGCTTGCCCGAGGAATCGCGTTCGACGACGCGGAGCGAGCCGGGGGCGAACTTGCCCGGCAAGCCGGCCTTTTCGAGCAGCCGGGCAAAATCAACGGCCACTTCGACCGGCCTGGCAACCTCGCTGCCGTAGGGCGCCGGCCGCTCCACGGTCGTCCGCAGCCGCCACTCGGGATTCCACCACTCGGCCGGTTCGCCCGGCAGGGCCGCCGCCGATCCGATCCACAACACGCAGAGGGCGGCAAGTCGACACTTCATGGCAACGGTCCTTTCAGGGCAAATGGCCGTGCTCTCCCCCAAAGGACTACGCAGGGGCTTGCCGGCATGGTACAGTCATAAGCGGCTTGGCTTGCCTTTTCGGCACGCCGGGGATCGAGACTAATTCTGTGCTGACCACACTTCCGGAGCAAGACCATGGTGGCCAAGAGGATTCTGGCAGCAACCGCCGTGCTGGCGCTGGCCGGTTCTGCCGTTGCCGCGGAACAGGAGAAGATCGTGTTTGAACTGCGGACCTACTACGCGCCGCCGGGCCGGCTCGACGATCTCCACGCCCGCTTCCGCGACCACACGATCAAGCTGTTCGAGAAACACGGCTTGACGAGCATCGGCTACTGGACGCCGATCGATAATCCCGAGAACAAGCTGGTCTACCTGCTGGCGTTTCCGAGCGAGGAAGCCCGCCAGCAGGCATGGAAGGCGTTCTTTGCCGACGCCGATTGGAAGCGGGTCCGCGAGCGGAGCGAGGCAGCGGGCAAGATCGTGGACAAGATCGAGTCGGTCGTGCTCAGTCTGACCGACTACTCGCCCCCGGTCAAGCCGGCCGCCGGCGGCAAGCGGGTGTTCGAGCTGCGGACCTATACCGCCTCGCCCGGCAATCTGGCGAATCTGAACGCCCGCTTCCGCGACCACACGGTCAAACTGTTCGCGAAGCACGGCATCACCTGCTTCGGTTACTGGTGCCCGCGGGAAGGCCAGCCCGGCGCCGGCGAGACGCTTGTTTACCTCGTGACGCATCCGAGCGTTGAGGCCGCCAAAGCCGCCTTTGACGCATTTCGCGCCGACCCCGACTGGATCGTCGCCCGCAAGGCCTCCGAAGACAAGGCCGGCGGCCCGTTGACCGTCACCGACGGCGTGAAGTCCGTGTTCATGGCGGCCACGGACTATTCACCGGCACGGTGAGGAAGCGGCGCGCGGAGCACCCTCCGGAACAAGGGACAGATCACCTGCGGGCATGCGACCCGGTCGAAGAAGAGCCAGAACAATTGCCGCTCCCGGATCGGATCGTTGAAACCCGGCCGGTGGCAAACGGTCGATTTTCGAACCATCGATGATTGAGGGGGAGCGGCCCCAGTCTCGACGGGAATCTGCTCGACAACTTCCAGCGCACCAGCAGCGGCGCTGCCGGCGACCGGGGTGCTGCTCGGCAACGTGGAAATCCTGAAGTCGCGGAGACCGTGATGGGCAAAGTCAAGCTGCTTGCGATCCTGATCCTCGCCGCCGTGGTCTTGATCTTCGTCTTCCAGAACACGCAGAGCTTTGAAGTCAAGTTCCTCCTGTTCCGATTCGGCTTCCCCGGCTCGCTCCTGTTGTTCGCCGTGTTCGTGGTCGGGTTCATCGTGGGCGGACTGGTCGGCGTGCAACTGGCCGCAAAGCCCGCGGCGAAAAAGTAGTGTCCGCAAGGCGCTTCGGTATCGCTGCGCCGCTGATCCTGATGATTGGCGGTTGTGGCGGGGCATCGGATCGTGATGGTCCAAAGACCGTGCCCGTGCAGGGCACGATCACCCTCGAGGGACAGCCGCTGGCTGACGCTTCGGTCACGTTCCTGTTGGCCGACAATTCCGGCAGCGCTGTGGGCCGGACCGATTCGGCAGGCCGCTACTCGCTGACCACTTTCGAGCAGGGCGACGGAGCGATTCCCGGAGAATACGGCGTCCAGGTCGTCAAGTACGAGGAACCGCCCGACGAAGTCGCGGACGGCGAGACGCCGCCGCTGAAGAGTCTGATCCCCGAGAAGTATGCGTCGGTCGCACGTTCCGGCTTGAAAGCCACCGTTGCCGACGGCGCCGACAACACCTTCGACTTCGATCTCGAATAACCCACCCTCTCACTCCGAGGGGCGGCGATTGGGTCTACAGTGCCAGGTTTGATGCTCTGCGCGCCGCGCTGACAATCCTGCCCGCTAGAGCGCAACGGCCGCGAGGCAAGAGTCATTGCCCTGTGGCGTTGCCGCCGGCGCGAAAGACCGGCTTCAGCGGACGGATTCCCAATTCCGCGGCCTTCTGCATCATCTTTTCCAGATCGTCCACCAGGGCGAATTCGACGCCGGCCGCATAAAGCTTCTCCAGCGATTCCGGGTCATTCGTGCAGCAGTAGTTGATCCGGACTCGCGCCGCCTTGAGCCCGGCCATGTCGTCCGGCGATGCCAGCTTGCCCAGCAACTGGATGAAATCCGCCCCCTGCGCAATTGTCTCGCTCGCGTACTGCGAATAGGACTCACGGCGATCCATGTTGCAGACAAGGATCTCCGGGCAGACCTTTCGCGCTGCTTCTATCACGGAACGCCCTGCGGCAAGAAACGCCTGATGCGTGCGCTGATCGCGGACAACCTGCCGGGCCACGGCAGCCCCCAATTCGGCGCCTCCCTTGAGGTGCAGGTTGAGCCAGACATTGTCCGGCATGATTGCCAGAACCT
>LSQX01087335.1_pt1 | contig 19111 bp, 14 predicted proteins | sample 654561 | NCBI WGS metagenome assembly LSQX01 (sample SAMN04489861, study PRJNA283612) | anaerobic digester metagenome | isolation source: 4 biogas reactors fed with cattle manure at either 37C or 55C with and... | place: Denmark: Kongens Lyngby | collected 2014
CGCATTAGACAGTCCCTGATTTGCATAGTCCCCGATTTGCATCTAGTTCAATCTGTATCTGAGTAGACGCATGCCGTTTAAGATGACGGCTAAAATACTGGCTTCGTGTAGCAACATACCGATGGACATATTCATCCATTGGCTGAAGAAAACGGCTAAGAGCAAGAACAAAACGACGCCAACAGCGATGAAAATATTCTGTTTCATATTGAAGGCCGTGGCTTTAGTCAAGCCTAAGGCGTGGGGTAAGCGGCTAAAGTCGCTATTCATCAAAACAACGTCGGAAGTCTCGATGGCTACATCGGTGCCGCTGCCCATGGCAATGCCTATATGAGCTAGGGCCAAAGAAGGGCTATCGTTGACCCCGTCGCCGACAAAAGCGACGATCTGCTTCTTCTCTTCGATCAGATCTTTGACGAAGGCAGCTTTATCTTCCGGCAGCATATTGCCGTGAGCTTCGTTTAAGCTCAAATTGCGGCTGATGGCATTGACTGTGCCTTGGTTATCGCCGGAGAGCATGATCAAGTTTTTGACCCCTAAAGCTTTTAAGCGTTTTAAATCATCTTCGACGCCCGGGCGCAATTGGTCACGGATCCCAAAGAGAATTTTTAACTGACCGTTGACCGATGCCAAAACCAAAGAATTGCCTTCTTCTTCAAAACGGGCGATATCGGTTCTGGCTTCAGGGCTAATAGGAATACCTTCATTTTCAGTCAGAGCAACATTACCTACAACGACCCGATCGCCGTTCAAATTGGCCAGGATGCCTCCGCCCTTCACTACTTCTGTATCTTTAACTTCGACTAAAGTTACCTGACCGATTTCTTCTAAGACGGCCTTGGCTAAAGGATGATCCGATTCCCGCTCGACAGAAGCTAGGTAGCTCAAGGCGGTTTGAGTATCATCACCATAATAAACCTTGTCGGCTACGGTGGGGTTGCCCACAGTTAAAGTGCCGGTTTTGTCGAAAACCATGGTGTCGAGGCTGCTGAAACCGCTGATAACCTCGCTGCCTTTGAGCAAAATACCGTGACGGGCACCATTGCCAATTCCAGCCACGTGAGAAACAGGTACGCCTATTACCAAAGCACCGGGGCAACCCAAGACTAAAATAGTGATGGCTAATTCTAAATCGCGAGAGAAAGCCCAGACTAAAATGCTCATGAGCAAGACTGCTGGGGTATAGTATTTGGCAAAACGATCGATAAAACGCTCAGCTTCAGATTTGGAATCCTGGGCTTCTTCGACTAACTCGATAATTTTGCCGAAAGTAGTATCTTCGCCAACTCGGTCAGCTTCTATTTGAATGGTTCCATTGTCTAAAATGGTGCCGGCATAAACAGCTGAACCAAGCTCTTTGGCTACCGGCAAAGACTCACCGGTGATACTGGCCTCGTTGATGCTGCCCTCACCCGATATAACCCGGCCATCTACAGGTATTTTAGCCCCGGTTTTGACCAAAAGGATGTCTCCTACATCGACTTCATATACATCGACTTCTTCGAATTCGCCGTCATCCATCAATTTAAAAGCGCTTTCAGGTGCCATTTCTGTCAATTCTTTAATAGCCGAACGGGTTTTGTTCAAGGTTCTCTGCTCTAAATAATTGCCAAACAAGAACAAGAAAGTTACGACAGCCGATTCTTCAAAATTGCGAATCAAAAAGGCCCCGGTGACGGCTATGGTGACCAGCAAATCGATACTGATAACTTTAACCCGCAAAGCCGAATAAGCCTGGATGGCAATAGGAACAGCCCCGATAATCGAAGCGATAATTAAAGCTACTTCTGCTACCATTTCGTTTTTCAAAATGACTGCGGAGATAAAGGCTGTGGCAATTAGAATAGCACTTGCTAAAGCTATTTGGTTTTTACTTCTAAGAATAGTTCTTTGCATTTGACCACCCTTCAAAAAGTTTTAGATCAATCCTGCTGATAGGCTTTGTCCAAATCTGAAAGCATCAGATAAACAGCCTCGTAACTCTCACAGGTATCCTGGGGCACCTCATAATTGTTGGTGACCTGACGCAATTGGGCAAATTCTTCCTTTAAATCGGGCAAATCATCGCTGCAATCCTTGATCTTTTCGTTGATTGCATTGAAAAGAGATTGAACTTCTAAAAACTCCGGGTGTTCTCTACCGTGAACTCGAGCGACCACCGGCACATATCTGACTAAAGTAGCCAAATGCTTTGCTTTCATATTGTTGAAAATTTCCAAATTAGGCATTGAAAATCAGCTCCTTTTTTAATTTCACTCGAAGTATAACAGACAATCCTCCACTTGTATTTGATTTAAATCACAAGACTCACAAAAACTATGCAAATCGGGGACAGTCCCCATTTCGCATTCCTTCTATAGAAGCTTTGCAATTCGGGGACAGTCCCGGTTTTGCATTGTTTCGCATAATTCTTGAGTAGGCAACATGCTAAAAATGTTGAGGCTGTTGTTTGTTTGCACCAGTATGATTATTAAATCGGAAAGCGGAAATGGCAAACTTCGTTTGCTTAAGTTCCTTATAGACAGTCCCGGTTTTGCATTGATAATGAGACAACGGGACGATGTTGATAATTGATGCATAATCTTTTCATCTAAGTCGCACTTTACGAGAATGTTTTCAGAGAATCTAAGTAATCTCTATATCTCGATTATCTCATTTAAGAAGTAGTTTTAATGGTATTTGGCGAATTATACATGGTGTTTGGAGAATCATATGTTGAAGCTATGCAAATCGGGGACTGTCCCGGTTTTGCATTGGAGGTGGTGATGATGGAAGAGGTTTTGAGGCAGTTTAAAACAGAGGGTGAATTGAGGGCGATAAGGCAAAATAAGCAGGGGCATATTCACAATACTTTTATTGTTGAATTTGTTAGTGATAAGTCATCTGCAAACACCGGTTCTCTTCAGGTTAGAAGGTATATCTTGCAGAAGCTGAACACGAGCATTTTTGAAGATCCAGCTAAGCTGATGAACAATATCTATTTGGTGACTACTCACCTTAAAAGGGAAATAGAGCAAAGGCCAAACGGGATATTGCAAAAGGCTTTAAATATTGTTAAAACATTAGATGATCAGCTTTACTTTCAAGATGAAGCTTTCAATTGTTGGCGTCTTTATGACTATATTGAGGATAGCTATACACCAAATGAAGGCAAGAGTCACGGAATAAGTAACGAAAGGCATACCAAAGAGAAAGATTGCTACACCTCCAAAGAAAGTGGAAAGTTAAGCGAAATATATGAAAGTGGTCGGGCTTTTGGCAATTTTCATGAGTTACTGAAGGGCTTTGACCCTTTAAAGTTGGAAGAGCTTTTGCCAGATTTTCACAATACGCCTAAGCGCTACCGAGATTTAGTTCAAGCTTTCGAGCAAGACTTCTATAACAGAGCTAAAGATGCAAAGGCAGAATATGCCTATTTGCAAAGTTTGCAAGATCTCTATCCGAAAATAATCGAGGCAGGTCAAAGTGGTCAGCTGCCCTTTAAAGTAGTGCACAACGATGCAAAAATGAGCAATGTGCTGCTCTCGACAAAAACCGGCAAACCTTTGAGCGTTATCGACCTCGACACTATCGGCCCCGGCTATACCCCTTACGACTTTGGCGACGCCATACGCAGTGGTGCCGCAACCGCCAAAGAAGACGAGGCAGATTTAAACAAAGTTAATTTCAATTTAGAAAACTATAAAAGCTTTGCTGCAGGCTTTTTGTCAGGCAGCAACAATACTTTGAGCCAAAAGGAAATAGAACTTTTGCCCTACGGCGCTTTGATTATCACCCTGGAGCAGGCCATGCGCTTTTTGACCGATTATCTGCAAAACGACCCCTATTATCAAACCTCCTATGCTCAGCACAATTTGGTTCGTTGCAAAAATCAAATAAAATTGGCTCAGGAAATGCAAGTCATTTGGCCCAAACTTCGAATATAAAGATTGAAATTAAGATAAAATGACCCCTATTATCAAACCTCCTACGCTCAGCACAATTTGATCCGCTGCAAAAATCAAATAAAATTAGCCCAGGAAATGCAAGCCATTTGGCCCAAACTTCGAATATAAAGATTGAAATTAAGATAAAACGACCCCTATTATAAAACTTCCTACGCTCAGCACAATTTGATTCGTTGCAAAAATCAAATAAAATTAGCCCAGGAAATACAAGCCATTTGGCCCAAACTTCAAATATAAAAATTAAAAAGCAGGATAAAACGAGTAAAATGGTAAATATAGTATAGAAATTTTAATTAACAGGAGGACACAAAATGGCAAGAATTAGCGGAAGAAGAGCCTATAGGCTTCTGCAAAGCATCGCTTATGAAAGATTGGCAGCCAGCCCTGAAGAAACAAAAGCAGCCCACACCTTAGCCGAAGAAGTGGAAACATTTGGCTTGAAAAGTGAAATCGAAACTTTCAAAATTTGGGACTACAAAATCAAAACAGCAACCTTGGAAGTGCTAGAACCCTTCCAGGCAACCTACGAAGTCAAAGGCTATGGCCTAACCGGAAGCACCGCAGCCCAAGGCTTAGAAGCAGAGCTGCTCTACGTGGAAGATGCAGGTGATGTCAACTTACAAAACGCCGCCGGCAAAATCATCTTGATGAACGAAGGCTTAACAGTCGACAAATACGAAAAACTGATCAAAGCCAAAGTTGCAGGCTTCATTATGATGGGTGGCCCCGTCTGGGAAAGAGGCGACATACCGCAAAGATCGATCAGAGACACCCATTTTAAACATGGCAAAATACCGGCAGTTTCTATGCTGACAGCCGACGCCTTTAAAATGGTCAAAAGAAAAGCCAGCAAAGTCAGAATTGTCTTACAACAAGACGAATTCGAAGCCGATTCTCGTAACGTCATCGCCGAAATAAAAGGAACTAAATACCCCAACGAAGTCATTTTGTTTGGCGCTCACTACGACAGCGTGCCCTATAGCTCCGGAGCCAACGACAACGGTGCCGGCTCTGTCATCATCATGGAATTAGCCCGCATGTTCGCCGACAAACCTCCACTACGCACTGTGCGCTTTGTTTGGTTTGGTGCCGAAGAATTAGGCCTCTTAGGTAGCTTCGCCTATGTAGAAAAGCACGAAAAAGAATTAGAAGAAATAAAATATGTGATCAACGTCGACGTAGCCGGAGGCTTCTTAGGCAAAAACGTTGCCTTAATCACCGCTAACGAAAGAGTCAAAGGCCATGTAGAAACCCTGGCCCGCCAAGAAGGCTTAGAAATGGACACCCGCTTAGACGTTTACTCCAGCGACAGCATCCCCTTTGCCGACAAAGGCATCCCCGGCATCAACTTCTGCCGCTTTGGCGCTCCCATCCATAACCGCCACGACGTATTGCAATACATCAGCCCCGCCCGCCTAGAAGAAATGGCTGCTTTTGTTTACAAATACGCCGACGCAGTTGTCAATGCTAAATTCTTCCCCGTCGAAAGAGAAATGACCGATGGCGTCAAGAAAAACCTAAAAGCATACTTAGAGCGTCGCAACGGCAAGAGCAAAGAAGAGAAAAAAGACTAAACAGCAAAAAAATAAAGAGAGCCGAACTTATACGAGTTCGGCTCTCTCTTTTTTATCTGAATTTATTTAATCTAGCTAACCCTCAACCTATTTGATATAGACAATCCTGTTGACATCGTCGTAACTCACCTTATAACCCAAGGCTGTAGCCACAAAGCGAACGGGCACCATGGTGCGATCACTGAGCAACTGAGCCGGAACATCCAATGCTTGTACTTGCCCATTTTTCTCCAAGCTTTTTTGCCCGATGGTCAGTTTAATAACATCTTGCCCCTTAGTAGCTGTAACGGTTTTGCTAGCACCATCCCAAGATATCTCAGCACCTAAACTCTCGAAAATTGCCCGCATGGGCACCATGGTGCGCCCATTGATTATTTGCGCCTCCACATCGGCCAAGAGCAATTTGTCTTGAATATAAACGGGAACAGTTAAAGGCGTCAGGTTGAAGAAGTAGTCTCTCAAACCACTAACTTTTTTAGCTTCAGGCAAGGAATTATTTTCCTGCAAACGATTGTATTCCTGGCGGATAGCCAAGGCCGTCGGTGAGCCTAAGAGCTGCACATAATCTTCGGCCAATAATTCGCTGACGTGCCAAGCGTGGCCGTGAACATAAGAGTTGGTCGCATAAGGATAGTCGTAAAGCTGCCTAATACCATAGTATCTGCTGGCACTGATCGGGCTTTGGCTAATATAATACCCTTCCGCTTTAGGCAAAACACTAAAGGTAAAATGATGTCCGTATTCATGGCTCAAAGTATCGGCCATGCTTTCTACAGTATTCTGATCATCGCCAAAATTCAAATAGATGGTCTTTTCGTTGAAGGAATAATATCCTCCGATCCGCCCCGCTTCGGCATAGGGGCCCTTGTCGGGGTAGATCTTTATTTTGGCCAAGCTGTCCATTTCACTGCCATGACGATTTTTCATCAGCTCCTCGAACAAAGCTTCCAATTTTTCCTGATTCCACCAATAGGAAGAAAAGCTTTCGATAATTAGGCCATTAGGCGCCTTATAAATAAAGGAAGAAGCGGCTGTCTCCTTAATATGACTGCCCAAGTCAGTCTGCAATTGGCCCAAAAGATGGTTGGCCTCAACTTTGGTTGGGCTTTCTGCCTCCTGGTTGTAATTCTTTATTTTAACCAGGCTTTTTTCCGAAACTGCCACGGTGCTGTCGTTTTCTAAGACCAGCTCCGGCTGGCCGCTAAAGTTCACGAAGTCAAGCTCTTCGGTTAAGGTGTTGAAAGTAAAACCAATTTCCGAGCGTAAGCGGGCTTTCAGCACTTCGCCCCCTGCCTTGTCGGGGTCACCCAATAAGCTGACCATAAAGCCGATAGGCCCGGTCAAGGGTGATTTTTTCAAAATGAAATTTAAAGAGCTGTCGACGGCCGTGTCTTGAGCCACTCCGGTCGCTCCTTTTTTGGCTCGACTGATCGTCACACTCCACTGACTGTTGTATTTAAAGCCGGCTTTGGCAGCCAGAGGTTCGATTTTTAAAGAGTTTAAATAGATGGGAGTTGTGGCCATGGCCTCTGCCGTTTCGGCGTAAATAAGGCCAGCTGTTCCATCAATAAAGCGTAAAGCCAATTTGCTGCGCCAGGGCAAATGCAAGAGCTCGGCACAATTTAAAACTTTAAAGGGCTCTTTTAAAGGCAAATAGTCATCCCCCAATTTGGGGCGACCAGTGTTAGGCCCTGCCTGTGTGGTGCCTCGTTCGATCACAAAAATAGAATACAAGGAGTCAGCCTTAACATTGACCGGCACCTTAACAGTTTTTTCCATGCCCTGATAAGTCAAGGTAACCGCCGCCGTCATGTATTGATGATAAGGCAAGCGGAAGGCCTGGTCTCTGCCTTGACTCATAATCGGCCAGGCTCTTAAATTGATTCCGTTAAAATCTACGCTGATTCGCGCAGGTGAAGTTGCTTTTTTCTTGATCAGCTCGCTGATCCTTCCATGTTCTTCATAATAGAAGAGGGCATTAGCAAAATCGCCGCTGTGAATTTCGGCGCTGACCAGCCTAACATCGGGTGTTCTTGCCTTAATATCCAAGCGCAAGGGCACCCGCTCACTGACACTAAAAGGAATATCCGTGCCTAAAAGATAGCTGACTTCAATCAAAGACTCGGTGACAAATCTGATATTTTCGTCCTCGATATCTCCGCTGGCTGTAGTTTTGTAGATCTGATGGTGTTGCAATCCGGAAAAAGCGTTGGCAGGCATGAACAAAACATACGCAGTATCATAATCTAAGCGTCTATCCGGAATGATTCGCAACATATTGCCTTCGATAACTTTTCTGAAAGGAATGCTTTTGTCTTCGGTCTTTAAGCTGATATTATCGTAGCCTTCACCGGGCACCATGGCGTTGAGCCCGCCGGCAACGATAAATTCATCCACCGGTATTTCTCTTAAATTGGGGTAAGACTGGGCCCCTGACCCGTAATAGCTCATCAAAGTCCAGGGAGAAGAATGAGGAATTAAAGTACAGAGAAAGTTGCTGCTACTGCTCGTTCCCGATTTGCCCAAGTTAACGCTGATATTCTGGGTAAAATCCAAATAAGATTCCTGATAAAGGGAATCGAAATTGGTGCGCCAACTGTTGGCTAAGGCTAAAAAATTTACTTCGTAAGTGTAATCACCTGCCGACCCGTAGAGCACCGTATCCAAAAGAGTGGTGTGAGTTGATGAAAACTTGCCGGCAGTACTTAGCGAAATGTTAATATACATGCGTTCCGGCTCTTCTGCGTAGGCGTTAAAATTGCTGCCTAAAACTTGCAAAACTATGGTTGCGTTTTGGTTTTCGTGGGGGCAGGCTACGTCGAAAGTAGATGGGGAGCTTTTGTCTTGAATGGGAGCGGAAGGCAGGCCTCTAATAGTCCACATGACTTCGAGACCCGTATCACTTTGGAAATAAATCAGGTCGGAATCCTCGTCGAGGCCGAAAGCCTGAGAGAAACTGCCCAGGGAAAGAACAAAAATAAAAACGAAAGTGAAAAGGACAATGTTCCTAAAATTTAATCTACGCACGATTTTTCCTCCTCGCTTAAGTGCTATAGTATTCCTTTGCCTTTTGATTGTCAGAATCCTTTAAATGGCTTAACTGATTAAATCTGCATAATAAGCAAATAATTAGATATAAAGCAAAGGACTTTGGCTTATCAGAAAGGAAACAAAGAATATAAATTGAATTAAAAGAACTCTTTTAATCTATTTACCGCATAATTTTTAGAGAAGAATAGTCAACTAAGGCAGTAATGCCAAAAAAAAAGGAGGCCCCTAAATGAGCAAATACTTGATCAAGAAAGACGGAATTTTAATGGGATTCGATACGATCAGCGACAAACCCGATGCCTACCTGCCCCCGGTCGGCCCGCGCCTAAACAACGAGATGACCGACGTACTCTGGAAGAAAGGGGACAAAGTAGGCTATCACGAGCACGCAACCGGCATCGAGACATTTTATCTTGTGCAAGGCTTGGTAGAAGTTGTGGTGCGTGGCAAACGCTTTGTACTTGAGCCTGGCGACATTTTACAACTGGCCCCCTTTACACCCCACAGCTTTAAGTTCCCTGAAGAGAACACCATCTGGCGTGAGCTCTTTACCGATTTAGAAATGCACAAAGGCATAAAAACCAAAAGTGACCTGCGCACCTATTATCCAGAGAAGGCACAAGACCCAGAATATATGAAAGAAATAAGCGCAATCTGCGGCGACATAAAACTAGAAGAGCCGATCGCCGAAGACGTAGACAAAAAAACCATGTACGAAGTGCGTACCCCAGAGTTTGCCCACAACACTTTTGTCATGGGCGGCCTGATATTGCGTATGAAAGTAGGCCGCTGGGAGACCTTTGGCTTTAAAGAAATCTGGGAAGTCATTTTCGAAAAGGGCGTCAAGCTCAGCAACAAAGAAGAACCAGAATACAGCATCGGCCTCTTTTCTATAACCAAAGGCAGCTTCGAATTCGAAGTCGGTCACGAAACCTTCATAGCCGAACCAGGCGACCTAGTGCAGATTCCAGAGTTTGTTAGCTATTCATTCAAAGCACTTGAAGACGGCTCCACCTTTCTAGACTTAAACTGCCAAAGCCATATGCTGCGACTGCTAGAAACACTCAGAGGCTACCAAGTGCGCAGCCCAGAAAAACTGCAAGACAAAGAATTCGTCAAGAAAACTCTACTAGCCCATGACTGTTATATTACAGGATACGAGAGGGAGTAAATTAAAGGAAGCTTAAAGGGGGATGTTTTTTTGAATGTAATAAGCCCAGAGTTTGCATATTTATGGGCTAAAAAAAGCAAATTTAATAAATGGGTCCCTTTAATTGTGCATATGTATGATGCAGCTGGGATTGCAGAATTTTTGTGGGACAATTGGATCAGCCAGCGTTTAAAAAACACACTCGTTGAAAATGTTACTAATGTCGATTATGAAGAGGCTGATGAAGAAGAAGTTAAAAATCTCTTTGTGTTTTTATCATTTATCCACGATCTAGGAAAAGCGACTCCGGTTTTTCAGGTCAGAGAGGCGGCTTTCCCATCAATAGAAGTTGACAAAATGATTTTAAGAAGTCAAATCCAGATGGGCTTATCAAACGAAGACGCAGGGAGTAAATCTTTTGCGTCTTCAGCAAAAATTTATCACTCACTAGCTTCAAACTTGCTGTTACATGAAGATGGTTTTCATAAAAACATCTCTGCAATCGTTGGGGCTCATCATGGCAAACCGGTTTCAGAAATAGAATTACATGATAAATCTCTGCTGGCATACCCTAAAGACTATCATTTTGGAAACGTTGGAAAAGAAAATTGGAGATCAGCTCAAAAAGAACTCGTAAAAATCGGCCTAAATGTCTGTGGTTTTAAAACCTACGATGATCTTCCCATACCTAATATGGCAGCTCAAATACTATTGAGCGGCTTAATAATTATGGCTGATTGGCTGGCGAGTAATGAATATTACTTCCCTTACTTTGCAAATGTTTTTAATTGGTACCAAGGTATTTCCTTAGAGCAATTGCAAAAGAGGAAAAATACCGCTTGGAGCACCATTAATTTACCAAATCAATGGTACCCATTTGTGGAAAATACACCTATTGAGCATTATCAAAAACGTTTTGGTCAAGGTGGATACTTTTATCCGCGCCCCTTACAAAAAGCAGCTTTTGATATAGCAAATCAAATCATTGAACCAGGTATCATGATAATCGAAGCGCCTATGGGGGTTGGAAAAACTGAAGCAGCTTTAGCCGTAGCAGAACAATTTGCGCAAACAGCCATGTCAACAGGTGTGTTTTTCGCTCTACCTACTCAAGCTACTAGTAACAGTATGTACAAAAGAATTGAAAGCTGGATAAATAATTTTGACGATTCACAAAAACACAGTATTAGATTATTTCATTCTAAAGCTCAGTTCAATGATGAATACTTAGCGCTATATGAGGGCAGCACAAATCTCAATGTAGACGAACCGATAGAAGAGGGAGCCTATATCCACCAATGGTTTGAAGGAAATAAAAAATCGTTATTAGCCGATTTTGTTGTTGGAACAATCGATCAATTGTTAATGGCAGGTTTAAAGCAAAAACACGTTATGCTTAGGCATCTGGGCCTGGCTAACAAAGTTGTAATCATTGATGAATGCCACGCCTATGATGCATATATGAATGAATATCTGTATAGGGTGTTAAATTATCTTGGCTTGTATAAAGTTCCAGTTATTGTTTTAAGTGCGACACTACCCGATGACAAGCGTCTTGATTTGATGAAAGCATATCTAAACGAAGAAGCTCCGGATCTTTTGACGACAAGCTCGACTCATAACTATCCGTTGATAAGCTGGTCAGATTTAGGTGAATATCATTCAACCTCTATTAGCAACGGCTCAGAGCTAGATGAAGAAGTGGATGTGAAAATCGAACGACTAAGTGAAAACGAGTTTTACGACAAACTCTCTGATGATTTGAATAAATCTAATGGTTGTATCGGAATAATTAGAAACACAGTTAAAAAAGCTCAGGAAATGGCCGAAAAGCTAATCGAAATTCAAAATAGCGAAGTGGTTTTAGTTCATTCACGTTATTTGCCTGAGCAAAGAGCTGCATTGGAGAAAATGATCACGGAAAAATTGGGAAAAGGCAATGGAGGGGCAAGACCTAATAATTTGATTGTAGTTGGAACACAAGTTTTGGAACAATCATTGGACATTGATTTTGATATTCTTTATACGGATTTGTGTCCTATTGATTTGTTGATACAACGTATAGGAAGAATGCATAGACATAAACGCCAGCGCCCTCAACTATATGAAAAAGCAAATTGTTTTGTCTTTAACCTAGAAGATAATGAAGACAATATAAACGTTTATGGTGAATATCTGCTTTTAAAAACAGAAAAGATATTACCGGAAAGAATAGTCATTCCCAGTGATATCCCACTACTTGTAAACACTCTTTATAAGGAGGTTGATGTTGAGAATTGTTCTGAAGAATTAAAGGAATCCCTAGAAAAGCACAACAGTTTTATGAAAAAACAAGTTTCCAGAGCGCGAGACTACAGATTAGAAAAACTTTACCAAGCTGATTCCTACCAGCGGATATCGAATTGGCTACAAACTTACATTAGCGATAGCTTGGGTGAGGCAGCAGTTAGAGATACGGATGAATCTCTAGAAGTTGTTTTGTTGCAAGAAGTCGACGATGATCATGTAAAACTTCTATATGGAGGGATAAATGAAAAGAAATTAAGGATTAATGACATTCCTGAACCTAAAATTGCCCGTGAAATTGCAAAACAAAGTATACGTCTACCATCGGTTCTGTGTAGGCCTTGGCGAATAGAAAAAACAATTGATTGGCTCGAACAAGAAAAGGACAAGAAGTTTAAAACGTGGGACTATGCACCGTGGCTTAAAGGTGAATTATACCTAGTGCTAAACAAAGAATTAGAAACAAGATTGGAGGAATATACACTTACTTATGATATGTTTTTAGGACTTAGATATCATAAAGAGGAGGGTTTAGATGGAGGAAAAAAAGTTTAACCTTTTAGATGAAAAATGGATTAAAACGATATTGTTGGATGGTACAGCAAAGGATTATTCTCTAATCGAGATTTTTAAAGATGCACATAAAATAAAAAGACTCTCTGGCGAATTGATGAACCAAGATATAGCTATTCTAAGAATGATGCTAGCAATTTTACACAGTATCTATGGAAAACAAGAAGATGGTTCCTATATTCCACTTGCCAAGGTCCCCGAACTGCCCGCAACCCCTGGTTTAATGTTGAGACGGTGGAAAGCTCTCTGGGATAGTAAAGAATTTGATATAAAAACCATAGAGACTTACTTAGAAAGCTACCGAGAGAGGTTTTATCTTTTCCATCCGGAGTTTCCGTTTTATCAGGTAGCAAATTTGCAGATCGGAACGAGCTATAGGAGCGCCAAATTGAATGGCGAAATTGCTGAAAGCAGTAACAAGATTAGATTATTCGCTCAAAGGTCTGGAGAGGTTAAAGGTGCATTATCATTTAGTGAAGCTGCACGTTGGCTGATACACATCAACGCATTTGATGATTCATCGGGCAAACCTAAAAAAAGGCCTGCACCGGCAATCGGTACAGGTTGGCTAGGCAAATTGGGTATGATTTTGGCTTTTGGTGATAATCTTTTTGAAACGCTTTTGCTGAATTTTATTTTATTAAGAGATGGCGAAAATGAACTTTGGGGCAAAGAAAAACCAATCTGGTCTATTGGTGAAGTGAAAGATGCAGAAAGAACACAGATAAGCGTGCCCGATAATCAAGCTGAGTTACTAACACTTCAGTCGCGAAGATTGTTTTTAAACGTTGAAGATGATTCAATTGTTGGTTTTATTTCACTTGGCGGCGATTTCTATGATGATCAGCAAGAGGTGTTTAACGAACAAATGACCTGCTGGCGCAAGCCAGCGAAATCCTCACGGAGTAAAAGGCAGTTTGAACCCAAAAGACATTTTGTCGAAAGAACAGTTTGGCGAGATTTAAATAATTTATTAGTTCAAAGTGATGATATAAAAAGGCCCGGGATTATCAATTGGCTTGCTAGATTGAAAAGTGAAGGACTATTAGATCATGACACTATAACTTTTGTAACGGGTGGTATGAATTACGATAGTCAAGGTATAGTTCAAGACATAGTGGAAGATGGTATCTCTTTCAGTTCACATTTGTTAAATGCTCTACCATTTTGGGCCAATCGTATTGCCGATGAAGTTGCAATGGCTGACGATATGGTAACTCAATTAGCTCGTCTTGCTGAAAACTTAGCTAAGGCAACTGGTTTTTCCGAGAGCAAAACTAGGCGGCGGCCTACAACTAATAAATTTAGAAGTAGCATCAGAGAAGAAATGTACTTTGATTTAGACCTTCCATTTAGGCAATGGCTCTTAAAAATTGATCCGGAAACAACAGATATAGATGAGGCCTGTGAAGAGTGGTGGACCATCGTTCAAAAAATGGTAAGAAAAAAAGGAAGGGAGTTGGTTTATCAAGCAGGTGAACAAGGTATGATTGGAAGAAAAATTAATGAGGGTACTGAAGATAGGCCGATTGAAAGATACTATTCAGCTCCTAAGGATTACAACTACTTCTTGTTTAAAACGTCATCGAGAGAGAACTTAAAGGTGGGAAAGTAGATGAGAGATAAAGCAAAAGCCTGTGAGTCGTTCGTGTTTAAAAAGATAATGTATTTACACAATAATGCCGAGTTGAGTTTTACCAAAGCTATCTTAGCTAATTTGAGAAGAGGAGTCGGAAAATCACCAGCATCAACACCTGAGTTATGGGAATTGACCTTAGATGGTTTACCAGAAGAGTTATATAGTAAAAGCGGTGAACCTTCAAATTGTGAATGGGTAGTGCACACAGTGTTGACTCTTTTTGCAGTTCATCAGCAAGGAAAAGATTTGAAATCACAATTTATGCACAAACAAAATGTTTCTTTAGGCACAGCCTTACGCCAGCTTGTCGTAGGCGAAGAAGAACAAAGAATTAAAAGAAGATTCGATGCTATAGTTACTTCTAACAATTTAGAAGAAATGTCTCAGCATCTTAGAGGCATAGTGCAAATGATGCGGGCTAAAAATATCGGCTTTGATTATGTGAGGTTGGCGAGAGACCTATTTTGGTTTTCTTTTGAGGATGCACGTGATTCAGTACGGTTGATTTGGGGCCAAAATTATTATAGAAATATTGGCGAAGAAAACAAGGAGGAATAAAAATGGCAAGAAAATTATACTTAGATATTCATCTTTTGCAAACAGTCCCCCCGAGTTGTGTTAATAGAGACGATACTGGAAGCCCTAAAACAGCAATTTATGGAGGCGTGACAAGAGCAAGAGTTTCATCTCAGAGTTGGAAAAAAGCAGTTCGCGATATGTTCAAAGACATGTTTCCCAGAGAAGAACTAGGATTAAGAACTAAGAAAATTGTAAGGTTAGTGCAAGAAGAAATAGAGAAAAGTGGCGATATCTTAGATGCTGAGAAGAAAGCAATAGATATATTGAAGCTAGCAGGCTTGAAAATTAAAAATGCGGATGATGGAACAGATGCTCTGTTCTTTATGAGCGTAGCTCAAGCAAAAGCCTTAGCAAAGCTAGTAGCTGAGCAAAAAGATACTAATAAAAAAGAAGTACAGAAAGCAATGGCTTCTTCACCTAGCATAGATATTGCATTGTTTGGTCGCATGGTAGCAGATAATCCTTCGTATAATACCGATGCTTCCTGTCAAGTAGCTCACGCAATTTCTACGCATAAAGTTGTAACAGAGTTTGATTATTTTACAGCTGCCGATGATTTGCCGGCTGAGGATCATGCCGGTGCTGGTCATATTGGTAATGTCGAATTCAATTCGTCTACGCTATATCGATATAGTACTGTTGCTGTTCATCAGTTATTTAAACAGCTAGGCAAAAATACAAACGAAGCAGTCCAAGCTTTTATAAAAGCTTTTGTGTTAAGTATGCCAACAGGCAAGCAGAATACTTTTGCAAATAGAACAGTACCCGATGCTGTCTATATTACTCTTAGAAAAGATCAACCGGTAAATCTTGTAGGTGCTTTTGAAAAACCTGTTCATAGTAGAAATGACGGTTACACTTCCAATTCTGCGTCAAAATTAAAAGAGCATGCTCAAAAAGTTTATCAAGACTTTTTAAATAAACCGGATTATTCATTTGTTATCGGTGAATTATTGGCTGATATAGGAATTATGGCCTCGTTAAATGACAACATAGTCAAAATTGGAGAAATCTTAGAAAATGAATTAGCAGAGTTGGTGGAATAAAATGGCAACATTGCTATTGCGATTTGCGGCACCATTACAATCGTGGGGTATAAATTCAAAGTTTGATCGACGTGATACTTATAACGCCCCAACAAAAAGCGGAATAATAGGGCTTCTTGGGGCGGCCTTGGGTCTACAAAGAAATGAAACTACAGAATTTAAAAAACTAACCGATAATTTGCGCATTGGTATCAGAGTTGATAAAGAAGGGGTTTTGTTGCGCGATTATCAGACGGTTCAAAGTAAGAAACACGCCTATGTAACGCAAAGGTTTTATTTAGCAGATGCAATTTTTCTAGTTGGCCTTCAAGGTGAATTTGCGCTCTTACAGAAATTAAAAGAAGCATTAGAATCACCTGTATTTCCATTGTTTTTAGGAAGGCGCTCGTGTCCTCCAGAAGGGCAGATAGTTATTGCATTGCACGAGCAAGAGACCCTAGACAGTGCCTTTGTAAATACCCCTTCATTAAATAAAGATCGAAATGCTGCAGATGAAGTTAGAGTTATTTTGGATGCGGAGAGCCAGGAAAGGGATACCTTTTGGTTAAAAGACAGGCCAGTAAAATTTGATATATATCAAAGAGAATTTGCTTTGAGATCGGTAAAAGAATTTTTTGTTAATATAGCTGAAATCAAGGAAAAGGAAACCGAACACAATCCTTTTATAGAATTGGAGGTATAAATAATGAGTTATATTTCCAGACTTGCTTTGGATGAAACCAAACGCGATACATTAAGAGCTATGATAAACCCTCAGATGTTTCATGCTGCTATTGAGGCAGCAACAAGTAAAGATTCCGGTCGTAATCTTTGGCGAATCGATAAGTTTCAGGGTAAATATTGGTTGTTATTAGTAAGCAGTGTAGAACCTGATTTGAGTTCTATGGTTTCACAATTTGGTCTTGAGAATCTGGTTGAACCTGCAGAGACCAAAGACTATGAACCTTTTTTAAATCGGTTAAGAGACGATCAAGTTTGGCAGTTTAGATTAAGAGGTAACCCGGTTCGCAGTGTGAAGTCTTCAGATGGTAAAAGAGGAAAAATCCATGCACATGTAACGCCCTTACAACAAAAGCAGTGGTTACTTGATAGGGCGGAGAGTTATGGATTCAAAGTGGATTTAAATAATTTTGATGTTGTTAATTCCAAATGGCATAAGTTTGATAAAGCTTCCGTTCGAAATGTTACTATACGAGCGGTAACATTTGAAGGATTTTTAACTATAACGGATAGGGAAAAATTTGTTGAAATGTTACAGATGGGCTTGGGCAGAGGCAAAGCCTACGGATGCGGCCTTATGACAATAATGAGAAGGGCGGGTGACTAAATTCGCCGTTAAAAAGCCGGGCTTAGATAAAGCATCTTTAAGAGCATTACCAGTTATAAGAGACAGACTTACGTTTCTTTATGTTGAGCACTGTATTATCAATCGTCAAGATGGTGCACTGACAATAAGCGATGCCAGAGGAACAGCATATGTACCTTCGGCTTCTATCAGCGTTTTGATGCTTGGCCCTGGAACAAATATAACACATAGAGCGATACAGCTTATAAGTAACACCGGAACAGCCGTTCTTTGGACTGGAGAGTGGGGAGTTCGGCTTTATGCTTACGGGCGACCGCTTTCCAGTTCCACAAGGCTGCTCTTACAACAAGCGAGTCTTGTCTTAGACGATGAAAAGCGTCTTGCTGTTGCGAAAAAGATGTACCAAATGAGATTTCCTAACGAACAAGTTGATGGTTTGACTCTACAACAATTGCGTGGAAAAGAAGGAGCAAGAGTTAGAAATTTGTATAGGAGAATGGCCTTATTATACAAAGTAGAGTGGACTAAAAGAAATTATGATTTTGCTGACTTTGCTTCCGGTGATGATATTAACAAGGCACTATCGGTTGCTAATGCTTGTTTGTATGGGGTTGTTAAGTGTGTAATAATGGCGCTTGGTTGTTCTTCGGGTCTTGGTTTTATTCATACGGGTCATGATAATTCTTTTGTGTATGATATTGCAGATTTATACAAAGCCCAGACCTCAATACCGGTGTCTTTTGAAATCGTATCTAATCAAAGCAGTAATTTAGAAACTGATGTACGTAAAGCAATGAGAGACAGTTTCAAAACAGGAAGAATTTTGAAACAAGTAACCGCCGATATTTGTAACTTGCTCGATGCTAAAGAAGAATTAGGTTTAGATATAGAGGCGGATGTTCTCTATTTGTGGGACGATAAAACCGGTTCTGTAGCTCGGGGTATTTCTTATGGAAAGTTTAATATTGGTGAAGATGACGGCAATGAAAATATTGAAATAGAACAAGGTGAATAGCCATGGTAGTCGTAACCCTAACGGTTTGCCCACCAGCCCTAAAGGGAGACTTAACTCTTTGGCTTTTAGAAATTGATACAGGTGTCTATGTTGGAAAAGTTAGCTCAAGGGTTAGAGAAGAATTATGGTTAAGAATTACCCAAAATATTGGTGATGGCAAGGCAACAATGGTACATCGAAGCAATAATGAGCAGGGTTTAGAAATCAAAACATACAATACAGATTATGTGCCTGTTGATTTTGACGGGTTGAATTTAGTTATGAAACCTAAAAAAAGAAAAGTAACTCAAAGGATAGACAAGAATAAAAAATCAACTAGTAGTAAAATCTCAACAATAAGGAAGGCAAAAAGATTTAAGACAAAGAGTGAGATATATGCTCCGAGAACCTTTATAGTTTTGGATTTGGAAACTACCGGTAAGAATCCGGTCAGTCACCAAATAATAGAGATAGCAGCTTTAAAAGTTAAAAATGGAATTGTGATAGATCAAATTAATAATCTTATAAAAATTGAAGGTCGGTTGCCTAAAAAAATCATTGAGCTTACTAAAATTACAGATGAAATTCTAGAAAAGGAGGGCCAAGATCTTAAGTTAGCGTTGGAGCAATTACAAGTATTTTGCCAAGATTTTCCCATAGTCGGTTATAATATTAGCTTCGACTATAATTTTACAAGAGTAGCTTTCAAAAAATCGAACCTACAATCTATGACTAACAATCTAATAAATGTATTGGATTTAGTCAGAAGAACTGGGTTGCCTTTTGCGGATTTTTCTCTTAAAAATGTTGCTCGTGGTATGGAAATAGAAAGACAGCCTACGCACAGAGCCATAGAAGATTGTTTCACTACATTGGCTGTTTATTTGGAGACGATTAGACTATTAAACAATAATTAAGCTTGAATTAATTTTTTAAACATTCAAGTGTGTTCCCCGCATGAGCGGG
>LSQX01276275.1_pt1 | contig 19106 bp, 8 predicted proteins | sample 654561 | NCBI WGS metagenome assembly LSQX01 (sample SAMN04489861, study PRJNA283612) | anaerobic digester metagenome | isolation source: 4 biogas reactors fed with cattle manure at either 37C or 55C with and... | place: Denmark: Kongens Lyngby | collected 2014
AGATGTGTATAAGAGACAGCTCTTGGTATTTTTACAGCACGATCTCTGATTTGAAAATAAAAATTCCTGTTGTGAACGTTGGGATGCTCCCCTTCACCTATAATCTCCGCACGATTGTTTATGACATTTATATCAGAAATCATTCCCCCGTCATGAGTAAAAAGCCCGAATGCTACATCTGCCGCAATTACATCATTATTTGTAAATACAACATCATACAATCGCTCTGTATTGGTTTCAGTCCCAACTTTCATTGCACAAACTTTCGATGTCAGAACGGAATTACGAACAGTAATGTTATATGTATCACGTGCATTATAGGGATTAATATGATAATTACCGCCTGTCCCCTTAACGACTACCGAATCATCCCCGGTGTATGTAAAAACACCATCAATAAGAACATTTCTACACGAGTCTATATCAATACCATCAGTTGTTTGTGTGCTGACATTATTAATAATCTTAACATTCTTATAAGTAACATTATCACAATGCAAAATATGTGAATTCCATGAGGTCGGGTCCCTAAGAATTACATCTTCAACCAATATATTTTTGCTTCTTATAAGGAACACCATTCTACCTACTGCGGTTCTATAAGTACCTTCTTTACGGTATCTCTCGCCATCAACATCTACTATTCCTCTCCCCGATATTTTTATATTTTCTGCCTCCATGGCATATAAAAACCCACCATAGGATGTGCTATTTCCATCACTGATAGGAATATTCCGAACTACATCTTCTTCACTGTTGATTACGCAAAGAAGATAAGCACCGCTTTCAAGATAAATATGTGTATTGCTTTTCAGGTTAAGGTTACCTGAAGCATATTTACCACTTGGAAAATAGACGACTCCTCCCGAAATCTCAGATGCCATATCTATTGCAGCCTGTATCTTCACGGTGTCAGTTTTAACACCTGTATTATCAACACCCATATCCAAAACATTTATAACATTTTCACCCGAAGGTATGTTTTCCTCAGGAGGGTCGGCAAATAAAAACAAGCGTTCAAGCTGATTTACGTGTACAGTTATATAACCGGGTTTCGATAGTGCAAATAAAACACTGTTACCTTCTGCTGCTCCTTTTATACCGTAACTATGCGGGCTTATATTAAACGTGTTGACTGTTTCTTTTGCGACTACCTTAACAGTAACATCTCCCTCAAAAGCAAAACGTGCAATGCTTATATCTTTAAACTTTTCGGTAAAAATCTCCCTTCCGTTTACATAGACCGAATACACATCACTTTTACGAAGTCCTGCTATGTTATCATATTCTATAAGAGTTCCGCTTCCCGTCTTAGGTATTTCAGATATCGGAACCTTCTCACTCTGAATTGGTGTACTCCAACCGTATCTTATAACAGAACCGTCTGCTTGTTCTTCTTCGACTATTCTTCTTCTCCATCCGTCCTCGCCGGGTTCTACCTCAGGTATTTGTGGTCCATTTTTAGATTCAATTGTTCCTAAAACACTCATATTTATATGAGGTTTTCTTATGTCACTTGCAGCTCCTTCATTTGAAAAAAAGCGCAAATCACCACTTGTAGCGTTTCTTTTAATAGCAATTGAATATGTACCGGCTTGTTTTATTATATCCTTAACATCAATCTCTATAATTTGTCCAAATGTAATATCTGTATTCGAGAACGTAAATGTTGCTAAAACAGCATCATCAATATCAGGAGTGTATCGTTCTTCTTCATACGTCGGGTGGTTAGACACTGAATCCCAGTCGTTATCCTTAACCATATGAACAGTCAACGTATCATTTTGAGGTAGAGTAGCAACCGAATTTGATGTTAACTTAAGGGTTGCGTTCTCTACTTCTCCGTTAAACTCAGGGATCTCAAATTTCATGAACATCACACGAAATGCCACACTAGACCCATGCACGCGCAAGTGCTCATCATTAATCCACGTTGTTTCATTCGTGTTTTTGTTCGTCTGTATATATCCATCTTCTGTAGTATATATGAGTTCTTGAACGATATTATCTGCCGATACAGGTATTATAGTGTTGCATATCGTTAGCACAAATATAGCCGCCATAACCAAAGCAATTCTTCCTATACCTCTTCTTTTCATGCTTTCCCCTCCTTTTTGTGTTCTCATCTAACCCCATAAACCGAATTCCTTGGTTCCATAATGGTTAAAACTAAAATTTTTTATATTAATGTTATTAGCTTTAGAGGGACTTTTGACCCTCCCTAAAGCTAAGCATGAAGTTAAGATTTAAAAATCAATTTTAACTACTTCTATTTGATCAACCCATACAGTTAACGGATTAAAATTTGTTACCTCTTCGTTTCTGGTATCATATTGAATTCTTAATGATTCAATATCGCCCATCTTAAATGAATAGTTACTAAGCTGTGGTGTAAACCCAAGTGTTTTATCGAATGTTAATGCATTTTTTAATCCTACAAGTGGTATTGTAATTTGCGTCCATTCTGTTTCTTTGTTATCTAGTCTGGCCATAAATAAAAAGTTATTCCTTTTTCCATCAATATCATGTGTGGTAGGGGATTTAAAGGCTATTTCTAAAGATGCCTTCGGATCTAGTTCTTCCCCTCCGCCTTTAAACCAGAACCGTATTGCATTAGCTCCCTTTTTCTCCCACTCAGATGACTGTTCAGATACATTTGTAAGCAGCATCCGCCATACATTTTCCGACTTGCCTGTTGGATTAAACGCTATCTTGGCTGAAGAAACATTCCCATCTAACTCCGGCTTTTCTACACTGTCATACGAAAGTTTTATATCACTTTCCATGTCCCTTGGATACATTATGTAATTTGACGATGTATTTTGGTTATCAAAATCATCAATTACTGATATAACTTCAGCTTTTGACGAATCTATTTTTGTTACATCCATCATTACCACTCCCTTTTCTGTAACCATATCGGAAGTTGTAATGTCAACAACACGTTCTAGCCTATTCCATATTACTTTACAGTTCATCGCTTCACCGATAAATCGAAGGGGAACCATTGTACGCCCGTCAATTATTTCAGCTGCTTGATCAAGGGTTATTTCATTATCCCCAACCATTGCCTTAATATCGTCTATTATCAATGTCATACTTATATCATCTTTTTTTGCCGTCACGGTTTCTGTTTTCGCATCCCATGCTACATCTGCGCCAAACTCCTCAAATATTGCCCTAAACGGAACTAAAGTACGCCCGTTCTTTATTAGTGGACTACGGTCACTAAATATAACTTGCTTGTTATCCAAAACAACCCTTATTTCGTCATCTTTCGGTTTAGGTAGTTTTGGTCCGGGTCCTTTAAAAATAATGTCACCTACAAAATCATTTTTTGTAAGCATTAAATCTTTAGAATTCAGACATAGTTCTCCTGCAACAGTGACATTTTCAAATACTATATCTTCAACCTTGTGGTCTTTATCTAAACCCATAAGGTGAGAATATTTAGCTCCATAATTCTCAATACTAAAATCTTTTATATAAATATTTTTTATCTTTCCTTTTCTTGAAATCTCGGTCCCGGGCTCCCTCGGCAATTCCTCCTTACGTTCAGTTATCTGAAAGTAAAAAGGTCTATTATGGACATGAGGATGCTCTCCTATCCCTATAAACTCACAGCGATTATTTATGACACTCACATCGGATATAACTGCCCCATCATAAGTAAAAAGTTTAAAAGCTACATCTGTGGCAATAATATCGTTGTTTTCAAATACTATGTCATAAATTCTTTCTGTATTGGTCTCGGTTCCCACCTTCATTGCAGCACATGTTGAAATTAAAACACTGTTTCGCACAGTAATGTTATATGTGTCTCGTGCATTATAAACGTTTGTATAGTAAAGTCCTGTTGCTTTTACTACTACAGAATCATCTCCATTATAAATGAAAACACCGTCAATAAGAACGTCTCTGGACGAGTCTATGTCAATGCCATCAGTGGTTAGCGTTGTAACATTATTAATAATCTTAACATTCTTATAAGTAACATTATCACAATGCAAAATATGCGAATTCCATGAAGTTGAATCACGAAGAATTACATCTTCAATCACTATGTTTTTGCTTCTTATAAGAAATACCATTCTGCCCACTGCTCTCCTATAAGTTTCTTCTTTACGGTATCTCTCGCCGTCAACATCTATTATTCCTCTTCCTGATATTTTTATGTTTTCCGCTTCTACTGCATATAAAAATCCGCCAAATCCCGAACTATTTCCGTCACTGATGGGAGCATTCTGAACTACATCTTCTTCGCTGTTGATTACACAAATAAGATGAGCACCGTTTTCAAGATAAATATGCGTATTACTCTTTAAGTTAAGGCTGCCAATAGCGTACCTGCCACTAGGAAAATAGACGACCCCTCCCGGAATCTCAGATGCCATATCTACTGCTGCTTGTATCTTCACAGTTTCAGTTTTAGAGCCTGTATTATCAATACCCATATCTAAGACATTGATAACATTTTCGCCTGAAGGTATACTTTGTTCCGGGGGGTCAGCAAATAAAAATAGGCGTTCAAGCAGATTAACATCTACAGTCATATAACCCGGTTTTGAAAGAGTAAATAAAACACTATTGCCTTCCGCTGCTCCTTTTACACCGTAACTATGCGGGCTTATATTAAATGTGCTAACTGCCTCTTTCGCAACCACTTTAACCGTAACTTCTCCCTCGAAAGCAAAACGCGCTATACTTACATCTTTAAATTTTTCGGTAAAAATCTCTCTTCCATTTACATAAACTGAATACACATCACTTTTGCGAAGGCCTGCTATGTTATCATACTCTATAACAGTTCCGTTTCCTACTTCCGGTATTTCAGACATCGCAGCTTCAGCACTCTGGCTTGGAGGACTCCAACCATATTTTATTATTGAGCCGTCTTCTTGTACCTTTTCAACTATTCTTCTTCTCCATCCATCCTCACCGGGTTCTACTTCAGGTAGTTGTGGTTTATGTCCGGATTCAATTGTACCTGAAATACTCATATTTATATGAGGTCTTCTAATCTCGCTTGTTGCTCCATCATCAGAAAAAAACCTCAAATCACCGGTTATACCACTTCTTTTAATTGCAACTGAATACGTACCGGACTGTTTTATCATATCCTTAATATCAATCTCTATTACTTGCCCATATTTAACATCTGTGCTTGGCAATGTATATGTTGCTAAGGCAGTATCATCCACTTGTGGTATATATCTATCCCCTTCATATGTTGGATTATTCGATACAGAATCCCAGGCATTATCCGTAACCATATGAACTGTTAAGGTATCATCTTCAGGCACCGTAAGAGCAGCATTTGATGTCAGCTTAAGGGTTGCACCTTTTATTTCTCCGTTAAACTCAGGCACCTCAAATTTTATAAATACTACACGAAATGCGAAATTAGAGCCATGCAAGCGCAAGTGTTCATTGTTAAGCCATGTTGTCTCATTCGTGTTTTTATTTGTCTCAACATATCCATCTTCTGTAATGTATATAAGTTCTTGAGCAATACTCTCTGCTGATACTGTTATAGGAACACTATAGATTGAGAACATCAACATAACTACCATTATCAAACTTATTTTTCTAAGATTTCCGTGCCTTGTTTTCATGTTTTACCTCCGACTAATTATTATATCTTTCATATGCTGCCTTATATAAGCTCATATATTTAGAAAGATCCATTTTATCAAGAGTTGTTAAATATTCATCCCACAAACTTTCAATTTCGCCTTCATTCATAATAAAACTTGCAGTCATTTCATCTATATAACTGAGTATATCGTTTTCCAATGCTACTATACTATCATTCTCCTCTGCTGTGTATGAGAAAGCGGACCATATTTCGGTAGGTTGATACGAATTCATGTTTTTCATTGCGTTCATTGACTGTGGCGCAGTTTCTCCACCCTTAAACCATTTTTCTGTTATAAGTGCAGGGTTTCTGCCCCCTACCCATGGAAGAAATCTTCCCATGGCTTGGTCATGGTCAAGGCCTCTGTCATTTTCAAATACTGTTTCAAGATATTCAAGGCTACCGTCAGGAAGAGTCTGATATGTCTCTCCTTCCATACCCATAAAGAAAAATGTAGCCCCCTCTTCCCCATAGAAATAATCAACCCATCTTACGGTTGCTTCGGGATGTGGATTGTGGTCGGTTATTACAAATGTTGCCGGTGATGAAATATTAGAACGCAGCGCATTCCACATCTTATCTCCAAAAGGTCCTTCAAGCGCTTCATTTATTCCTACCATTGCATCATGTCTGTGCTGACCATGTAAGGATGCACCTACTAATCCCTGTGTTATCTTGGCAACAAACTTTGAATGGTTCATGGTAAATATTTCAGTATCAATTAGCCCTTCTTGATATAGTTTTCTAAGATATATCAACATATCTTTATATTTTTCATCTGTTGGAATGAATCTCAACTCATTTGTCTGCTCATCTATGTCAACATTTGGATGTGCTAATCCCCTGTTTCCAAGTCCCCAAGCCCCTTTTAATCCTGATACTATATCACCGATTTTTGTAGCTGTTAACGGAACTTCATCACTTTTACCGTTGCCGTCAAAATCTTTACCTTTAAACGCTTTGAGAACATTATAGAATTCATCAGTAGTTTTTGGCATTTCCATACCTACTGTATCTAACCAATCGTTATTTATAAATAGGTTAAATCCCATGGGCATCATTATCAAATAGGGGAAACCATATATTTCACCATCAGGCATTGTCAATCCTTTGCGCAAATCAGGATTTTCATCAAGTAGTTTTTTCATGTTCGGTGCGTATTTATCAATTAAATCCTTAAGTCCGATAAATTTTCCTTGCTGTCCATATGTAATAATGTCTTTGATCGGGAAGCTTATCTTAAAATAGCCATCATTCGGAGCATTAGTAGCAAGTTCAATATTAATTTTCTCTCTAAGTTGAGAATCATTGGTTGTATCGGACTGATTCCAGTCAATATTCATATTTGTCATATTTTCATATTCTTGCATGACAATTAGGTCTTTAAAACGATCGTGATTTACCGATGTTCCGACAAAAAATCTAAGGTCAACAGGCTCTTTAGTTATAGGAAAGCCTGTTTCATTTAAGACATCTAATCTTTCATCAGAAACCCCTCCTGTTGTTTCTTCCCCTCTTTGGCCACATCCTATGGGTAGAAGCATAATAGTCATAACCAGAGCCATAAGTAAAGCAATTCTTTTAACATTTTTCATTACAAATTCCTCCTGTTTTTATTATTTTTTTATTAACCTTTAATGGAACCAACCATAATTCCCTTAACAAAATATTTCTGTACAAAAGGATACAGCATAAGTACAGGTACACTTGCAACTACTATAACTGCATAGCGTATTGACTCAGACTCAAGTATCTGGTCACTCATAGAAGCTCCCATATCATTCATTTCGCTCATTTGACTAAGTAATAGTATATGCCTCAAAAAAAGTTGAAGGGGGTATTTGCTTCTGTCTGAAATATACATAAGTGCTTGAAAGTAAGAATTCCAATGCGTTACTCCATAGTACAATACCATAACTGCAATAATAGGCTTTGAAAGCGGCAATACTATCCTTGTAAATACTCCTATATCTGAAAACCCTTCGATAAAGCCTGCCTCTTGAAGCTCATATGGAATAGAATTTTGAAAGTAAGTTCTCATTATAACCATATTCCAAACGGAAACGGCAGTGGGAAGAATTAAAGACCACATACTATCAATAAGACCTAAATCTCTTACAACAAGAAAGGTAGGTATCATGCCCCCGCTGAAAAACATTGTAAAGGCAAACATTATGGTGAAAAAATTTCTTCCTACTAAATCCTTGCGTGATAATGCATACGCACCAAAAGAGGTAAGTATTAAATTTATTGTAGTTCCTAAAATAGTATATATAATGCTATTTCTATATCCCGTTATAATATCACTATTTGCAAAAACCCTCTTATAGGCATTGAATGTGAAATCACGTGGCATTAGCCATACATCACCGTTGGCAATATATACGGGGTTACTTAACGATGAACTTGCGACATAAATAAGTGGATACAAAACTATAAGTAATATTCCAAAAAGCAGAGTGTTGTTGATAATTTCAAATATTCTTCCCTCTGAACTTTTGGTTCTCATCTTAACACCTCCTTACCATAGACTTGTCTCACTAACTCTTTTTGAGATATGATTTACTATTAAAAGTAAAGCACAATTTATCACTGAATTAAATAGACCTATCGCAGTGGCAAAGCTATACTCCGCCCCCAAAATACCGGCCCTGTAAATATAAGTGGAAATTACATCAGATGTCTCCATGTTTAAACTGTTTTGAAGTGCAAAAACCTTATCAAATCCTACACTCATAAGTTTTCCAACATTCAATATCAATAGGATTACTATTGTTGGTATAATAGAAGGAATATCAATATGTATAATTTTTTGTAATCGGTTGGCACCATCTATTCTGGCAGACTCGTGAAGCTCCGGCGAAACATTTGCCAAAGCTGCTATATATATTATGGATGCCCACCCGGAATTCTGCCAAACTTCTGTTAATACATATATAGTCTTAAAGTATTCCTTTTTAGCCATAAAATATATAGGCTCATTACCAAAAAACTTTATTATAGTATTAATTACACCCTTTGTAGGTGAAAGCATTTCAACTGTAATCCCTGCAAGAACTATAACCGAAATAAAGTGCGGCGCATATGTAACCATTTGAATCGTCTTTTTATAGTATTTTGCTCGCACTTCATTAAGCATAATCGCTAAAATTATTGGGAACGGAAAACAAACTATAAGTTGATAAAGACTTATTCCAACAGTGTTTTTTATAAGCCTTTCAAAATAATATGAACTAAAAAAACGTTCAAAGTGGTCAAACCCTACCCATGGGCTCCCCATAATCCCTTCAGTTGCTATAAAGTTTTTAAAAGCAAGCTGAACTCCATACATTGGTATGTAGTGGAAAATAATAAAATATAGTACTACCGGTGAAATCAATAAATAAAGCTGCCAATTACGCGATACTCTTTTCCAGTATCTTTTTACAGGAGGCTCTGTTATAGCACTACCGGTATAACTCTTAGTATGAACCTTTTTTAACATTCTCAATATATTTTCTCCTTCCCAACCTAATCAGAATGTTTTAAGACTTGAAATCGATACAGTTTCTCCGCCCAAATTACTACTCTTATCTGCTGCAAGGGCTATAAAAGCAGCCTCTATTCCATCCTCTACTCCGGCTTTCATATCCGTGTAATTACCTAAAAACGCTTTAAACATAGCGGATGTTATGTATGAATCCCCACCATGATGCGTAGATTCATTATCAGGAGTTGTATCAATTATCTCAGTTATTGTTTTCTTATCTTTCATATAGTTCAACTCTATTGTTGACCTGTGGATATTTCCAATAATATATCCGTTAGTGCCTGCGATATATATTGTACGTATCCCGTCTATCTGCCCCCATGAATAATTAAATGTTCCAAGTATGCCATTGTCAAACTCTAATATTACAACCTGATGGTCTGCATGCTCACCATTTTTATAGACACACTCATCAGTAAATTTTCTTGCACGTAATATCTTTTCGGTTTCATGGTTAGAATTTTCATATATACAAGTATCTTTTATATCACATTCCTTACAATTTTCCGCTCTATTATATTTATCCACAAACGCTATTCTGTTTTCGAAAGAACTTACTCTGTTAACTTCAGCACCTGTTATAAAGCGCAAAACATCAAAATCATGGCAACATTTTTCAAGTATAAATGGTCCACAGTATTGCCTTTCTTTTCTCCATGTTTTTGAAAAAAGATTTGTAAGTCTTAAACCAACTGCTTCAGTAGCATCAATAGTCATTATCTTTCCGATTAGCCCACTATCAACCAGTTCTTTAACCTTTTCATAAAACCCTACATATCGAAGAACAAAACCCACAAGTACTTTACTTTCTGACTTTTTATATTCCTCGTAAAGCTTGTTGCACTCTTCTACGGTTATAACCACCGGCTTTTCCATAAGGAAATTAATGTTTCGCCGTAAAAGTTTTATATACTGGTCTATATGTGTATGATTTGGTGTGCAAACTAAGAGACCATCAAATTTAACCTCGTCTATCATTTTATCGAAATCTGAATAATAGAGTGTATCCGGAGAACCATACTCGTTAATCATATTTTGTGCGTCAATCCGGCTTATATCACATACAGCTGTTAATTCCCATTCCCCATCATGGTCTTTTTTTAATGAATTAAAATATTCTCTTGCTCTTCCTCCAAATCCAACAACACCTAACTTTAATTTTTTTTCCATTAATAATTTCACCCCTTAAATCTTCTGACTTTACTTAAATTATATTTCGACTCTAATCTATTGTAAACACACAAATCTTTAGTTTTACCTTCACATTTATAGTTACTGTTACTCCTTGTCCGATGACTACCGCTTATATACTACAACATCATAAAGTCTTTCATGGCTAAGGCGTAAAAATACTATGTCATCTATCAATATATCATCTATATTACCAATATAAACCTTATCCCTTCCTTGCTCATAAACGTATATGTTTGTCCTCGCCCAACTAAGGTCAACCAATACTAATTCGCTCATAACATCAACTTCAAGCCTTTTTATTGTCCTGTTAATATCACTAACATATCCGGTAACGAATCTGGGGGCGGCATCATACCCACCTTTATCTTGAATAAGTATATTTTCAATATCAATTAATTTGGTATTACTTACTTGGATTATTTCATTTGCTCCATTTAACTCAAACTGGATAACATCTCCTCTTTTAAACCCGGTCAACATGTTGTCATTAATACAGAAAAACTCTTTTTCTGCCCCGTCATGTATTCCACTTACTTTTTGTACGGTATCATTATTATGTACAACTGTTGTAACTCTATCGATTAACAGTATCGGCTCTCTATTACTTTCTAACGGCTGTTCAACATCAGCAACTTGCCTATAATACACAGCTGCACCGGGTTCACCGAGCACCACATCATAGCCCTCGATATAGTGTCTAATGTTGTAATCAAAAAAAGTATGCTCTAAAACCGTATAATGGTTCCTATCATCTGTTGGAACCTTATTATCATCGATCGGAATAGCAAATGTTTTTATATTTCTTACGAATATTTTTGAATCGAATGCATAATTCTGATCTCTGAATTTTGCATTTTCAAGAGCAGTCTTTGTAAAATGCTCCTTAGGGTCTGTTGTTATCGTTGCAATATCTTGAGCGGTTTTAATTGCGCTTATGTCACCGTTATTATTTGTTTCATATTTAACCAGTTGACGTATTGTTCTATTAATTTTTCCATTACCGCCTAAGACACTTAATAACTCACTTTTTGCAACTTCATCAGCTTTTTTTAAACTATTGTTTAACTCTACCTTATCCGCTGCTTTATAAATAATCCATTCTTGATCAATAGTGAATATTTCAAACTTGATTTCTTTTTCCATACCATCGGCTAAATCAATTCCAAATAAATAGCCGTACTTTTCTTGACTTAAAGATTTAGAGTCAGATGCTGCAACTCTACCGTCTGCATCAAGATAAAAATAGGATTTGTCCGAAGTTAAAAGTCCCCTTGCCCTAACATTTTGGCTCAACAAATAATCTCTAAAGCTTGTTTCTATTTCATATGTGTTATCACCAATTACTATCTGTTTATAATCAGAGCTTACTTCCGTAACTATCCCTTCAACTCTGTTATTAGCTACGATAACACTGATGAATTTTTCGTCCTCATTTATCGTTTCCGCAACGAAAAGAACATCCCATTCTTTAATATTCCCAAATTCTATCGGATTACCATCTTTAATAATAGAAAATGAATACGTATTATCATATTTATCAAGCACCAAACTATTCGAATCACTATACTTACCATATATAGTTTTTGAAGATATTCTGTCTACAACAATTGTGTAATAGGATTTAACAAATAGAATATCATAAACACCGTCATTATCCCTATCAAGTAGAACTACCTCACCGATTTCCGGCTTCATGTGAATCGGTTCAAATCCCGGATACGCTTTGCCGTTATAAATCATATCGGCAATAGGTGAAATGTTTAGCTCTTTTGCATCATACAAATAGCCCTCATCCTGCCAATAGACAAATTTTCTTCTCGTTGTATTTTCTCTGTCTATAGAATCTGCTTTTACGGTAATAGTATTATTATAGTTAGGTTTTTTCTCAATAAATATAAGCTCTTTATAGTTTCTTCCTTCGCTTTCTTTGGCATAAAAATCAACTTCATAACCCAAATATTTTTTTGCATCCGTCTTACCTATTTTATATATTGAGTCTCCTATTTTAACTTCATCATCTTTAAGTGTACTTTTAGCTTTTACTAATTCAGTTTCAGAAGTTGCTGTCAGAATCCCGCTATTTTCTTCTACATTTAATCTTTCTGTTAACAGTGTCCTGTTGCGTATAACGGAAAATCTTTCATCATTTCCAAACCCCACTCTTTCCATTAAATCAACATTTAAAGTATTATATGCTAAACTTGCAGCTATTTTTCTGTTTATCTGCTCACCGACATTTGCGTAAACACCTTTTGTAATTCCATTTTCTGCTCCAACTATAAGGTAACCGGTTGGATACCCACCTTTACCTTGAGCATAAACATCATATCCTACTGCATTTACAAGCATTTTTACCGCTTGTTCATAAGTTATTGAATCATCTAACCCCAGTTCTCCGTTACCATATCCACTAATGATACCGGAATTAACGGCTATATCGACCAAAGCACTTTGGTCAGTACTGCCCCCCAAGTCTCCCAGTCCTAAAAGGCGTACAACAATTGTTATCATTTCTCCCCTGGTTACAGTTTCATCTAGCTTTATTGGGTCATCATACCTTTCAATAATTCCTAGGGCATCTAATTTTACAGTAACCTCATCAAATACTGTATCATCTGCATTAAAATCTGAGCCAAGCACAAGTACAAAACTCTGCACAGTTATAATAATCATCATAAATAATACAACAAAAAACTTCTTCATATTTACCATTAAATATTTCCCCCTTAATAATCCTATGATTAATACTTAATTTAGCATAAGATCTTTCTTACTACATTAATTTCAATAATTCGTATATAACCTTCGCCGCTTGAGCTCTTGTTGAGATTTCTTTCGGTGCAAATCTATTGTCATCCATTCCCTTAATAATCCCTGCTCCATGTAACACTTTTACAGCATCTATCGCATATGGGTCTATATCCATACTGTCCGAAAATCCCAACTCTGTAAACCTATGTTGAAATTCAAGATTAGAATATATAGCAGTTCTATATATTAACACAGTCATATCCTGCCTTGTTATCTCTTTTCCCACTCCAAAGGTTCCGTCATCATAGCCGCTAATAATTCCGGCTTTTTGGGCCGAAGCGATATATGTATAATACCATGTGTTTTTCTGAACATCTTTAAAATCAGTTATGGCACCGGATTCAGTTAGCCCAAAACCTTCAATTAATAATTTGATAAACTCTTCCCTGGTTATGTTATCATTAGGTCTGAACTCATTATTTCCTACACCGTTAACAATACCTTTTGAAGCAAGAGAATAAATGCTTTCTGCTGCCCACGCAACACCCTCAAGGTCATCAAATATATTGTTTCTTTCTGTTTCTGTATCCGGTCTTACAGGTAATACAACAGGCGAAGTAATCGGATTGCTGATTGTAACACTCTTACCGCCACTGGGTCTACTTCCGTTACCCGATTTATTACCTTCTCTACCCTTCCAACTCTCTATTGCGGCATTAAATGTATTAATGAAAGCCCCAATTGTTTTATATCCCTCTTCAGGTCTGTTAAGTAATAAATATTCATCAATAAATACTTTCCCATCATTATTCAGGTTGGAATAATAATTAAAATTAACCTCTTGACTACCCGTTGTTAACTTTAATATCGCACTGTTTACACTAATAATATTCCCTATAGAAATTTTATTTGCATTGGATATCTGATATAGTGCATACGCTTCTTTAAAAACGGTGTTAACCTCCTCAAGTCTTTCAAAATCATCTGTCTCTGATATCCTTGCATGAATCCACTTCAATATATCCAAATCATTGCCTTCTGACAATGCTTGATATGTAATATCGTCATTGTATTTAAGATTAAAGATACTCATGTATTTAATCAATATATCTTCAAGACCGTCTTGTTTTGCTGCATTAAGAATTGATAGAATTAATATTTCGTTTAAACGATCCCTTAGACTAACTTCATCACTAAATCCATCTTCTTTTATTACTGTTTCAAAAAGTTTGGTTTGCATCATATTATCCAACTCATCATATTCAGTTAATAGAAAACCCATTGCTTGGAGTACATCTCTGTATTGTGAATCTACCTTAAATACATTATGAAGCTCAGAAATCTTTTCATTAGCCCTTTTGTTAACGTCACTAATTATACTATTTACCTTTCCTCTAAATTCATCTCTTGAACCACTTCCAACATATAAGTATCGAGCCTCTTTAGTTCCCAAAGAACTAAGTACCCCTTCTCCACCTGCATATACATGGGCATGTACTGCATATATACCCTCTTCAAAGATATCAGGCATTGTTATTGTGAATTCAAAATCACCGTTAATATCGCTTTTACCCTGAGCAACATGAATTATATCATCAGAAAGTATATTATCCAGATTCACAGTGTCTTCACTATCACTATTTACAATAATTAAAGTCACATTCTTATTAGCTCCTGCAGGTGTAAAACCTTTAATTCCATAGCTATTACCAAAGTTTTTAATTTCATTAATAACAGCTCGTTGCTCTATAACAGGTGTTGTTATAACCTCGCCATCCTCATCAGTAATAGGCATCATTTCCGATAACTCGCTCCATACATATAGTTTTACCTCGGTCACACCTTGTTTATATTTCATTTCTTGAACAATGTTTTTATACCATTCACTTTCTAAAGTCACCCTCCTAATTACACAATCTACCAGCTTATCCTCATTATATTGTGTAATCACAACTGTCAAATTCTTATCATCAACAGAATTGTTATTAAACATTTTCACAATGCCATAGAACTTATCGCCGTCGTTGAGCATACTGATATTATCAAGAGGTTGTTTTCCATCTTTATCTATAGCAATAAGATTTATAGGAAGCTCAAAGTCCTCCGTTCTTTCAGCTATTTGATACACTATTTTTAGCTGCGGCTTACCCTCATCGGCATATGCACCTTCTTTAGAATAAAAACCAATATCCTCATTATCACAATCAGTTTTTAGTGCTATGGTATATGTGCCGGGCTTTTTAATAAAATCTTTAACATCAAGGTTTATAATTGTTCCTTCCACTGCACCTAATGAATAATCTACAGTATATACATCCAGCACATCATCATCGATAGGAGGATTATAACTAAGATAATCATTTTCAGTTGGCACATTTATTATTTCATCCCAATTATTATCCCTAACACGATATGCAGAAATATTGTGAAGTGCACCCGAAGATACAGGAGTACTCATCATCAAGCTCAAATCAGCTTCAATAACCTTACCTGTAAATGAAGGTACCTTAAACTTTAAAAATGAGACTTTCGGCGTGCCGCTATTTAACAAAAGCTCATCATCATTTATCCAATCCGCAGGCCCCGTATTCCCAATATAACCATCATTATTTGTAAATACCCCTGATATAGTAATCGGCTCCGGTTTAGCATTCGGATCAATGCTTATATGAAGCTGCGGTTTTCTACTGTCATTTGTTGTTCCTTCTTTAGAAAAAAACCGTATATCGCCGCTTGTACCACTTCTTTTAATTGCGATTGAATATGTTCCGTGATGCTTTATAATATCCTTAACGTCAAACTCGACTACTTCCGCATATGCAAAATCAGTACTCGGAAATACGTATTCAGACAAAACAGTATCATCGATATGGGGAATATATTGACCGTTTTCATAAGTAGGGTAGTTGGTAACTGAATCCCAATCATTATCTATAACTCTATGAACTGTTAATGTATCATTTTCAGGTACAGTTGGAAGAGCAGCATTTGATGTTAACCGGAGAGTCGCACTCCGAATTACTCCCTCAAACTCAGGCACCTCAAATTTTAAAAACACTACACGAACATTATTACTGTGTTTATGTAAGCGTAAATGTTCGTTATCATACCATGTTGTTACATCCCCACTTATCTGAGTATATCCATCCTCCGTAGAGTATATTGGATTCAAATCAACATTTTCAGCCGCCACGGGTATTACCGTAGAATACATAGATAATATAAATATAGCGGTTATAATAAGACTTAACTTCCTCATTTTTCATTTCCCCCTTATTTTTATAGCTTCATAGCGTTTAAAATTATAGCAATGGTCATAATTAAAGTAAATATACAATTATTTTTGTAATCCTTCATATTTATAGATATGTCCTTATTCCTTCGGCGGCATTGTGGGGTGCAAAATGCCCTTTAATGCTGCTTTCCCATTTTTGCTTCTGTATTTTCCTCTGTCATTAGGCTTCGATATTGAGTAGGAGTAATATGCTCATGCTTTTTAAAATTTCTGCTGAAAGTCCCCTCATCAATAAAACCAACTTGCCTTGTAATGTCTTTTATTTTCAAGTCAGTACTGCGTAAGAGCTGCTTAGCTTGACCAATTCTAAGCTTTTCGACATATGCCATTATAGATTTGCCCGTCTGTTCCTTAAAAAAAGTAGTAAGATATGCAGGGGACATGTTTAAATCATCCCCAATCTTTGTAAGTGAAAGATCCGCATCCCTAAAATTATCTTTAAGATACACTTCTATGCTGCGCTTTAGAATTGCTGACTTTCCACTTACTTTATTGTCCAGTTTCTCACATACACCCATGCAAAATTCAGTAACATTTTTTTGGAATTCTTCTATACTATCTATTTCCATAGATATAACCTGCTCTATGGGTTTAATAATATTTCTTTCAGGTTTAATCTTTGCTTCGTTCAGCATATCGATTACCTTATGGAAAATATTTACCGATATTAATTGAAGAGTTTGAATTGAATGCTTATGGCAAATAATTTCTTGGACAATGCTGTCCAATTCTTCTGTTACCCTTTCTCTGTCCGCATTTTTAATTGCAGAAACCAGTTCGGAACACCGCTCTATCAACGTTTCGTATCCTATTACCCTTAATTCTTTAAATTCACTGTAGTTAATAACTGTGTCCCCGCCCCTTATAAGTCTATATTTTGCCGCTTCATATGATTGTTTATAAGAAACATTGATATCCTGCATACTATTGCAGATTTCACCCACGCCAATAGTTGCCGTAAAATCAAATGAATATTTTATAGTCTCTCGCATTTGTTCTGCTATCTTTTGAATAAGATTATTATCTATCTTGTTTATAATCAGTAAAACAGCGATACCTTTATCTTCGGTTAAAAAAAGCGTAAACACATTATCTATCTCCTGAAAATTTTCGATGTCGGCAATAACTTTTTTTCTTATTTTATTGTAAGGAATATACTCAGATTTATCTTCCTGCATATCAAATAGAATCGAAAATACACAAAAACTTTTCCCAATATGATTTACACCAAAGGTATTTTTAAATTCCAAAAGTTCATCCGATGAGAGATTACCCTGTTTTATAATTTTTATAAGAATAAATTCTTTTAAAGTGTCAATCATTTCTCTTAGGCGAGTTATAAGATTTTGGTTTTCTTTATTCAGCTCATTAAAAGCCTGTATTATGCAACTGAATTCATTACTTTTCTTTTGACTTTCAGTTAATTCGATATCCTTTGAAGTCACAATCTGTTTTACGATTTCATTGAGAGGCCTGTAGTTTCCATATGCAGATAAATATGAAAGTCCTATCATTACTAAAAGCACCGCAAATATGATGATATAGAATAAGTTTTGTATGTAAGATATTTGATGCATATATTGTTTTTCCGGAATAAAGTTTATATATGTCCAGTTATAGTATTCTGAAATAACCTTCACCACAAGATATTTTTCCCCGTTTATTGTTTCACTGTGTAATGATTCACGACTATCCTTATTGCGAACAAGTATTTGGGCTATATCAAAAAAGCTATCCTCACTATGATTCTGCTTATTATATACAATCATCTCATTAGCATTTAAAAGTAAAAACTCACCATTTTCGCTTAGGACATCTTTAACCATATTATCAAAGTTATTTTGTTCTATAAAAAATATAATACCGTTAGAGGGATGCACTGCATTTATTGGCGTGGGAAAAACATATAAGGCGAAGTCTGTTCTTCTAACCCCGTTAATGAAAACCTCCCGAAAAGATAATATAGTAGGAACTCTAATTTCCCTAATCTGATTAATAATCTCCTCACTATTATATCCCTTAAAGTCATATGCTTTACTAAATAATTCATTGATATCATTAAAACCATTGTCAGTTAATATCCTCATATCATGTTCATTGTCTTTATCATAAAACAAAATTATATCAGAAATAAAGCTATAACTTGTTTTGTAATCATTAAGCCGTTTCACTGCATGATATAGATTATACTGTCCACCGCTAATATTAAAGGATGAGAACTGTGCATTGTTTCCAATTTGGGAAGCAAGCTGCTCCAATGTTTTTATTTGCCCATCTATAGTATTTTTAATTACATTCATAGCTTGTATTTTTGAATATTCTATCTCATTTCTGTAAACAGGTATAAAGGTTTTAAATAAAAAGCTTCCTAGTAAAAGTATAATTATTATTCCGGTAAAAATATGTGACCAAAGAAACTTACAAAACACCTGTGAGCTTTTAATCAAATTAAAAGTTTTTTTAATGTGTTTAAACCACATGAAAATATCCCTTTCCAATAAACTTAATTATAAAATAACTCTATCAGTTTTGCTACTTGGTGTAAATGTACAAATATTTTGTTTGACCTTCAGATTTTTAGTTATAAATATACAATGCTTAAGATTAGTCACGTCTGATGCGAAACCATGAGATTCTTTGAAAACTAAGATAATTATACACCTTTCAATCCCGTTTTTCAATATGTTTCAGCTTAAGAG
>LSQX01036378.1_pt1 | contig 19102 bp, 18 predicted proteins | sample 654561 | NCBI WGS metagenome assembly LSQX01 (sample SAMN04489861, study PRJNA283612) | anaerobic digester metagenome | isolation source: 4 biogas reactors fed with cattle manure at either 37C or 55C with and... | place: Denmark: Kongens Lyngby | collected 2014
GAGAAGGCCGGAAACCCGAACAGAGTATTCATCTTTGCATCCACAGCCAAGATATCATTTGCAGGGGCAGGGGTGGCTGCTATGGCCGCCAGCCGGGACAACATCCGCCATACTCTTTCCCAGATTTCCATACAAACCATTAACCCCAACAAGGTGAACCATTTGCTGCATGCGCGGTTCTTCAAAGACTACGACGGCATCAAGGCTCACATGAAGAAGCATGCGCAGATCCTCAGACCGAAATTTGAAGCGGTCATCGCGATTCTTAAGAAAAACCTGGAGGGTCTGAATGTGGCAGAATGGACATCTCCAAGGGGCGGTTACTTCATCAGCCTGGATGTTACGGCGGGCTGCGCAAAGAAGGTTGTAGCCAAAGCAAAGGAAGCCGGTGTTACATTAACGGGTGCCGGTGCAACTTATCCTTACGGTATTGATCCGCAGGACAGAAATATCCGTCTGGCTCCATCTTTTCCGCCTCTGAATGAATTAATCCAGGCCATTGAAATCGTATGTACCTGCATAGAGCTGGTGGCACTTGAGAAGATTCAATAAACAAGCATAGACGGGAAATATACCATTTCCTCCTTGTTTCTGCACTACAGGTTACTGAGAAAAAAAGCATTGTCTGTATAAACAGATAATGCTTTTTTAGTTGCCATAACAGATCTTTGCAGGGGTCTTGTCATCAATTGTCTTTAGCTTTGTTGAATTCTGCTGTTTTCTTAAATCCAGTAAAAAAAACCATTTTTATAGCTGGATTTTTAAAAGAAATCAAGTTATAATAGAATTGTTAAAGAAAAGGAACATGATGTAAGAACAATATGTTGTCTTTACAAAGATGCTAGTGCTTATACCTTTAAATTCGCGATCTTGAAAACCATTTAAGCTAAAAAATCATTATGGTACTTGATTATTCTATAATAACCTGATAAGATGTAAGAACATATTAACAACATAACAACCACGCTTTATGCTTATTATACAAATGAGAGCGATTCAGTACAAACTTGGGAATGTGTTGGCTATACGAATGAAAAAAACAGACAGAGAGCAATTACAGAAAAACTGGGGGTAATGGTTGTGGCAGGCATTAACAAGTACAGTACGGTACCTTTGTATTGTCAGTTAAAAAACATCATTCTTGAAAAAATTGAAACCAACGAATACAAGGAAGACTCAAAAATCCCATCTGAACAAGACTTATGCGAGGAATATTCCATCAGTCGGCCTACCGTAAGGCAGGCGATCAATGATTTGACAAATAACGGGCAGCTATACAAGATGAAGGGCAAAGGAACCTTTGTCTCCAAACGTAAATCCAGTGTTAATATTAAGGATTACAACGGCTTCACCGACTCCATTCTTGACAGTATGGATCCTGAAAAAAAGGATGTTATGTCGGTATCATCGGTCAGTTCGGATGATTTTTCCAAACTGCGCGAAGTGTTTAATGTCAAGTCCGAGCGTAATGAATTCACACAGATCGTCTATGTAAGCAAACGCAATGATGAAGTTTTTTCTGTGAATACTTCATATATTCCAGTTAGCCTTTTCCCAGACATAGCGGAGGATATTACCAATAAAAAGCCTTCTTTTGAAATTTTACGCGGCAAATATCCGTTGGTTCCCTGTATCTCCAAAAGCACATTAGAGGTAATTTTTACGGATCAGACAGATGCGGGCTTGCTTCAGGTTCAACCTGGCCAGGCACTCATCGAAGTAAGCAATGTGCTCTATTCAAAAAGCGGGCAGGCCGTCGAGTTAATCGTATCCAAGTATCGGGCTGACAAATGCAGGCTGATGTTTGAAAATCATAAGAAGTAATTAAAATGGATCTTACTATGTAAAACCCGGAGCTGAGTAATTTGATAATAAAAAGACCTGGAAAACCAGGCCTTTTTAATGTTTCGTTCTGCTAGTTTCTAGCTGCTAAGGCTTTGTTTCATTTGCCCATGCTTCTGCACGCTTTGTTGAATTTCATTCAGCTGGGCATTTTTGGGCTGATACCAGCCGCGCTTTTGCATATTGTCGAATATTTCAAATTGAATCTGTTGATTTTCATTGATGATCTGGTTCAGTTCCTGTCTAAGATTCTGACAGGTAGCTTCAGCCAGATAAGTGCCATAGGATGTAATGGAAAGCTTTTCTGTATTCAGGGCATCGGTCATGATTTCCTGTTCTGTTAAATTTGGTGTGGTATGCATGTTTTTCCTCCTTTCTGATCAAGCAGCTTATTGCATCTGCATGGGTTTGTTGTGTGAATTCAAATAGTTGTACAGCGTGTCAAAATGTTTTTGATGCATCTGTGCAGCCTTCTGACAGATATTTTTCAATTGCTGATCATTACAGTACTCCGAATAAAGGTTCATCTTTTTGTAATTTAGCGCTTCCTTGCTCATCTGGTCTTCAAGAATGGTCAGGTTCTTTGCTGTAAGCATGCCTGCATTCTGGTTTTGGTTTTGGTTTTGGTTTTGCATCATGTTACTCAACATAAACACCTCCTGTCATACTTTTTCCATATTGCTTTCTTTCATCGCTTATCGTTTGCAATTTGCTGGCTTTTATACCCGGACTTAAGAAGGAACAGATTCCATTTCAAAATTTATGTTACAGAGTGCAGACTCCATAAAACTTGTGCGCAGAAAGGTTCCAAATGTAAGAAAAGGACAAACGTGTACAGACTGCTGTACGTAGTGATAAATCTACTTTATATATGATGAAATACAGACTTGAAAAAGTACTTGAGAATAGGTAACACTTTCTGTATGATGATATTGGTGATTTAAACCTCCATTCTGCATTTTACGCTTGGAATGTTTACTAGCCTGTTTTTCTTTTATTTGAATGATTTTCTGCGGCTAAACTACTGTTACGATGGAAACTGGCTTACTAAAAAACAGTTCCCGCGCAGTAAGTGTATGAAAGTGAAAATTCACCCGTTGAGGCAACATGAACTCACGAAGAAAACAATGAAAGAAGAGAGAAAATGAGATATAAACAAAAAATTCTGCTTTGGTTGTCCAAGCGCAGAGAAAGCAAACTGGCAGATTTGATTTACAGGTTTTACGAGCCCTTATCCTATCTGATCTTTGGCGTATTGACTACCTTGGTGAATGTTGGCGTTTTCACCCTCCTCGAAAACATTCTGGGTCAGGAAAGCTGGTACCTTTCCAATCTGCCCGCCATCCTCCTGGCCATTCTGTTCGCGTATTTAACAAACCGCAGCTTTGTTTTTGATTCCGACGGCAACTTCTGGGTGGAGATGTATAAATTTTTTTCAGCAAGAATTCTGGTCTCGTTATTGTTTGAGTATGGTGCTACCTATATCCTGTTTAACTTACTGCACTTTGACCTGCAGCTGAATTTAATTGTAGTTCGCATATCGGTGTTCAAGATCATCTCTTTAACGCTGGTTCTGATTGCGAACTATATTGCCAGCAAGATTTTTGTATTCAGAAATGATCAGGCAAAAAAAGAGAGCTGAGCTTTTGAAATCTGAATAGTGCAGAACCGCACGAACGTATTCCTCTTTTCACAAACGTTTGCACACTTACGTACAGTTGGCATTATGGGAGGCGGAACATCGTAAGGAAGACGTTACGTGTTTTCAATGTCAGCAAGATCTGAAATATAGAAAGAATTATCCACCTAAAAATAATGGAGCTTTAGTGATGGATGATAACAGAAGGGATTGCTTTTCATTGGCGCATCTGTTAAAATAATCACAAAGATGTTGTTTGAGAATGACTATTAGTGGTAATTAATAAATAGTGCATCTGAACAAAAGCCCACGTGGTTTTTGCGAGGATAACCTTCGTTTTTACATACCTGAGAGCATGGAGCATTCCGTGTGGAGGGGATGGTAGATATATTTTGCCCATCCGTTCCGGTTGGGCTTTTTTAGTGGAGGTTTTTATGAAAAGGAAAATGAATTTACTGCTCATCGGATTGTTGTTGTTCACCCTGGTTTCCGGCTGTTCAACGGAAATAAAGCCAGAGAAGATGAAGGTGGCAGCCCCGGCTGGCGCTACAGCAATCAGTATCGCCAAACCAATGAAGGATACGGCCGAGGTGGATGGTGTTGCGATTGAATATGAAGTCGTTCCAACCACTGATCTCATCGTAGCCAGGATGACAGCAAAAGAAGCCGATTTCGCGGTTATTCCGGTAAACCTGGCCGCACAGCTTTATCAAAAGAAGCTGCCCTATAAGCTGGCTTCCGTGGTCACCTGGGGAAACCTGTTTATTGCATCCCAGGAGCAGCTCGAGGGCTGGGAAGCCTTGAGGGGTAAGGAGATTTATCTGATGGGAAAAGGCCTGGTGCCCGATATAGTATTCAGAACCCTCTTAAGGGAAAACGGACTGGATCCGGATAAGGACGTTACCCTTGTTTATCTTTCAGGTGCAACAGAACTGGCCCCAAACTTCATCGCAGGAAAAGCTCAGGTTTCAATGCTCCCCGAGCCGATATTGACAACCGTAAAAATGAAAAAGCCTGAAACCAATATCATGCTGGATTTACAACAGGAGTGGAACAAGGCTTTTGACACTGAAAAAGGTTATCCCCAGGCCGGGATTTTTGTGAAGGATGAATTGATTCAAAATGCACCACAGCTGGTAAAGAATTATTTGAAGGCGCTTGAAGAGGGCATGGTTTGGTTGAATGAGAACCCGGCGGATGCAGGGCTTTACGCACAAGAGCTTGAAATGGGACTGCCCGCGGCGGTGGTTGAAAAATCAATGCCCGGAAACAACATCCGATATCAATCTGTGGCAAATGTGCAAAAGGAATTAAAGGACTTCTTTCAGATTCTGTATGACTTCAACCCTGCAACCGTGGGTGGGGTTTTGCCGGACGATGGCTTGTATTATGGATTGAAGTCAGGCGAATAACCGAGAGTATCAACTGGCTTTAAGGCCACGTGAGTAACCGAGAGTATCAACTGGCTTTAAGGCCACGTTAGTAACCAAAAGTATCAACAGGATGGCTTTAAAGCTTAACGTTGGGCGAGTAACCAAGAGTATCAGTCAACCCCATGTTGTGAAAGGAAAAACGATGAACAGAGGATTTTATAACATAAAATCCAGCGATCCGGGAGTGTACCCACTGGAACACTCCCAGCAGCGACCCGTTAACAGAGGATTTTATAACATAAAGTCCAGCGATCCGGGAGTGTACCCACAGGAACACTCCCAGCAGCGACCCGTTAACAGAGGATTTTATAACATAAAATCCAGCAAGCCAGGAGTGCCCCCACCAGAGCACTCTCCTAAGCAGCCTGCCAAGAACAAAATTCAATGGTTATCCCATGCTATCCTGTTCATTGCCTTCATCCTGCTGTGGCAGCTTCTTTCACTGGGAAGGAAAACGCTCATTTTTCCTTCTCCGCTTGAGGTTGTGCAATCTCTGGCCGCGATCATCACCGGGCGACAATTCCTGCCATCTGTGACGAATACAGTGAAGGCAGTTTTTATCAGCTTCATCGCAGCCTTTGTCCCGGCTTTGGCGCTGGGGATAGCCAGCAAATTCGCGGCTTTTTTGCACAGGTTCATGGAGGGTATCTCAGGTATCATCCGCTCCGTGCCTACAGTTGCTATTATTTTAATGGCGCTTTTACTGCTGCCGGTTTCAGTAACACCGGTTGTAATCTGTTTTTTTGTGGTGTTTCCGGTTCTTTATACAAACATCTCCGAAGGGCTTGTCAGTACAGATCCGCTGCTGCTGGAAATGGCTCAAATATACCGTATCAGCAGGGAAAGGGTGATCCGAAGCATCTATATTCCGTCGCTGAAGCCCTTTATCGCAGCGGGATCCCGTTCAGCACTGGGGCTTAGCTTTAAGATCATGGTTACCGCCGAGGTTTTCAATTTCATTACGCAAAACACCATCGGTGCCCAGATGTATCTGCATAAAATACAAATTGATCTGGCGGGAATTATGGCATGGACCATTATTGTAATTGTTCTATCCCTGCTTTTTGACTTTGCTCTGAAGAAGCTGTTTGAAGAGAAACGAAGGAAGTAAGCTTCACCATGGTTTAAGGAGAGACGGTAATGATCAAGCTGACCGGCATCCAAAAACAATATAACGGACAGATCATTCTCGACAACCTGCGGATGACCTTTGAGGATCACGGTATTACGGCCATTCTCGGGCCTTCGGGCTGTGGTAAAACCACGCTGCTGAAGATTGTTGCGGGCCTGATACCGGCGGATGCCGGAGAAATCTCCGGCATGGAAGAGCGGGTTCCGGGATTTTTATTTCAGGAGCCAAGGCTTCTGCCCTGGATGAATGCTGAGCAGAACCTGGAATTTGTCCTGCCAAAGACTATGGATGGGAGCGAAAAGAGCAAGCTTTGCCAGGAAATGCTTGATTCTGTTGGTTTGAAAGGCTATGAAAAGTATTACCCTTCCCAGCTAAGCGGTGGCATGAGCCAGCGTTTGTCCATAGCACGGGCATTTATCATCCGATCAGACATCCTTTTTATGGACGAACCCTTTCAGTCCCTGGATATCAAAAGAAGGGAGAAGGTGCTCCGCCTGTTCAAGGATCTTTGGCTGAAGCATCGTCCCTCCGTGCTGATGGTTACCCATGATGTGCAGGAAGCCCTGCTTTTATCGGATAAAATCTATATTCTTTCAGACAAGCCCACGGCCATCCTCAAGGAAATCCATAATCCGATGCCCTTTGAGGAGCGATCGGTTCAAAACGAAGTTTTCTATCAGCTGGAGCAGCAGATCATCAATCAATATCTGATATGAACTGCCGCTGACCTGCAGCTACGGTTTGCGATATTGAGCCCTTGTATATCCCGGATAAATTTTGTATGATGGTTTTGACCATTTTTCCTTTACAAAAAAACAGGCAGGTTAGAATATGCATTTAAAGGACTTTTATTATGAGTTACCTCAGGAGCTCATCGCTCAAAGCCCCGCACAAAAAAGAGATATGTCCAGGCTTTTGGTTCTCAATCGTGAAACGGGGCAAACCACACATCGGTTTTTTCATGATCTGAAGGATTATCTGGTTCCGGGAGACTGTCTTGTGATCAACAATACAAGAGTCATCCCCGCGCGCCTTCTCGGAGAGCGGGAAGACACCGGAGGCAGGATTGAATTTGTGCTGTTGAAAAAGCTGGGCCAGGATCTGTGGGAGGTTCTGTTAAAGCCGGGTAAAAGGGCAAAACCCGGAGCCCGCTTCGTTTTTGGCTCCGGCCTTTTAAAAGCCGAGATAATGGACATCCTGGAAGAGGGGAATCGTTTGGTAAAGTTCTTCTACCAGGGGGTTTTTGAACAGATTTTGGATCAGGTGGGAATTATGCCGCTTCCGCCTTATATTACAGCAAAGCTGGAAGATCGGGAAAGATATCAAACCGTCTATTCCAAATGGGAGGGTTCAGCGGCGGCACCAACAGCAGGGCTTCATTTCACGAAAGAACTGATGGAGGAGCTGAAATGCTTTGGCGTTGAGTTTGCCGAGCTGACGCTGCATGTTGGGATTGGCACATTCAGACCGGTGAAAACAGAAAATATACTGGATCACCACATGCATTCCGAGCATTACACCATTGACCACCAGGCCTGCGAGACTATTAATCGTACAAAAGGCAGGGGAGGAAGGGTTATTGCGGTCGGAACAACCAGCTGCCGCGTTCTGGAAACCGTTGGCAGGGAAGATGGATTTGTTCAACCCGGTGAAGGTGATACAAGTATTTTCATTTACCCTGGATATTCGTTTAAGGTTCTGAACGGCCTGATCACCAATTTTCATCTGCCGGAATCCACACTGTTAATGCTGGTAAGTGCCTTTGCCGGCCGGGAAAACGTATTATCCGCTTATCAGGAAGCTATCGCGCGGAAATACCGCTTTTTTAGCTTTGGAGATGCGATGCTCATCTTATAGTGTGTTTGCATTACAGCATAATGGTGCGTAACGCCATGATGATGCTCCCCTTTGGCAGGCATAACCTGAAAATCATACGAAATCGTCCGATAGTTTTTTCCCCGACACTGGCTTAATCACTCATAAAATGTATGTCAATTCTTGAAAAAAAATTGTTTGTTTTAATGAAATTCTAATGCAGGGCTAAGAGGTTTTTCATAGTCCCCCGTTATAATAACAATTGTAAGTTAGCTCTTTAGGAGGATGAATACTATGAATCAATATCAAAACAATAAACCAACAGGAAAAATTGGATGGGGTGCTGCGCTGATCATTATCGGAGCATTTTTGATACTGAGCAACCTGGGAATCGTTCCAAAGTTCGGAAGGCTGATTGGTATCTTTTGGCCGATGATCATTATATTCGGGGCACTCATGTTCCATGTCGGTTACTACACAAACAGAAAGAATGTTGGGCTGCTGGTGCCCGGAGGCATTTTACTGACGGTTGGGGTTGTCTGTCAAAGCGCAATGCTTTGGGACATCTGGGGCTTTATGTGGCCTGGTTTCATTCTTGCTCCGGCCGTTGGGTTGTTTGAACTGTACCTCTTCGGAAAGCAATCGAAGGGACTGCTCATTCCAGTAGGTATTTTAACGGGCTTGTCACTGATATTCTTCTCCATGACCTTTAACACGCTGGGAACCATGGCAAGATATATCATCCCCGCAATGTTGATCTTCATTGGTGTAGTTGTATTGACCAAAGATAAAAGGAGTCAACAGGGTGGATATGATTACCAGGATCCAAACTACCAAAACCAAAACAACGAACAAAACTATGACAATAACAACTTTTAACCACTTCCCTTCAATCTTAGGGCAGGGAACCATCCCTGTCCTTTTGCTTTTTCTTGACCGTGGAGTGAAACTGGGTTAAGATATATCCGTCGAGGAGTAACGTCTTTTTAACGCTGTTCCGTCCCCATAATACCAACTGCACGCAAGCGGTATAAGTGATTTATTATAAAGGAAGTTCATCATGGCAGCAGTGACTTACGAGTTAATTCATGTATGCAGACAAACGGGAGCAAGGCTTGGCAGGGTTCACACGCCTCATGGCAGCTTTGATACTCCGGCGTTCATGCCGGTAGGTACGCAGGCTTCGGTGAAGGGGATGTCTCCCGATGAGCTGAAAGAAGTAAATGCCGGTATTATTCTGGGCAACACGTATCATCTGTATTTAAGGCCCGGCCATGAGCTGATCGAAAGGGCCGGGGGGCTGCACAGCTTTATGAACTGGGATCGCCCAATCTTAACAGACAGCGGCGGTTTTCAGGTATTCAGCCTGGCGGACTTAAGGGATATTCGTGAGGAAGGGGTCACCTTCCGTTCTCATATTGACGGCTCCAAACATTTTATTTCACCGGAAAAATCCATGGAGATACAAAACGCGCTGGGTTCGGATATTATGATGGCCTTCGATGAGTGTGCGCCCTATCCCTGTGATTATGATTACGCAAAAAAATCCATGGAGATGACCACACGCTGGGCCATACGCAGCAAAGCAGCCCATACAAATACCGAAAAGCAATCATTGTTTGGTATCGTACAGGGCAGCACCTATGTGGATCTGCGGCGGGAAAGCGCTAAAGCACTGACCGAACTGGATTTTCCCGGATATGGCATCGGTGGTCTGAGTGTTGGCGAGCCGGGGGAGGTCATGAACGCCATACTCGAGGAAATCACACCCCTGTTACCGACCCACAAGCCCCGTTACCTGATGGGTGTTGGAAGCCCCGATTATCTGATTGACGGAAGCATTCGGGGGGTAGATATGTTCGACTGTGTTCTGCCTACCCGTATCGGCCGCAATGGCACTGTTTTCACTGCCAACGGGCGAATCATTGTAAGGGACGCTAAGTATTCGGAGGATTTCAGACCTATTGATTCCGAATGTGACTGTTATGTATGCCGGAACTTCACCCGGGGCTATGTTCGCCATCTTTTTAAAAGCGGAGAAATGCTGGGGCTCAGGCTGGCAACCTGGCATAACCTGCGGTTCCTGCTGAAGCTGATGGAAAATGTGCGGGAGGCGATCCGCAATGACCGTCTGATGGACTTTAGAAATGAGTTCTTTCTGAAATTCGGTTACAGCAAGAAAACAGGTGTTCCCGTGAAGAATGAAAGCCCTTAAGGTTCAAGCGTATACGTACCAAAGAACCGGTGTGCCTTCAAGAAGTAAATAGTCCTTGAAACCGGTGCGGCAGTGGTGCAGTAAAACCCTTGATAATAGTCAATTCCGATGAAATAAATGGTTGAATTGAATTTGGTTATTGTGTATAATGTCTTTAGTCTGGCGGGATGATTTCATTTCAGAAACTCATTCCATATAAAAAAGGATGTTTTGCAATTCATTCCGGCTGCGGTAAACGCATTGCGCCAATGACCGTCCGGTTTAGCAATTGCTTGCAAATTGAAAGGAGAAGAAATATATGAACTGGTTTTTAACGGCTTTTGCCGAAGGTGCGACAGGTGCAACCGCAGCCACAGATCCTGCAGCTCAGGGCGGCACGATAGGAGCCTTGCTAACTTCCGGGCTTTTGCCTATGATCTTGTTGTTCGGCTTAATGTATGTACTGATGATTATGCCTCAGAGAAAAAAGGAAAAGAAGGCCCGTGAAATGATTAACGCCGCCATCGTTGGCGACAAGGTCCTGTCTATCGGGGGCATCTACGGCAAGATCGTCAACATCAAGGATGATGAGTTTACCATTGAAACCGGCAATGAAAGAACGAAGGTTACAGTGAAAAAATGGGCTATCAAGGAAGTGGAGAAACCAATTTCTGATTAACCAGCAATACAAGCCCCGGCAGAAACGACCGGGGCTTTATACTCTGTATTTCATTTTAAACCGGAGGAAGTTGCTTTGGAAGAATACCTGACAGTCGGAAAGATCATCAACACCCACGGCGTGAACGGGGAGCTGAAGGTAATGCCTTTAACCTCCGATATCAGTCGGTTTGATTATCTGAAGCTTATCTGGCTTGACATCAATGGAAAGCTGACAGAACATTTTGTCGAGAAGGCCCGTTACCACAAGGAGTTCGTACTGTTAACCCTGCGCGGCATCGATACCATGGACAAAGCCGCCACACTGAAGGGTTGCAGCATGAAGGTGGATCGCAAGCATTCCCGTCCCTTAGAGGAAAATGAATACTTCATCGCCGATTTGATCGGATGCCAGGTTTTTGAGAATGGAGTTCTTCTGGGCAGGATCACCGATGTGCTGGAAACCGGCAGCAATGATGTTTATGTCACCGAGGGAGGGAAATACGGGGAAATTCTTATTCCCGCTCTGGAGCAGGTGGTTCTCAGGGTGGATGTTGAAAACCAGCAGATAGATGTTGTGCTTCCGGAGGGGTTGGTAGAGCGATGATATTTGATATACTCACTCTTTTTCCTGAAGCGGTAAACAGCTTTCTGTCCAGCAGCATTATTGGCCGGGCCAGGGAGAAAGGAAGCTTAACCGTTCGCACCTGGAATATACGGGATTTTTCAAAGGATAAGCATAAAAAAGTGGATGATTACCCGTATGGCGGCGGAAGTGGAATGGTCATGACCCCTCAGCCCATTCATGATGCGTGGCTGCATGTAACCAATGGCTTGACGTACAAGCCCAAAACCATTTATCTTAGCCCACAGGGAAGGGTTTTAACACAGGATATTGCCAGAAGCCTGTTGCAGGAAGAACATATCATCCTTCTTTGCGGTCATTACGAAGGGGTGGATGAACGCATCCTTGAAGAAATTGTTGATGAAGAAATTTCTATCGGAGACTATGTTCTCACTGGCGGTGAATTGCCGGCCATGGTGCTGGTGGATTGTATCGGCCGCATGGTGGAGGGAGTACTGGCCTGCGAAGAAGCTTTTTCAGAAGAATCCCATTATGATGGTCTGCTGGAATACCCCCAGTATTCAAGGCCCACCGAGTATTTGGGCAAAAGTGTTCCGGATATCCTGTTGTCCGGACATCATGTCAACATTCAAAAATGGCGTTTTGAGAAGAAATTGGAGCGTACCCGGGAAAAAAGGCCTGATTTATATGAAAAATACAGGTTAAGCCACCCGGAAGAGAAGAAGATAAAGAAATCAAAGAAAAAGAAAGACAACCAAACCTTAGAAGCTGATATTCACCATAGTTTCGAGCAAAACAACTCCGCCATCAAAACCGATGAGCATAGTAAAGATTAAGCCATAACAACTATCATCAGGATTAGAAAGGTGTTATCGTTGGAGCAGATTAAAAAGAAGGAGCCCCTGGCATACCGGATGATGCCCCGGACATTGCAGGATTTTATCGGGCAGGAGCATATCATTGGCAAAGACAAGCTGTTACACAGGATGATTCAGGCCGACAGAATTTCCTCCATCATTCTGTATGGGCCACCTGGTACGGGGAAAACTTCCCTTGCGCGTATCATCGCCAATACCACCAAGTCTGTTTTCAGAAAGCTAAACGCGGTAACTGCCGGTGTCAAAGATATCAAGCAGGTGGTGGAGGAAACGGAGAATACGTTTTTAAACCCCTCCGGTCGCTGTGTTCTTTTTATCGATGAAATTCATCGGTTTAACAAATCCCAGCAAGACGCGCTTTTACCCTATGTGGAGAATGGCGTTGTGGTGCTGATAGGGGCGACCACAGAAAACCCTTTTTTTGAAGTGAATAAGGCGTTGATCTCCCGCTCCACGGTTTTTATGCTGAAACCCCTTACAGAAAACAATATTGTTCAAATCATCCATCAAGCCCTGACCGACAAGGAAAGAGGTTACGGTAACCTGAATATTACCATTGACGAGGATGCTGTCAGGCTTTTGGCGGTATTGTCCGGCGGGGATGCCCGTATCGCGCTGAACGCGCTTGAATTGGCGGTATTAACTTGTGAGACTGCCAGTGACGGAAGGTATGAAATTACCACCGGTGTTGTGGAGGAGTGTGTTCAGAAGAAAGTTGTCAGGTTTGACAAATCTTCCGAAGCGCATTATGACAATATCAGCGCTTTCATTAAGTCCATGCGGGGCAGTGATCCCGATGCGGCTTTGTTTTATCTTGGCAGGGCTCTTTATGCCGGTGAGACTCCGGAGTTTTTAATTCGGCGGATCATCATCTGCGCATCGGAGGATGTTGGCATGGCCAATCCCAGCGCATTGAATGTTGCCGTTTCCGCAGCGATGGCCATTGAGCGCATCGGTATGCCCGAAGCAAGGCTGCTGCTGGCGCATGCTGCGGTGATGGTTGCAACAAGTCCCAAATCCAATTCGTGTTACAAGGGGTTGGATTTAGTGATGAAGGATTTGGAAACGAAGAATACCGGAGAGGTGCCCATGCACCTGCGTAACGCCCCGGCTGCGGGAATGTCTGAACTGGGCTATGGCAACGGTTATCTGTACGCCCACGATTTCCCCGGGAATATCGTCGATCAGGAGTATTTGCCCGAAGAGGTGCGTGGAACAGAGTATTATCTGCCATCCATGAACGGATATGAGGCGAAAATACATGACTGGCTCCAAAACCGCAGAAAACGCTAATTTACACCGGGGACAGGTTCCTGTGTAAATTTATGAACCACCGGGCGGGGCCCAGGTCCCTTGGTCAAATTGAACCAGAGGGCGGGGTCCAGGTCCATAAACCGAAAGATATATACCTTAGTCCATAGAGGTGCTATTAATGGAAATAACAATGATTCAATCATTTACACAGGAACCTGGACCCCGTTCGGTGAAAAATTATAGAATGGTGTGATGTTATATGTTAAGAAGAATTCTAGCCTGGATTGCGCTGGTTTTTTTCATTTTTATTGTGGTAAACCTCCTTTTCATTCATTTTTATCCCACTGAAAGCGCAACTGTTTTCCTGATTTATGTGTTGATTTTTATTTTCGGTACAAAAATTAACCTCTTTCAAACCAGATCAACGCAGATTTCCGGTGGCGGGGGTGATGAGCAGCCCGAAGGTTCCGATTTCTCTGAAGAATCAGGTGTTCCTGAGAACTCAGCCTCATCTGAAAACCCTTGTGTACCTGAGAACTCAGCCACAACTGAAAACTCTTGCGCATCGGAGAACTCATGCCCACCTGAAAACCCTTGTGTACCTGAGAACTCAGCCACAACTGAAAACTCTTGCGCATCGGAGAACTCATGCCCACCTGAAAACCCTTGCACACCTGAGAATTCAGGTTCACCAGAAAACCATACCACAATACAGAAGGTAGAAAATGATAGAAAAGAATAAAGGTAATTGATTTTTATACGGAGTTTTCAGCTCCGCTGCGCTATGATATAATTGAGTTGTATCGGTACAAGTATTCATAATAATTGGAGAGTGTTTTCTTTGATACAAAAGGATGAATTGTCTCAGCTTCTGCGGGAAAAAGGTTATAAAATCACCAAACAGAGGAAGGCCGTTCTTGACATCGTTATGGAACACGATGGAGAGCATCTGAGCAGCCAGGAGATTTATGAGCTGGTTAAGCAGAGGTGCCCCGATGTCGGTGTGGCTACGGTATACAGAACACTACCTGTGTTGGAAGAGCTGGGTTATGTATATGCGGTAGATCTCGAGGATGGCTGTACCCGGTATGAACTGCAAAAGAAAGAGCAAATCCATCGGCATCATCATCTGCTGTGTGAAAGCTGCGGAAAAGTTACCGAAGTGGAAGATGATTTGCTGGATGAAATTGAAGATAAAGTATTCTCAAAATATGGATTCACCATTAAGGATCATAAAGTTAAATTCTACGGTGTCTGTAAAGACTGCGCTTTTCGTTAGGGAAACTTTCCACCTTAGTAGTTAACATCCCCTGTAGGCTTATTGGTTTACAAAGAAACCTGGATCCAATGTAAATACGCCGGTGAATGTCTATGCGTGTTTTTAAAGAATAAACAGACTTTCCAAGTCGGCTCCTGGTGGTGGATAGTTCGTATACACTTAGATTCAAAGTGTCTTAGGTAAATTTTTAATCATATTTTTCTAATATTACTCACAGATACATTTAAACTTACACATAGTCTTGCAGAAGGTTTAACAATGCTCGTAAGCCTTCCATTTCAAAGCATATTTTTATTGAGAATAAAAACATGAATCAGAAGAACTGGCTTAGTATTTATAAAGAATCTGGGCTCTCGTTGCGTAATTTTATGAATAGTAATTTTAACTCTGCCGTGTGAAATACTCTTCAAAAAAGAACCTGGGCACTCGCTATGTAATTATATGAATAGTAATTTTAACCCTGCCGTGTGAAATATTCTTTAAATGGGAACCTGGGTACTTCGCTGTGTAAATAATAAAGTAAGAATCTGTGTCCCTCCGTGTAATTATTTACAGAGGAACCTGTCCCTTGTGTAAATATTTAATCCTATATTTTTGTCATAAAGTATGGACTGGTTCAATATATTTTATAGTGGATTGGATGACCCGTTATAGTTTTTCACAGGAGATCGTTAAAAATAAAACCTCTTACCGGGAAATAGCCATAAAAAATATTCCCCGGCATATGATCAGAAAAGAAGATTTTTATCGACCCTGATGATGCTGTCAAAGGTTTTTTGTGAGAATGAAACAGAGGGGGATACGCTGTGGAACGAGATTACAGGATCTATGAGGATATAGCCCAGAGAACGAATGGGGATATTTATATCGGGGTTGTTGGTCCTGTCAGGACTGGAAAGTCAACGTTTATCAAAAGGTTTATGGATGGGTTGGTTATCCCGAACATCTCAAACCCATACGAAAGAGGGCGCGCGATTGATGAAACGCCTCAAAGCGGCTCCGGTCGCACCATCATGACCACTGAACCCAAATTCATTCCCAATGAAGCGGTTACCGTCACGATGGAAAACAACGCGTCGATGAATGTCAGGCTGGTGGATTGTGTTGGATACCTGGTGAAAAGCGCATTAGGCCATATGGAAGATGAAACGCCCCGGATGGTGACCACACCATGGGTTGATCATGCGATTCCCTTTGAAGAAGCAGCTGAAATGGGCACCCAAAAGGTGATTAGCGAGCACGCCACCGTCGCTATCGCCATGACGACGGACGGCACCTTCACCAACGTGCCCAGAAGTGAATATGAAGAGGCGGAAGAGAAGGTGATTGCACAGCTGGAGGCCAATGAAAAGCCATATATCATCATCATGAATTCCGCTTTCCCGGATCAGCCTGAAACCAGACAATTAGCCGAAAGGCTGACCGAAAAATACAATAGACCTGTCATCCCGATGGATTGCCTGAATATGGCTGTCAGAGACATTCATTATGTGATGCAAACCATGCTGTATGAGTTCCCGGTTCGGGAAATCGCCATTGACATGCCCAGATGGGTCACCCGGCTTGATAATCAGCATTGGCTTCGCAATGATATTCTGAATGTTGTACGTGAAGTTTTCATGGATAAAGCAACCATCCGCCAGATCAACAACAACATGGGTCAGTTTGAAAACTATGAATTCCTGAAAAACGGTCGGATCTCCGAAATGCAGCTTGGCCAGGGCCGTGTGAACATGGAGCTGAGCATGGCTGATGGTTTATTTTACAGAATCCTGAATACTGAAACAGGCATGGAAATTCAGGGCGAGCATGAATTAATCGGTATTTTGAAAGAACTCTCCACAATGAAAACCGAATACAAAAAGATTGAGTATGCATTGCATGAAGTAAAAACAAAAGGCTATGGTGTGGTCACACCTCAGTTGGATGAATTGACGCTGGAATCGCCCGAAATCATCCGTCAGGGCAACCGTTTCGGCGTAAAACTGAGAGCAAGCGCACCTTCCATACATATGATCCGTGCCGATATCGAAACCGAAATTGCACCTTTGGTTGGTTCGGAAAAGCAATCCGAAGAGCTGGTGAACTATCTGCTGCGGGAGTTTGAGGGGCAGCCCGATAAGCTTTGGGATTCCAATATCTTTGGCAAATCACTGTACGACCTGATCACGGAAGGCTTGCAGAACAAGCTTTACAAAATGCCAGAAGATGCCCAGATGAAGCTGCAGGAAACCCTCCAGAGAATTATCAATGAAGGCAGCGGCGGGTTGATCTGTATTATCCTGTAATCCTGTACCTCTGCCTGAGTCGTTCTGTTCGCACTTCTTTCACCCGGTTTCATCCGGGTTTTTTTTTGTACTTATGAAAGCCTGGCCTATTCACTTCGATTTGCAGGCTGCAAAAGTCCTTTTGGTTGATACCATTTATCAGTGGTATAATATGAATGGAAATTACCAAATTTCAGATAGAGAAAGGGGAATAAAGATGACAGAATCCAATGAAAAGAGCAATGGCCAAAAGCTGATGGATAAGCTTGGTTACAATAGTAAAAACTCATGGGAGAAGATCGGTGACAAAGAAAAGATATTCAGTTTTTGCGATAAATACAAAGCTTTTCTGGATAAGGCAAAAACCGAACGTGAGGCTGTTCAGGAAGCCATTTCCCAGGCTGAAAAGCTGGGGTATCAAAACCTGGAAACCTTGATTTCCGGGCAAAAAAGCTTATCGGCAGGTGACAAAGTTTACAGGAATGTTAAAAACAAAGCGGTGGCTTTTGCCGTGATTGGGAAAAGACCGCTGGAGCAGGGAGCACGTATGCTTGGGGCTCACGTAGATTCTCCAAGGTTGGATCTGAAACAGAACCCTCTGTATGAAAACACGGATATGGCATTCCTGAAAACCCACTATTATGGCGGCATCAAGAAATACCAATGGTTGGCCATTCCACTTGCTCTTCATGGTGTTATTCTGAAAAAGGATGGCAGCATCGTACAGGTTTCAATCGGGGAGGATGAGCGAGATCCCGTTTTAACCATTACAGATCTGCTGCCGCATCTTGCAAAGGATCAGATGGAAAAGAAGATGACCGATGCCATCTCCGGTGAGGGGATGAACGCGCTGTCAGGCTCCATGCCCTTCGATGATAAGGATGTAAAAGATAAGGTTAAGCTGAATGTTTTGAACCTGCTGCATGAAAAATATGATATCACCGAAGAGGATCTGCTCTCATCCGAGCTGGAGCTTGTGCCCGCGTTTAAAGCCCGGGATCTTGGCTTTGACAGAAGTATGATCGCCGCTTATGGTCAGGATGACAGGGTTTGCGCCTATACCTCAATGATCGCACTATTTGATGCAAAGGCTCCGGAGTATACCGCAATTTGTGTGCTGACAGACAAGGAGGAAATCGGGAGCGTGGGCAATACCGGCGCAGAGTCCCGTTTCCTGGAAGACTTCCTGGCGGATCTGTGCTATATGACCTCAAAGAATTATACCGACATTCTGCTAAGACGGTGCCTGAACCACTCCGTTATGCTGTCGGCGGATGTGAACGCGGCTATGGATCCCAATTATGAAGGGACCCACGATAAATACAACGCAGCCTATCTGGGCAAGGGTCTGGCTATCATGAAGTTCAGCGGCGTCCGTGGGAAATCCGGTGCTTCGGACGCGCATGCCGAGTTCTTTTCAAGAATCAGAACCGTGTTAAATGACAACAACATCCCCTGGCACACGACAGAATTGGGTGGTGTGGATAAGGGTGGCGGAGGTACCATTGCCATGTACATTGCTAACCTCGGTGTAGATGTCATCGATTGCGGCGTACCGGTCTTAAGTATGCATTCACCCTTTGAAGTTACCTCAAAAGCAGATGTTTACGCAGCCTACCTGGGCTATAAAGCCTTCCTTCAAGCCTAAACCCAAGCCAGGGCGGGGGCCAAGGTACCTTGGTCGAATTTAACCAGAGGGACAGGTACCTTGGCCACTTTAACCTATAGCCAGAGGACTGCACCCAGGTTCCTTGGTCAAACCTAATAACAAAGGGCGGAGCTCAGGTTCCTTTGCGAATAAGTCAAAACGAGAGAGCGAGACTCAGGTTCATTGGCAAACCAGCCATAATATCTGGGTCTCGCTCTTGATGATTACGCAGCCTGACATTTTTCCCTTGCCCACAGATTTTCAAACCCTTGTGCAGCATGTCCGGTTAGTGGTATGATAAAGAAAAGAGCGAAGTTCCATCACCCTGGTTATAACAACGGAAGCGATTGCTTGCAATCGCAACACACTGTTATTGCAACGGCAGGTTTTGCTTTAGCAAAACCATCACACTGCAACAACGAAGCTTCAGCTTCGTTATATCGAGGCGGGAGAAGAGGATTTTGTTTACAAAATCCAG
>LSQX01162493.1_pt2 | contig 19098 bp, 25 predicted proteins | sample 654561 | NCBI WGS metagenome assembly LSQX01 (sample SAMN04489861, study PRJNA283612) | anaerobic digester metagenome | isolation source: 4 biogas reactors fed with cattle manure at either 37C or 55C with and... | place: Denmark: Kongens Lyngby | collected 2014
TAGCGGCGGCAGCTACTTTGGCGGCAGCTACACGCCCGGAAGCTCATACGATTACATCTGGGACCCGCATCACTACAACCCCGACGGCGATAGCACGTTTGGCGCTTGGGTGAAGCGAAATTACCTTGCCGAATACGTCCGCGACGGGTTCGAGTACGGCTACAACGTCTACACCCCGCCCGGCGCTACGTTCGACCCCTTCGCTCCTGACCTTGGTGGGTCCGTCATCTGGCCTAAGACGGCAGAGGAGTACTTCCCCAGCGTGGCGGCGCTAAAGAACGAGGCATACCGGAAGCCGGCAGACCAGTATGAGGCTCTGCACCGCGCGGGGGTCTACGAGTCTCTCTACAAGGGCAGCTACTACGGTCCGCTGCAGCCATCCAGTATTCCCCTCTACCGGGGCAACTACGACGACGGCGGTTGGCTCATGCCCGGCCTCACCCTGGCACGCAATGACACCGGGGTACCGGAGCGGGTCGTGCCGCCCGGCGGGGACACCATCCGGCTCGACATACACACAGACGGCCCCCTGACCGATTCGCAGGTGGCGCGACTGGCGGATGCCGTCAAGGAATCCCTGGCGCGGGATCGGCGCCACGCCGTGTTCATGACTAGCTGAGGATGGTGGGCTTGACTGACATCCGCGAGAAGTGGTTCGGCGGGGTAGACCTCGGATACCTCGGTCTCGTGACGCCCGGTGTGTCCGGCCTTCACAGCCTGCCCGACGACGAGATCGTACGCACATGGGTCGACGGGTCCTCCGATCCTTCGGATGTGGTGGTGAGGACGAGTCTCGTCCCGGTGAAGTTCTCGTGCGTCGTCGACGGCGATACCCACGAGGCCCTGTGCGCGAAGCTCAGCACCCTGCGGGGCCATATGCGGCCCTCGCTGGGCTGGGTGGAGCTACGGGTGCCCAGCGAGCAACCGGGGCTACGCACCTTCGCCCGCTCGCAAGGCTTCCCGGTGGAGATCGACGCCCTGCCCTATCTGCAGACGGCGGTGGAGTTCACCTGGAGTCTGGAGCGCCGTCATTGGTGGGAGGACGCATCTCCCACTACCGTCACCATCGCGGGCCTGACCGGGGAAGTCACTAATTCGGGCACCGATTCGGCCCCAGCCCTGTACACCTGCACGGTGTCGGGCGCACTTGCCGGGCTGTCGTTCGCGGTGGGAGAGGAGACCTTCCAGTATTCAGGTGGGCTGGTCCCCGGCGACGTACTCATGGTGCAAGTGAGCCAGCCTCGCGATGTGACCCGCAACGGCACACGCGACTTCGCCGCAGTCGAGCCCGGCTCACGTTACCCACTGCTGATGCCGGGCACCAACGCCATCGTCAAATCGAGCGCCGACTACTCGCTCGCGGTGAGCTTCCGGCGCCGGTTCGCATAGAAGGAGTCCCTCATGCTCGCCACCATCATCTCTGCGCTTGAGCCAGTCGATTTCGAGATGACCATCACCGACGAAGACGGCAACGTGATCGAACGCCGCCTCTACGGCCCCGACGGCGCCCTTATCGAGCACGAGACCCAGGAGGATGCTGATGCCGTATGTCCAGACCTATGACTGCCTGAGTGAGTTCACCAGGCTTCTCGCGACGGCGACATGGTACGGCGGTTGGGGTACCGGCCCCGGGGAGGCGAAGCGTGACAGCACCGCCCTCTTCGGCGAGGCCAGCGAGGACCGAGTGGCAGTCGTCATCACCCAAGAGACCATCAGCCAGACCGACGACGCCATCGCCATGTCGTACTCCATGACCGCCGACGGCACCAAGACCATAACCAACACAGGCATTCTCGACGACGACGGCCTCCTCGGCATCCTGCTCTTCTTCGCGTCGTTTGCAGGCGTCACAGTGCCGGGCGGTAAGACCATGAATTTCACCTTCAGGCACAGGCTGAAGTGACGACGGTCGCCTTCACCTGCGGGGGCGGTGTCAGGTCCTCAGCCACCAATTACGCCAAGGCGCGGGCGGGGACGGGCTCCAAATCCGTCCTTAACGCGTTGCAGGCCAAGGTCGGGCAGGAATGGGGATACTCGGTCTACCAGGCGTTCTTCTCACTCTTGACGAGTGCTTGGGGCGACTGGGACGCAGTGGTGAATGGGCTGGAGGTCTTCCACGGCCACGGTGATCCATGTGACGTTGAACTCAGGCTCTATGACTGGGGGACGGAGGTCGACACGGGTGACTTCATCCCCGGTGACAACCTGGGTGACTACGTGCTACTCGCCTCCGGCAAGACCGACCCGGCGTCCTACGCCGAACTCACTCCGACTGATGCGTTCAAGGACCTCCTGGAGAGTGTAGCCGCGCGCCCGGTGCTCATGCGGGTGGCGCTGACGGCGCTCCGTCAACGTACGGGTATCGTGCCGGGGCTGGGGAGAGAGCCAGCCTGGAGCAGTTGGAGTCTGCGTCTCGACTATACCCTGACCGAGCTGAGCATGGTGTTCGAGACCGAGCAGGAATCGGAGACGACCGGCAGTCAGACCGTCTTCGCCTTCGACACCGAGCAGGAATCAGAGACACGGTTCCGTTTTTGGACCACCGCTCCGCGTGAGTGCCCCGGCGAGGTCGACCTCTACGGGGCCGATCGCACCTTTTTGGGGCCACTACCGGGGAGCGTCAAGACCTCGGCTCTTAGAGACGGAGCCGACCGGCTCCAAGTGACGTTCCCCTGGAGCTACACACGGGATGATGGATCCCTTGACGCACGCGTCGAGGTGGTGCGGGCGGCGCACTACCTGGTGCATCAGGGCCACTGGTATGTACTAGACGACCACTCAGAAGCGGTCTATGCGAACAGGCTGAGCGTCATGGCCTACTCAGCCGAGACGGAGCTGCAGGGGTTCTATACGAACTACAGCGGCATGCCCTATCAGAAGGTCGGGACGCCGCAAGAGCACCTGGATGCGATCCTGGGCGGCCGGCCAGAGTGCCTTTGGTATAACGGCGACTTCGCCCAGCTGGACGACGCCGGGTTCCCCCGTGGCTGGATACCTGACGACCCCGCGAACTGGGTGCCGGCCAAATGCGCCGGCGCGCCTTGCATCGAGGCGCAGGCGTTCACGGACGGGGCGGCGGAACTGGAGAGCTTCGCCGCCAACATGGTCCCCGGGTTCGACGCAGGGGTCAAGATCCGGTTCGACGTGTGGGCTGATGAGGGGTTCGAGGGCTCTGTGGAGCTACACATGCTCTGGCGCTCAGCGGGTTATCGACCGACCATGCCGCGGAAGTTCCCCGTGGAGGTCCGGGCCGGGGAATGGAGCACCTTCGAGAGTCACATGTGGCTACCGGTAGACAACGCCCAGTGCTCTCTCACCTTACGGGTGCAGAACAACACGAGCGGACATGCAGTCCGGTTCCGGATGGTGCGGTTCCTGCAGAAGGAAGACCCCACCGGTTGGACGGCCTACTCGAGCATGGAGACGCGCGACCCGGATGTCGCCTACAACGACGCGGGCTGGAAGCTCTATGGAGCCTGGACGCATGACCATGCGAACAAGATCGTCGAGTCCAGCAAGACCGGAGACGTGCTCGCGCGGGTCTTCGCGTCCACTGAGCTCCTTGTGCACTTCGAGGCGGGGGAGAGTGGATCTCTCGTCGACATCATCATCGACGGGGATACCAGGGTGGCCGGGCTCGTGGTGGAGACGGCCCGGGATTACAGCATCACCGGCCTCGAGCGGGCCCGCATGCACACCCTTGAGATCGTGGTGGGGGCCGACAAGAAGGTCGCTGTATCGGGGGCTGTACTGTCGAGCGAGAATCTCCTGGCCCTCACCTTCGACCGGGTGCCGGTATACGAGGCCCTGCAGGAGATGGAGAAGGCAGCCGGGGGAGAGATGGCCTATGACACTGCGGACCGCTCCATCTACTACGACGCAGTGCAGGGCTACGACCTGACCGCTACAGGCGTCCTTATGCTCGTTGAGGCTGAGAACCTGGCCTCGTTCACGCCCCGCTATGGCCGCCAGAGCCTCCGCAACCGGCTCTACCAGTTCGGCAGCGGGGAGGGCGCGTTCCAACTCGGGGTGCGGGTGGACTCCAACACCCATGATGCAGCCGGCCACCAGTCCAAGGACCTTTACGGGGTGCGGCGGCTGGTGCAGGTGGGTAGGGAGCTGACCGACGCTGCAGCAGTGGAGGCAGCCGCCCGCCGGACCGTCGAGGCGCAGGCGTGGCCCGCCCAGTCGTACGAGTCGACCGTCGCTGATGAGCTCGCGGGTTTGATAGAGCCGGGTGACACGGTGACGATCGCCCACCGGGTGCTACCCGAGGGGGAGCAGTCGATACGCGCGCTGCAGGTGGATCGCAGCTCTGACGGACAGGCCGCCACGGTCCTGTGGGGCCGGAGGGACCCCATAAGCGGCACCGATACGGGTCCATCACTCATGCAGAGAGAGATCGAGGTACTCAAGAGGGTGACTAAGTGATGGCGACGAGCGTCTTCTATCCTTCAAGCAATGGCTTCGTTCTCAGTATCGCGGGCAATTACAGCAACGCACGTGCCGGGACTGACTACAAAGAGTTCCACGCGCACGGGGATAACGTGCTCTTCGTCCAGCAGTACCTAAGCGGCGACGGCTACATCTTGCTGCAAACACTCTTGCGCTTCGACACCAGCGCCATCGGCTCGGACACCGTAACGGCCGCTACCCTCAGCCTCTACCCGCAAGACAAGACAGGTTCCCCCGGCGACCTAGAGGTCTACCCGGCCGCTTTCGGCGCATCGCTCGGGACCGAGGATTGGGTACCCGGCGTCAGCCTATCCGGCCTGCTCGCCTCCATCACGTACGCGGCCTTCACCACTGGCGCTTACCGGGACCTCGCGAGCACGATTGATTTCAAGAGCGCCATCAACGGCAGCGGCAACACCGACCTGGTGCTTGCCACGGCTAAGTTCCGCGCCGGGACGGCACCGACCGGCATGGATGCCTACGTTTTCAGTTCGCGCGAGGCGAGCAGCAGCTACCGTCCCAAGCTGACGGTCGAGCACAGCGCCGCGCCTCCGGCCTACAACATGCACCTGCACAACCTACTCCACATGGGAGGGTGACATGGCCTTCGTAAGATACCTGCGGCAGTCCACACAGGCGACGGTCACCATCGGTCCCGTGTGGGCTACTGACAATGGGGCGCTCAAGAGTGACCTGGCTTATAACGCCTCTGGCATCAACTGTGACGTCTACAAGAACGGCACCAAAGCCGACGTGAGCCTCTCGGGGTCAGCGGGCAACGGTTATTTCCGTGCCGGTTCAGGCGAGGCTCAGTACCTGCTCACGCTGTCCACCGGCAATACCGATACCATCGGCGCGCTCAGACTCACCCTGTCCGCCACTGGCTACTACATGCCGTCGCACGATTTCGTGGTGCTCAGCGCCGACGTGTACGATGCGATGTTCGGCAACTACGCGCCTGCTAAGGCCGGGGACAAGATGGACCTGGTGGACGCGCCTAACTCGACGGCGCTTGTGGCCATCCGGACCACCATGCAAGCGGCCGGGCAGACGCTCGCCACGCTGCTCAGTCGCATCGTGGGAACGCTCAAAAGCGGCAACCATGAGCCTCAATCCGGCGATGCCTACGCCATCGTGAATCACGCCACCAACGGCAACGCAGCCATCAAGACGGCCATCGGCGGCCTCAACAACCTGTCCAGCGGGGATGTGGGGACGGCAGTCGGGACGGCGCTTGGATCCTACGGCACGGCAAAGACCACGGACCTTGGTGACATCGAGAGCGTCACCGACAAACTAGGCACGATGACCGAGAGCGACGGCGAAGGCGGCTATCGCTACACGGAGACCGCACTTGAGAACGCACCTACGGGTGGTGGCGGCGGTGGAAGCGGCGAGGCCGACTGGACGGAACTCGAGCGCAAGCAGATGCGATACGTGATTGGGATGGACGGTGACAAGACCCCTGCGACCGGTGGCCAAATCCAGAGCCTCGCGGCGGCCGTCGGGTCTCTCGTGGGGATCCCAACCTTCGGGGTGGTCTCGCCTGTCTCTGAGGATGGTAAGTATGCCGACCTCGTCAAGAGCGCCGACTACGTGTCGGCCGATGGCCGGGCGCTCAGCTGGACGTCCAACCTGTGGCCGGACTTGAGCGGTGCGACGGTCACGCTCAGGATCGAGACGGCGGCCGGGACGGTCGAGATCCCGTGCACTACCTCCGGCACGCACCCAGGTGCGCAGACTGTGACTGCCGAGCCGACGGCAGCAGAGACGGAAGCGCTGGATGCAGGCATGAGCCAATTCCAAGTGTGGGCCACACTCGCGGGCACATCGCATGCAGTCCCGCTCATCCGGGGGACCGCGACCGTGACGGCAGCTATACCGCCAAGCGCTTAGGGGGACCCATGAGACGGGATGTTCTCGCGGCCGTCCTGGGCGGCCTTTTCTTCTGGGAGGCTGTTGCTTGGCTCACGAGGACCGACTTCACGCACTGGGTGCGAATGCGCGAACGTCCGAGCCGAGCTTGGATCTCCTAGATGCACCACACCACGATTTCCTCTGGAGGGGCGATGACAGACGACGTGATTCACCGGCCCGAGTTCGACCAGTTCCGCGGCGACGTGACCCGTCGCCTGGACGGTCACGACTCTCTCTATAACGATCTCAGGCAGACTCGCGAGGAGTTGGTGGCCTTCACCGAGACCTTGAAGACGGCCCGCGAACAGATCGTGTCCATGACCGGCGACCGGGCCAAGTGCCAAGAGGATTGCAAGGGACATCGCGAGCGGCTCGACGCCCGGCTCAAGGCTCTTGAGCGGTTCCGCTGGCAGATCGGTGGGACGGTTGCGTTCCTGGCCTGCATCCTTGGTCCGGCGATCGGGATCATCCTTAAGTACAGCTGAGGGAGGGGAGATGGTACAGGCATCCGAAGTCAAACGCGTCGCCCTCTCGCTGGTAGGAGAGCGGTACAAGCTGGGGGAAGAGGCGTTCGGCTACGTAGTAGGCACGCAGCAGACTACGGACCCGAACGACACGGACTGCTCGGGGTCCATCTACAGCACGTTTCGCAAGGCAGGTGTAACCGTGAACGGCAAGGCCCTCCCCCGTCTCACGGCCCATGACTACTGGCGGATGACAACGCCTCTTACCTACCCCGGCCCGTTCCGATGTGGCGACGTGGCGTTTCAGATCCGGGACGGCCGAGCCTATCACGTGGCTATGGTGATCGATGCCGCCACTGGTCTCATGATCGAGGCCGGGAACCACGGCCCCAACAACACCATGCCCGGAAGCGGCTACATCGGCACACTCACGATCGCGCAGATGAACGCGCGCGGCGGCGTCAAGTGGGGTCACTGGCAGACGAACATCGAGGAGGACGACATGGACGAAGCAACCGTCAACAAGCTCATCGACGCGCGGCTTGAATCCCTCCACGCGACCGATGAAATCAAGGCCGCTGAGGCACACCTCATGCGCCTGGGACTCTTGCAGAAGGGTCGTGCACCGCAGCGGATCCTGACCTGGGGACTCTTCGTGACGATGCTGAGCCGCGTGCTCAAACTGCTGGGGCGACCATGAGGGTCCGTCTACTGTTGCTCGTGGTGGCCGCGTTAGTCGCGGCCTTTTTTGTAGGTCAGCCTGCCCAGGCGGATCCGGTCTCGACAACGGACCCCGGGGCAGTGATGCCCACGGAGTCTTATCTTACGAGCGCTGACACTGCCGCCATCCGGGGCATCCTGGCGGAAGGCCGCTCACCGCTGCCTTGGTGGACGATCAGCGCCTTCGCCGCCAGCCATCCCGACTTCGATATCGCCGGATACCTTGCCGTCGTGTGGGCTGAATCGAGCCTGGGGAGGGGGTGCGACTACAAATGCAACCCCGGATCGATCAAGGGCGGTTCCGTCGGACGTATCTGGCGGGACCTCAGAATCGGCGTTAGTCCCGCCGGCTACAACGTCTACTGCAATATGTACGAGGGTCAACGGGCCGCCATCAGACTCATCTACGACGCCGGCTACAACGCCCACCTCGCTGCTCATGACTGGTGGGGCTTCGCCAACCGTTACTACGGTCGATACGTGCCCGGCATCAACGGATACGTGGCCAACCTGAAGGCCGCTCATGCCCGCGTGGTCAAGATGGCCGCCGCATACGGAGCCGTCTGGTGAGGTCGTGGTTCACGTGCCGGACCCATTCCGAGTCTGTGCTCGCTATGAGCCCGACCCGGTGATCATGCGTCTGGAACCCGGCCGGCGCGCCGACTGCATCAACTGTGCCCGCAACTACGCAGAACAGGTCTGTCCCATCTTCCGGGCCCGCTTCCTGCGCTTGTTCGGACTCGAAGTAAGGAGACGCCCATGAAGCTGTGGGGACGGCTCTGCGGGACCTGGACGCAAAACAAGCTCTTGTCGCGCAAGTGGTGGCTCGCGGCGGGGACCGTGGTCGTTGCCGTCGCCTGTGACCTCGCGGGCCGGGCGCTCGGGTCAGAGACGCTGCAGTACCTGGGCATCGTCGTACCCGCCTACCTCGTCGTGGAGGGTGCGCTCGACTGGGCATGGAAGCGGAAACAGAAGCGAGAAGGAGATGCGCCATGAGCGAAGAGATCCTGAAGATCCTGCTGTCGATCCTCGCCGCCGTCCTTTCTGGCGGCGTGGGCATCCTCACCATCTATCTGCGCAAGCGCTGGACGGTCGACGAACTCACGAAGGTACTCACCATCGTGGAGGAGACGGTCCGGGCGGTGGAGATGGTGGGCGCCGCGGCAGGCTGGAGCCAAGAGGAGAAGAAAGCCCAAGCCTTAGTCTGGGTCTCCGAGCGAACCGGGCTACCTGAAGCCGAGATAGACACCTACGTGGAAGCCGCCGTCGCCCGGCTCAAGGCGGCCAAGGAAGAGCTGACGAAGCGTGGTGGTAACGTCGTAGCCAAGTCCTGACAAGTTTGGGGGCGGACTGCCGCTCCCGCGTCGCGCCGTAGAGCAGTTGGTAGCTCGGGAGAGTCATAGTCTCCAGGTCGCGGGTTCGAGTCCCGGCGGCGCTACCTCGCTCCCCTCTCTACGTTGTGCCCCGTCCTGTCGCCGCCCCCTGCGACGGGGCGGGGCGATTTTGTGTCTTGACATTCGCTCCACAGAGGTTTAGTGTCTAGGTACAACGACTCCAAAGGAGCAGGTATGGGAACCAAGTTCATCTCTTCATCGCCCTCCCCGGCCCCTCCGCCTACCGCCCCCATACCCGGTGGCGGAGGCGGGGAGGGGCTTTATGTTCACGTGCGGGAAGTCCCGCGCGACCTTCGCAGAGGCGCGAACTACCGCTACTACTGGCGCGCCTTCCTCAATGACACACTCGCTGCAACTGGCTACGGACGCACCGAGGCCGACTGCTACGATCACGCGCATGACGCCGTGCGCTGCCCGGAGTTTTGAAAGTGAGCGCCTATCAGGACTTCCTCGCTGAGAAGACGCATCTCGGGGGAGACTTCGGATTTGATCCGCTGTGGATGCCTGACTTCCTGTTCGATTTCCAACGTTCCATTATCGAGTGGTCACTGCGCAAGGGCCGCGCGGCGATCTTTGCGGACTGCGGTTTGGGCAAGACCCCGATGCAACTAGTGTGGGCCGAGAACGTCGCCCGCCATGAACGCAAGCCGGTGCTCATTCTTACCCCCCTCGCGGTATCCGCTCAGACCTTACGCGAAGCGGGGAAGTTCAGTATCGAAGCGGGACGCTCGGCAGACGGTACGCCTCACCCGAACATCACGATTACGAACTACGAACGGCTATGCCACTTCAACCCGAAGGACTTCGCCGGGGTGGTATGTGACGAGTCCAGCATCCTCAAGAACTACGACGGCGCTACCAAGGCAATCGTGACCGAGTTCATGCGGACGCTTCCCTACCGCCTGCTGTGTACCGCTACCGCTTCCCCGAACGACTACACCGAACTCGGCACGTCCTCCGAGGCCCTCGGCTACATGGGGCACATGGACATGCTCGGCTACTTCTTCCGCAACGAACAGAACACTATCAAGCCGGTGATCTACCGGCACCGTGGGCAGTCCTTCCAGCGATTAGAAGAGCGGGCCAAGTGGCGCTTCAAGTACCACGCTGAGCAACCATTCTGGCGCTGGGTATGTTCGTGGGCGCGGGCACTCCGGCGTCCGTCTGACCTGGGGTATCCCGATGATGGCTTCGATCTCCCACCGCTTATCGAGCAGCAGACGGTCATCGACTGCGAGCGCCCGATGGACGGCAAGCTGTTTGTCCTTCCCGCCGTTGGACTCCGCGAGCAGCGCGAGGAACGGCGCATTACGATCACCGAACGCTGCGAGGCAGTGGCGGCTAAGGTCGCCCACGATCAGCCGGCGCTTGTCTGGTGCCACCTAAATCAAGAGGGTGACCTACTAGAGAAGCTGATACCCGGTGCTGTGCAAGTCAAGGGGTCGCAGTCTGACGAGGAAAAGGAAGAGCGGCTGCTGGCCTTTGCCAACGGAGAGGCGCGGGTTCTCGTGACCAAGCCGCGCATCGGAGGCTTTGGCCTCAACCTCCAGCACTGCGCGCATATTACCTTCTTTCCCTCACACTCTTACGAGCAGTACTACCAGGGCATCCGGCGCTGCTGGCGCTTCGGGCAGACTCGGCCGGTTGTGGTGGATCTCATTACGACCGAGGGCGAACTGGAAGTGCTCAAGAACCTCCAGCGAAAAGCCGCGGCCGCCGACCGGATGTTCTCTGAGTTGGTCGCGCACATGAACGACGAGCTGCACCTTCGCTCTGACAATCCCTATACGCAACAGGAGAGGATACCGCCATGGCTGTAGTCGAGCAGGACATCAACGACCGATACGCAATCTACCTGGGCGATTGCTGCGAGGTCATGCCCAAGCTGAAGACGGGCAGCGTTCACTTGTCGGTGTATTCCCCTCCCTTCGGGGGCTTGTACCACTACTCATCAAGCGAGCGCGACCTGTCCAACTGCCGGGACTATGAAGAGTTCTTCACTCATTACGAGTTTGTAGTCGAGGAACTTTTCCGCCTGACTATGCCGGGGCGCGTGACTTGCGTTCACTGCATGGATGTTCCAAGCGGTAACACCGGCAACGATCACCTGCGCGACTTCCCTGGAGACATCATCCGGCTACATGAGCGCATGGGCTTTCACTACATCGCCCGCTACCACGTGTGGAAAGAGCCGCTCGGAGTGCGCAACCGCACGATGGTAAAGAACCTCGCGCACAAGCAAATCGTAGACGACTCCTCACGGTGCTCGGTGGCAAGCGCCGACTACCTTCTGGTGTTCAGGAAGCACGGGGAGAATTCTATCCCCATCGCTCACCCCAACGGACTGCTAAACTACGCAGGCGAGCGGCCCATACCACCAGAGCTTTTCACCTATCGCGGGTGGAAGGGTAATCAGATAGAGAACCGCTACTCGCATTGGATATGGAGACAGTACGCCTCTGCATTCTGGGACGACGTGAGGATCGGACGGGTGCTGCCGTTCAAGCAAGCCAAAGACGACGAAGACGAGAAGCACGTCCACCCTTTGCAGCTTGACGTAATCGAGCGGTGTGTCGTTCTCTGGTCGAATCCTGACGAGATAGTGCTTACCCCGTTCATGGGCGTAGGGAGTGAGGTCTATGGCGCGCTTATCAACGGCCGGCGGGGTGTCGGCATAGAACTGAAGCCGTCTTACTATCGGCAGGCCCAGCGCAATCTCCAGTATGCCCTTGACGGATACACCGAGGGCCTAGAGCAGATGGCCTTGATAGATGACGACAAAGACTGGCTACCCGAAGACGTCCATAGCTCCCAGCCGGCAGGTGGAGCACAACCCCGGCAGCACGAGACCGAGACTCCTTTCGCGGGGCTCGTGCAAGGCACCCCTTCACCCGTGCTCAGAGATGGGCGCGGGGCTGTGGGGGCCGGGAAGTGAAGGTCGGTTCCCTCTTCTCTGGCATCGGCGGCCTGGACCTCGGCTTGGAGCGCAACGGCTTCGACATTCGCTGGCAGTGCGAGATCGACACGGCTGCTCAGTCTGTTCTTCGCCGCCACTGGCCCGACGCTGTTCTCTATGACGATGTGACTACCCTTGGAGGTGCTGGTGAAGGTTTGGACGATAGCGGACGGCGCACGAGAGAAGACAGGCTACCGGAACGGAGACCATCATCGCCCGCAGCGCGGCCGACGCACTCCTTTCGGTCGGTGACGCGTCCCTCCGTGGCGCCTCCTTCGATGGGGGCGCTGCTACTGGGGGGGCGGGTATGACACCCAGCGACCTTGAACGTCTGGCTCGTGCGCTTCCCTACGGCCGTGATCACGCGACCTCCGTCCCGGCGCTCATGCGGGTACTCGGCTGGAGTGACCGGCAAGTACGGGAGGGGTTGGAACAACTGGTCTGTGAGGGGCTCCGGCCCCAAGCACGTGATCCGCGCCGGGTACCGGTCGTGACCCTGCCGACCAGTCCGGGCGTGTTCGTCGCGGAGACGCCCGAGGAGCTCGAGCTTGCCATCAGAGGTATCAGGAGCCGGGCCATGGCGCTGCTCAGCAGGCAGCGTGGGCTCCGGCTGTGTCGAGAACAGGTGGCGTACTCAGAGAGGTTGTTCTGATGGCCGACATCCCCGCCCTTTGCATCGTCGTCTTCATCGTCGCCGCCGTAGCCGTCCTGGCTCTTTGGACGGTGGCGCGCCAGGAACGGGAGATCGCGCGGCTGAAACGCGAACTACGGAAGGATGGCCGGCATGTTGGATCCTGAGACTCGCCTGGTCGGCGCCCGCACCATAGCCCGCAAGAGGCAGGCGGCTGTTGAGGCGGAGCTCTACCGGAAGCGCACCGCTCGCGCCCTGGCCGCTGCTCGTCGGGCCAAGCGCAGGGAACGGCTGTTCCTGGCGCTCTCCTGCTTGGCCGTTGTCCTCTGGGTGGTGCTTTATGCCTGGGTGGCGGGGCTTCTATGAGAGCGCTGCATGGTTCCGCATCGCTCCGGACCCGGCCGATCGAGCCTCTGGTACCGACTGTCTCGAGACGCCGCTGCACGGTATGTGGAGCTGTGCTCCGGTCCAGCAACCCGTCCGGCACCTGCGCGACGCCTCTCTGCCCGAAGTGCGCGCAGAGACTGCGCGGATCCCATAACGCCCAAAGCCCCGAGGGGAGGTGAGTGAAGCTGATCGCCGGACACCGCGTCCGCATCCGAGCAAAGGAAAAGGCCGCCCGGGAAGCGGCCCTTACGTAACACGCACACCCATTATATAAGGAGCAGATGCCACATGGCAACAGGCAAGGCACTAGAGCGAGCGAGACCCCAGGAACGGGCGCTCGCGGAGATCGCCAAGCAGCTACCCGAGGGCGTCGTTCAGCAGAGCCCTAGCGGGATCACTCTCATCAACTTCGCCCATCCCGAGCTGAACCGGCGCTGCATCGTGCTCGCGCCGGCGGCGACGATGGCCCGCACGGACCCGAACTTCACTCCGGCCATCCACCTCGTCTACATCAACCCGGCCTCGGGGTCCGGGGCCGGTGATGTCTACCCGATCGAGAAGGACAAGACCGGGAAGCCAAAGACTCTGGCGCTCACCAAAGTCGGTCTCCGAAAGCTCGGGGACAAGGCAGGCGTCGAGCAGCTGCGTCCCGATATCCAATACGACGGCAAGAACGTCACCGTGGGGGCTGCCATCCGGGTGCGGCAGGCGGACGGGGTCTACCGCCCCTACTACGAGTCACAAAATTGGATCTACGAGGATGAGTACGAGGCCGTCGTATCCGAATGCCCGGAGAAGTGGGGTAGAGGAGACAACGCCCACCGCCTCACCGAGCAGGAGAAGAAAGCCTGGATCGCCAAGCGGTGGGCCCAGGTCCGGAAGTCCAATCTGCGGATGACCGAGTCTAAGGCCCTCAACGCCGCCTACCGCGAAGCACTGCCGGGTCTCCAGCAGAAGTACCTGCCGGAGGAGTTCTGGTTTGTGGACGATGACGGCAACCGGCAACCCCGACCGTTCCTTGTACAGTCGAACATGTTCACCCCAGACACCTCGGATATCCGCGTGCTCAAGATGCTCATGACCGGCGGAGAGGTGGCGACCGGGATGCTCTACGGAAGCCAGTCGGCGGCTCCGTCCGCCGCGCTCAGCGACGATGACGGCGTGATCGACCTGGTGGACATCCGGGAAGACCCGCCGGCGGGAGTCAACACCGAGACCGGCGAGATCTCCGAACCGGCCGCCGCCGGTGAGGTCACCCATGGCGAGATGCCGACGGAGGACGTCAAGATCCCGCGCGGCCCGCACGCCGGCAAGATGCTCTCCGAACTCGCCAAAGAAGACCCCGGGTACACCAAGAAGACCTTCGCATCCAATGAGCAGTGGGGCCCGGTGGAGGAGCAATGGCGCCGCTACTGGCACGGGGAGGAGGACGGTCTTGACGGACTCGACTTCTAGCCTCCGCATCGCCCACGTCGCGGACCTGCACATCGGGAGCTCCTACGTTCACGGCAACGAAGACCGCGGCGGCGTGAACAGCCGGCTGGTGGACTTCCGCGACGCCTGGGTGCGGTCATGCCGCCAGATGGTCGCCGACGCCGTCGACCTGGTGAGCTTCGCCGGGGACGCCTTCCGCGACTGCAACCCAACCCCGACCGAGGAGGCCGCGTTCCGGGCCGGGCTGGACGTCCTGGCCGACGCCGATATCCAGGTCATTGCCATCCCCGGGAACCACGATATCCCCAAGGCCGTTGGGCGAACCAACGCCCTGGAGGGCTTCGCCGGATACCGGGGCTGCTTCACCCTCGTCACCCGCCCGGACGTCGTCTGCCACGAGGTGGCGCGTCTCGGCGGCGCGCTGGTCCCGGTGGCCTGCTTCCCCTATCCCATGCGGGCGCACCTGGCCGCTGCGGATCCCGAGTTCGAGAAGCTGACCCTCGACGAACAGAACGCCAAGATCGTGACCCTCTCGCTCGATGTGCTGCGCGGGCTAGGAGCCCAGGCAGAAATCCTGGCCGGCCCCTACGGATCCATCCTCATGGCCCACGGCACCATCGGCGGGTCGCAGATCGGAGCCCAGCAGTCCACCGCGTTCCTGCGCGAGCCGGTGCTGCCGCTCTCGGAGCTGCGCGGGCTTCCGTTTGCCGCCCAGTGCTGGGGCCACCTCCACAGAGCCCAGTCCTTCGGCGACAAGCGATTCGACATCGGTAACCACGTACGCTACTCGGGCTCGATCGAGCGCGTGGACTTCGCCGAGGCGGACGAAGACAAGGGCTTCTGGATCCTCGACATAGACGACAACCCCCTCGGGCCGACGGCCACCTGGGAGTGGCGCTCGTCAGACCCGCGGCCGTTCGTGGACATCGACCTGACCGACTTCGTGACGGATATGCCGGAGGGCTGGCAAGGCGTCGGTGATCAATGCGTGCGGGGCGCCGTGGTCCGGGTCCGCTACACCGCCACCCCCGAGGTGGCGCGCACGATCGACAACAACGCCATCCGGCGCGCTCTCTTGGCCGCCGGCGCGGTCAAGGTCAAGGGCCCCGAAGCGAACATCGTCCACACCGTCACGGAGTCATCGGACGCCATCTCGGAGGACACCGACATCCTGACCGGGTGGGCCGCATACGCGGACCTCCAGGGCCTGGACCCAGCACAGCGGGAGCGCCTCGACCCCAAGGTCGTGCGCTCACGAGAGGAGGTCTTGAGATGACACAACTCACCGCAGCCATGCTGCGCCAGTACAGCCGCCAGGTGGACCAGCAGATCGACGAGTACGCCGACCGCATGGATGACCTGGAAGACGAAAACGAACGGCTCGAAGAGCGGGTGAAGGAACTGGAGGACCAGGTGCAAGACCTGGAGAACGCCATCACCCAGCTCGAGCGGGAAGTCGCGGTGGCCCGATGAGAATCGAGCACATCAGCCTGCACGACTTCAAGAGCTACCACGAGCAGGAGATCGACCTGGCCGGCGTCCGGCTGGCCAGCGTCGTCGGGCCCAACGGGGCGGGGAAGTCCACGATCCCGGAGGCCATCGTGTATGCCCTCACCGGCGCACGAGGGATCCGGAACCTGGACTCCTTCATCCGCCGGGGAGCGGAGGAATGCCGGGTGGCCCTCACGTTCACCATGGGGACTGAGCGCTACCGTATCACCCGCACCCGCTCCAACCGTAACAGCGGGAAGTCCACGGTGGAGCTGGCGCGCGAGGAGAGCGGCCTATGGGTGGCCGAAGGCACGGGCGCCCGGGAGACCGACCAACGGATTGCCGCAATCCTGGCCGTCGATGAGGACATCCTGCTTCTGACCAGCATCGTGAGCCAGGGCGACGCCGGGAGCTTCTTCGCGCTCCGGCCGGCACAACGCCTCGAGGCCTTTGGCACCATCCTGAAGCTCGACGACCAATACGGCCCCCTTGAGCGTTACTGGAAACAGCAGGCCGACCAGACCAAGGCTGACCTGCAGGATATCCGACGCGACATCGAACACCTCGAGACCGACGTCACGGCCCTGGCGGCCCGCGAAGAGCAACTGGCATTGGCCCAGATGGGGCTCAAGCAAGCCCAGCGCGACCTGGAGTCTGAGCAAGAGGTCGTGGCACAGGCCCGCCAGCAGGCCGAGGAGGCCAAGGTGGCCGTGCCGGACACCGATGACCTGCGTCGGCACCGCGACCATCTCGAGGGCCAACTGAAGGACCTGGCCGCGCGGCGCGACGCCCTCACGGCAGAACGCAAGACCCTGATGGGCCGGATCGTCATCAAGGACTCGCTCCTCGAGCGGCAAGCCACCCGCACCTCCATGGAGGCGGAGCTCGCGGGCTTGGCCGAGGCAGAGAGGGCCGATGCCCAGACGCGGCAGCAGCGGGCCGGTCTCGAGGCCGACCTTCGGGCTGCCAAGGAGGCCATGCTGGACACGTCCCAGCAGGGCAAACCTAAGGCGGCCGAACACAAGAGGCTGCAGGCACAGGCCGCGGACCTGAACGACCGGGTCTGCGCCATCAGGGGAGCCGAGCTACCGGTCTGCGACCGTTGCGGCCAGCCGATCGCCAACGAGGCCCTCGCCCAGACCCTCGCCCAACTCGAAGACGAACTTGAGAACGTCACCCGGCGCCGGGACACCCTGCTGTGCGAAGTCGAAGCGCTCCGCGAGAAGCTGGCCGAACAGAAGCGCGAGGTGGACCGCCTCGAGGAAGCGATCGCTGCGCTGCCCCCGCTCGCCCACGACCTCGCCAGGGAACGCCACCTCAAGGGGCTCCTCGAGGAACTGAACGAGATCCCGGCCAAGCTGGCCACCATCGCAGCGGCCGAAGAGCGGACCGCAGCCATCGACCTCGAGGTGTCCGCCGTCACAAGGGACATCGACGACCAGGCACGCCTCGAGGCCATCCTGGAGGCGAAGAAGACGCTCGAGGGAGCCGAAGACCTACGGGAGGCGTGGCGCAAGGCCGACGCGGCGCTCAAGGACAGGGAGCGCTCCCTGGAGTGGCACCGCCAGTCCCTGACCGATGCGGAGAAGGACCTCGCCCGCCACGAGGAGGCCGTCGCGCTCCTGGGGCCGAAGCGGGACGAACTTGCTGAGGCTAAAGTGCGCGCCAAGGAGCTGGAGACCGACCAGGCCGATGCGGAACTCCTGCGCCGGGCGTTCTCCAAATGGGGAGTACCGGCCCTCATCGTGGGGAACGTGCTCCTGGCCCTCGAACGCGAGGTGAACGAACTCCTGGGCCTCTACGACGGCGGGCTGGCCATCCGGTTTGAGAGTGAGAAGGAGACCCGCGACGGTAGTCGCGACAGCCTCGAAATCATGGTCTACGACGGCGATGACTGGCGGCCCTACGAGACATTCTCGGGCGGGGAGCAATACCGGGTGGCATCTGCCATGCGGCTGGGCCTCGCCACCCTCCTGGCGCACCGCGCCGGCGCGCGCGTCGAGACCCTCGTGCTGGACGAACCCGAGGGCCTAGACCTCGATGGCCGGCAACACCTGGTCCGGATCCTCGAGCGCATGAGCGAGACCTTCGGCCTGATCCTGCTGCTCACCCACTACGAAGACCTGAAGGACGCCCTGCCGTCCCAGGTCGTGGTGAGCAGGGACCCCGACGGGGCCTCGCACGTGGAGGTGATGGCGTGAGCGAACCCTTCTGGGTCTACATCGCGGCCCCGATAACCGGCCTGCCGTCCGAGTACCTCGCGAACGTGGTCGCCATCTCGCGGCTCTCGCGCGAGCTCATGGAGGACCACTACTGCCCGATCAACCCGGCCGCCGACTTCCTTGAGGGACTCATGAGCCCGCACCCGATAGCACTCGACCTCTACCACGGCCGCGCCCTGGACCTTCTGCGGCTCCTAGAAGGCAGGCCGCGCGCGGCCCTGTACGTGATGCGCACCACCCGGGCCGACGGCAGCCGCGCCACCGGGGTTATCCGGGAGATCGAGTGTGCCCACGAGTGGGGCATCCAGGTGGTCTCCACCCGGACCGAACTCGACCGCCTGCGAGACGCTTCCCCACCCGGACAGGAGCGACATGAGTACCAACCCACCCCATCGTCGGCTGAGCCCCATGACCTGGTCATTCCTGGGGGACGTGGGGCTCCAGAACTTCCAGATGGCCAGGGCCCTCATGATCGAACTGGGGGAGCGGAACATGTTTGACGAAGGCACCAACGTGATCACCGCCGAACTCGCCGCCGGCATCACGCCGGAGGAATTCGCCGACGGGCCGGTCTTCTACCCGGGCCCGCCACCCGAGTCGCAGGAGCGGACCGCATGAGCCGCAACCGCATCCTCGCACCGGAGAAGCGCAACGCCCGGGTGCCGCGCGGAACGTGCCGCTGGTGCGGCGGCCCCGTGGCTCCACCGAAGCGCACCTTCTGCAGCGACGCCTGCGTCCATGAATGGCGGATCCGGAGCGACCCCGGGTATGTCCGGGAGTGCCTGTGGAAGCGCGACCACGGGATCTGCGCCCACTGTGGCCTCGACACCGTGGCGGAAGCCCGCGAGCGCTACGAGGAACGCCACAGCCGGCCCTACCCGGAGCACTGGGGCAAGCGCGGTCCATGGGACGCCGACCACATCCACCCGGTCCACCTCGGAGGCGGGGAGTGCGGCCTCGAGGGATTCCAGACCCTGTGCAAGGACTGCCACAAGGCGAAGTCGGCCCGGGAAGCGGCCGCCAGGGC
>LSQX01347296.1_pt1 | contig 19098 bp, 18 predicted proteins | sample 654561 | NCBI WGS metagenome assembly LSQX01 (sample SAMN04489861, study PRJNA283612) | anaerobic digester metagenome | isolation source: 4 biogas reactors fed with cattle manure at either 37C or 55C with and... | place: Denmark: Kongens Lyngby | collected 2014
TCCCACCAGCAGCGCCAGCAGCGCCCTTGGGACCCTGATTTGCCATATAATGGTGGCGTCCATATCTGAAACCTCGGCGCAAACCAGACGCTGCAGCAGCGGGATATGCGAGCAAATGACGGCTCCGGTTCGGCTGAGTGATATATTAGATTCGCCATAGGAAACATCAAAAGCCGCTACAAGCGTAAGTATAATCGTAAGAACGATGCATCCGGTTATTATGCGTCTAACAATATGTGGGCTGTGCTCATTCATTGCAAGCAAAGTATACGTCAGGCAGCCCTAAACAGGCAATACGTCCGCTTGTGCAGGAACACCGGCATGCGATGGCGAAATGGATTTAAGGAAAGCAGGAGATATTGATGCCCGCCAGACTGCTGATATCTGCAAGATTGATTGGAATACTGATTCTGTTGTTCTCCATTTTGCTGATTCTTGCCCGATGGAAATATCCTCAGAATCAGGATAATTCCGTTAGCTTTTGGGAGTTGTGGAAGGATACTCTGCGAAGATGGCGCATATCGCGTGCACGTGAGAAAGAACGCGCGATAAATATGCGCTCGCTGCGTAAAAAACGCATACTTTTGGTCGATCCTGACGAGAGAAGCGTGCGGGTGCTGACCTGGAGGCTCAAGAGCCTGGGCTGCCAGGTGAGCAATTCGAGAAACGGAATCCACGCACTCTCGATTGCGTCTTCGGGCTCTTATGATGTAATTATGGTCGACGCACTTCTGCCGGACGTATCGGCAGTCGATTTCTTCAATTTGCTCTCTTCACCCAGGCCGGCGATAGTCTTTCTGGGTGTATTGAACACGCAGCGAGATCAGATTATGGGATTGGGAGCCAGGGTGGGATGCCTGGGCAAACCCTTTGACCCGGAAGATGCGCTGGCATTGGCAGGACGACTGTTAAGAGAAGGCGGCTTCGCGCCCGCGCTTAACTGATGCCGGTGCGATGTGGTCAACAAGATTATTTGACACAGCGAATCCAGTTCGTATAATTGAGTTGATGGAAGCGGATCATATCACAGATCTTTGTCGCAGCTCTTGAGCTGACCTGGAGTGAACCTGATGGAACAAGATCAAATTATCCAAAATCTCAAAAAAAGGCTGCTGATTGAGCGTATTGTGTTCGGAGCCGTTATATTGGCGGTGGCAGTCGGCTGGAGTGTTTGCCATTTTAAGGGAGCCAAGTCCCTGATTCTGGTAGACGGCAAACCGGTCGTATGCGTATGCTCGGCAAGTGACGCGCACAATATCCTGAATTCGATCAAATCGAACGTGGATGACAATTGCACGGATATTTCTTTCAAGCAGGATGTGAGAATAGTGCGCGCGCCTCGAAGCACCTTAGCGGTGAGCCGACACAAAGCGTTCAGAACCGTTGCCGGGATAGTGTCTCCGGTTATGCCCAGGTGGGCAATTATAGTGGATGGCAAACCGATAGTGGCGGTTCCAAGCGAGGAAATGGCAGGGGACGTGCTGGAGGCTGCTAAATTGAGGTTTGGCAAGCAGGTCAGCAATTTGGCGGAGGAGCCGCAGTTTAAGGAAAATGTGACTGTCAGCCTCACCGATGTGGATCCATCCATTTATAAAAAATCTGCCGACGAAGCCGTAGATTTTTTGTTTTCTGCCAATAGCCAGGTGAGCAGGGAAGGCGTCTATGTTGTCAAAAAAGGCGACCTTGCGGGGTCAATCGCAGCCAAAAGCGGGCTTAAGCTGGCGGAATTGGCCGCTCTGAATTCGGGAGTGAATCTGAACAGGCTGCAGATTGGGGATAAACTCCGCGTAAAGACTACTGCCGCGTCGCCGAAGCTCACCGTGGTTGTGAGGGATATGAGCGAGCGAGTGGAGAATATCCCTGCGCCAGTGCAGACGGTTTCCAGCTCGACGATGTTTCAAGGAAAAACCTATCTGATCTCTCCGGGTCAGGCGGGAAAACGCAAGGTAGTGGTGGAGTCGATATATGAGAATGGCCGGATGACGGGAACCGAAATCGTCGATGAACAGGTGCTCAAGACGCCGGCTCCGAGACGAGTGGCAATGGGAATAAAGCCACGCAGGTAGAGGCTCCATCGCAGCAATTTTCCCTTGACCGGTTCTTGAATCACATGATACAATCAAGTGCCATTGCGGGCGATTAGCGCAGTGGGAGCGCACTTCGTTCACACCGAAGGGGTCACTGGTTCGAATCCAGTATCGCCCACCACGCTTCTAAGCTTTTTCCGCGATTTGAGCTTAGAAACAGCGCATCGTTGTAGGTTCCACTGCCTTCCATTTAACCAAAATGGAGGGCAAAATGCACAAAACAGCGCTTCTTTTAGAGAAAACTGACGACCGGATTTCACTGCGTGTTTTGGAAGACGGCGCTCAGAGTTGGCTGCTCGATAGCGAGATCAGGCAGTTGTCTGACCGTACTATCGAGAACCGCAGGATATTCCTCAACAAGACGCTTTGGTTCTTCCGAGAGTTTGGCCATGACTACATAGGTCAACAGGAACTGAAGCAATTCCTCGCGTACGTTGCCGGTGGTGACAAGTCCAACAAGAATCGTTGGGGCCACCCATACAAGGGCCAAAAGATACGGCCAAGAACCGTGGCAACATACTTCACCAACCTCTACACCTTCTTCAGCTACCTGGTGTCTGAGGAGATGATTGAGTCTTCACCGGTCGGAAAGATCAAACCTCCGATTGCCCGGCAGGACCAGATTCAGCCCTTTACCCCTCAGCAAGTAGATGCCTTGCTGAAAGCTGCAAAGCGGTCACGGCATTGGAAACGCGATGAAGCTATTGTGCTTTTCTTGCTGGACACAGGCGTCAGAGCGTCTGAGCTTTGTAACCTGCGGATACCGGATTTGGACATGCCGGGCCGCCGATGCAGAGTCCTGGGGAAGGGCAATAAATACCGCTCAGTCTTCTTTGGCAAGACTACAGCCAAGGCGCTGTGGCAGTACTTCCGTGAGGAAGCCCGTGACGATGACAGTTTGGTATTCTTGTCTGATCGTGGAACAAAATCAGGTGAGGGTCTGACTCGCTCTGGGCTCCGTCAGTTGATTGAGCGATTGGGCAAGGTTGCCAGTATACAGTCTGCAAGGTGCTCGCCACATACGTTTAGGCATACGTTCGCTGTAGAGTTCTTGCGCGGCGGTGGGAACGTGTTTTCCCTTAAGGAACTGTTGGGACATACTTCGTTGACAATCTGCAACCGCTACATAGCCCTTGCACAGGCCGACCTTGAGCGTCAGCATCGACAATATTCACCGGCTGACCGGCTGAGGAAATCGAGGCAATAAACAACATGAATAAAGAAGACTTTGATTTCTTGCACCGCCTAAAAGCGACGTTTGCAGAAGGGAGGAGTCTGCGTAACTCGCTTATAAGTGCGCACGTGCAAGCACTAACTGACGAGCAGGCTAACAAAGAAGCGCATGACCTTTGGTGGCGCTTCAAGAGGGCGATTGACTCGGCAGAAGAGAAGGCTCGAAACGAGTTTCGGTACGATTGCAGAAGAGACCAGTTTCTTGATACAGAAGCAGCAACCAAGTTTCAAAACAGCGTAGAGTTGCTGCACTTGGTGATACAACGCCACTCGCTGGTTTTGCTGCATAAATGCATGGAAGACACGGCGATGGCTGAGGAGGCAAGGAAGCCTGCTCCTTCATATAAGGATGAATACCAGGCTATCCTTCGGCATGTATTCGACCTTCGTGAGTACCTTACGGTTGCATCTGTTGAGTATGAGCTCAGGCAACTGGCTGAAGAAATGAGCGAACTCCAAAGCCTGCCCTATGAATGGATGACCGCATGGGTATCAAGTCGTATCAGCTTGCGCCGACAAGAACCTCTTCAAGATAGCCTAAAGGAATTGCGTGTGGGAGAAACTCTGCGGGCCGCTGGCGGCGGCAACATCGGCAATGATTGGATGGTAAGCATTCTGTGTGAGATTGATAACTTCCTGCCACAGGTCTCCAAATTGCAGGACTTTGGGAAACTGCCCCGCAATATAGCCGAATCTGTTGAAAAACAGCTTGCGTCTGATAATGTGCGCCTCCGTAAGGAGAAACTAAAGGCAATTTCCATAGAAGCCACGTCAAATATGGGCATGGACTTGAAAAATCCATTCAATGCCTACGAAGATTTCATAGCGCGAGAGGCTGCACCCCAGGAAGAAGAGGAACGTCTGCATCTTCTGAAAGAAGTTCAGAGCAGGCTCAGCCCAGTCGAATGGTGCGTGTTCGTAGCCGATACACTCTGGAAGAAAAAGAAGCCTACCAGCGCCGAAATCGGCAAAACACTCGGTATCAGCGCGGATATGGTTAGGTATCATCGCGGGCAGTGCAAGAAGAAGCTTATGGATTACAGGAACCCGCAATAAGTCTAGTTTTTTTACCCTTCAGACTTCACAAAACGCCTCCCCATCTACCGTAACAGATGGGGAGGCGTTTTGCTTTTCAGCAGTCCTTTCCCAAATCTGTTGCAGAAGGAGAGGACTACTTTCATGCCTAGTTTCCTCGCTATATACCACGGCAAGACGGTCGGAAGTGCGTACCTCGTGGCTGTTACTGCTGACCAAGCTCTTGTATTGCATGTCGCATGCAAGATGCTAAATGACCCTATATCACTTGCGCCTTCTTCCAATGACCCTGTGAGCGCTGCTGTTATTCGCGGGCGTCGTGAAGCCCTGGAACTTATATCCAATGACTGCGAAGACCAGAGCTAGACAAGCACGAATAGCAGCAGGGCTTTCTGTGGAGCAGGCTGCAAAGATCGCACGAATATGCCCGGCATATCTTCGGCGCGTAGAGCGGGAAGGCGCACCGTTCTCATTAGCTCAGCGTCTTGCTCGACTCTACGGAGTTGGAATAGATGTTTTTCTCAACTTTCGGGAAGGCCGTGGAACCTCTCGAAAACGAGCCTCCAGGGGTAGTGGAAAGCTCCCGGAGGCTACCACACATAATGTCGATGTATAGAAGAGGCCCTAGTTGGAGCTTACTATCACAATATTCGCAAGCGAACGCTGCGAAAGGAGGCAAAAATTATGCAACAAGGAGTAAGAACCCAAAATGCCAAGCTCTTCTACGACACGTCGTGAGAAGCCAGTCAAGCCAAAGGTGGAGTGTAGGCCGGAGAATATACCGAAGGCACTGAGGCGACTTGAACAATGGGCCGTGTGGCTCAATATCCCGGACCCCAAGTCCCCAAAAGGCTTCAAGAAACTCCCCTACAATCCTATCACCAACAAGCCCGCCAGGTCAAACAATCCCGATGATTGGTACGACTTCAAGGTCGCTCTGGCAGCCTACGAAACTGGCAAATATGCCGGGCTTGCTTTCCTGCTTACCGAAGCCGATGGACTCTGCGGTGTTGACCTCGATCATTGTATTGAGAACGAGAACTTCAAGCCTGAAGCCAGGAAGATACTCAAGCTTCTCGACTCATACACTGAGATCAGCCCTAGCGGTACAGGCGTCAAGTGCATCATCAGAGCCAAGAAGCAAGGCGACAAATGCGGATGCACGGGCTTCGAGGTCTATGAGAAGAAGCGATTCCTTGCCTTAACCGGTGAGGTAGTCGGCGGCGTTTCTAAGGCGGTTGAAGATCGTCAAGAGGAACTTGACCAGTTATACGAAGAGTACCTTGCAAAACCGACAAAGGCTAAGGCCGTATCTGCCACACCTGAGCGGGGTACGTCGTTTCTCGATGACAAAGGGCTGCTGAGGCTTGCGCGGGCGGCCAAGAACGGCGATAAGTTCAAAGCTCTCTATGACAAGGGCGACCTTAGCGCCTATGACGACAATCACAGCCAGGCTGACCAAGCCCTGTGCTTCCATCTTGCTTTTTGGACTAACTGCAATCCAGAGCAAATGAACAGACTCTTCAGGGGTTCTGCTCTATACCGCGAGAAGTGGGAACGCGAAGACTATAGGCAACGCACTATCGAAAAAGCGATAGAGCAATGCGGCGAGTGCTACACCGGCCCTACTGATTCCGGTGAGGCTCTTGATAAGGAACTTGCGGCATATCGGCAGACTGATGTAGGGAACGGCATGCGTTTCCTTGCAAGGTATGGTGAGAACGTCAGATATTGCCCGAACAACAAGAACTGGTACGTCTTCAACGGCAAGTACTGGGAAAAAGACGAGCTGGGGGTTGTTCTGCAACTGGCACGTGAGACGGTCATTGCCATCGAACGGGAAGCAGCCACTATCCCTGTTGAATATGATGACAACTGCAACGTCATCAAAGGGCCGCGTGAAGAGCTTTTGGGTTGGGCTAAGCTGAGCCAGTCGGTCAGTGCATACAAGGCCATGCTCAAAGACGCTTCATGCGTTAAAGGCGTAGCTGTTCGTATCACGGACTTCGATACCGACCCTTATCTACTGAACGTACAGAATGGCACGTTGGACTTGAAGACTGCTGAACTCCGACCGCATAGGCGGGAGGATTTACTGACTACTATTGCACCTTGCGACTACGACCCGGAAGCGGAATGCCCGACATGGGACAAGTTTCTTGCACAGGTGCAGCCGGACAAGGAGATTAGAGCGTATCTTCAACGGGCCGTGGGCTATTCGCTCACCGGTGACATGAGTGAAGAGGTCTATTTCTTCCTCCATGGGTCGGGAGCGAACGGTAAAGGAACCTATACTAAGACCGTTGCCTTGTTGTTCGGTGACTACTATGAAGCGACTCGTGCCGAGACGATCATGGCTAAGCGCGACACCGATGGCGTCAATCATCAGTGCGCAGTGGCTGCCCTTCAAGGGAAGAGATATGTCGTAGTCAGTGAGATCGCTGAGACTGACCGGATAAATGAACCACTCCTAAAGTCTATCACAGGGAGGGATGCAATACAAGCACGGCATTTGCGCTGTGAACCGTTCAAGTTCAACCCGATGTGCAAGCTTTGGTTGTGCGGTAACTACAAACCAAATATACGCGGTGTTGACCACGGTATATGGCGCAGGACTCGCATGGTTCCCTTCGCTGTTGAAATACCAGATTCCGAAGTCGATAAGCGGCTTGGAGACAAGTTGAAGCAGGAATTGCCCGGCATATTGGCATGGGCAGTCCGTGGCTGTCTCAGGTGGCAGAAGAAGGGACTTGCCGAGCCGGAAGCTATTCGAGAGTCTACACAGGAATACCGGGAGTCACAGGATTTGCAGAAGCAATTTCTTGACGAACGGACTGAGATCGACCCTAAAGCTGTTGTTGGTTGCTCAATACTGTATGCAGCCTTTGTCCAATGGCTGAAGGAGAACGGTGAGCACTTCATCCCGAAACAATCTGCGTTCGGGCGGCGTATGACTCAGCTAGGGTTCAAGCGCACAAAGGTTAGCATCTATGCCTATCTTGGTATTCGGCTGACTGAGATCGAAGCTGAAGACTTCTAGCATCAAGTAGGGACAATAGGGAGTAATTTAGTGGATTTGCATATTACTTTACTGAGAATAGCTTCATCCAATATGAATCTATTGCAGTGCTACAAAGGGTAATGTGCAAAACCCCGGAAATCATCCCTATTGTCCCGTTGACCAACTTGTTCTACGGGCTTCTGGCATTCGTGTTCAGAGTCCATGACTAGCAGACGGTCTTCTGAAACAGGCCGGGGTATGGGGGTCTCTGCAACCTGAACTGCTGATATTGGTTGCTAATCAGCATGAAGTAGACACTAGTCTGCTTGTTGCTACATGTGCCAGTGTCAACGGTAGTTGCGAATCGGCACGGGACAAGGCAAGGTCATGTAGTTTCAGCGATGAATACACAAAGTGCGTTGTTCCCGTGTCGTTCCGCCGACTTGTGAGCGTGAAGAGACCTCGCACCCTACCGGAGGATACTATGTCTAGGTTTAGTATATCAACAAACTCGCTGTTGGCACATCGTGCGCCGGGCCGAACACAAGGCCCTATAGAGCACCTGTATGTGTTGATTGTGCTGATAGCCCTGCATTATGCCGATAACAGCGACAAGGTAAGGCTGTTCGGATTGCACAAGAACAAAGCTCCTGCGTTCTTTAGGGACTGTGCATCTGGTGCTGCGCGGCCATGCCGGAACCGAGCACAGGAGACGATAAGTCAGCTATGCCCAAGTAGCAGAACGATTCACTTGTATATCTGTGGCCGCAAGGCCGGTGAACCAAGTCACTACATAATCTTGGAACGCGATAATATCACTGGCATGTGGTGTCTGAAGACTCCACGGGTTTACTATACCGACTCACGGCGCATGCCTCACAGCGGCGTCAAGGCTTACTGGTCAGGCCGATATACGCCACTTCCTGAAATAGCATGCGGTCTCAACCTGCGCTTCAGTCGGGTCTTAGCCGGTGGCGATTCTGTCAGAGACTTAGCGCATGAGGTTGCCGATAGCTATGAACTCCAACGAATGATGACCCACGGAGCGGTAGTAACTGAGGTATTCGGCGGCCTTAGAGATCGGCTTGTAACACTTCGTGAATCACCGGGTAAAGTCCAGTTCGCCATAAGCACGCCTGATGTGCATACCGACCCGTTTGTAATTCCGTTCGGCTTCGAGTTGGTCAGTATCAGCCCGTATGCGCAAAAGGTGACCAGGCCCCCGGTAATCTTATGGGCGAATGCCATAGGCGAAGGCTTGCTCGTGAAACAGATGCCAAGAAGCATACAGCCTCAAGTCAAGAACGCTGTGGAGTTCAAGCCCAAGGATTCTGAGGCTTTCGGGCTGATACGGGAGATCATTCTTTCCCGCCTAATGCCCTTTATCGGTGTCCTGAAGCCGGACGGTACTGCCAACATTCTTGGGCTGTCGTACGACCCCGAATCTGGGCGAAGCTTCGTTGCCGTCTATGCGCGGTCGCGGAGACCATCAGCCTTTGCCACTATACCGCAATTCCGCTACAAGCCCGAACGTGGTATCCGGATTCCCAACATGCGGGCCGTTGAAGTGCTCAAGGGTCTATTGTTCGAGGAAAGCCCGGATGCGGAAGCACAGGAAGCCCGGCACTACTGGCTGCGCCGAGTCTTTCAGTGGCAGGGAATCGGACACACGGAAGATTACCCGCAAGCCTTTGAGTTTTGGCGACAGCCATTGACTGATATTCAACACGCGAGCCTGCTCAGCAGGTTCGATGCTTACGGCATTTAGCCGAGAAAGGATAGACTGAAATGAATGCTCTCTCAAAAGCACAAAAAGAACGGTTTGAAGAAGCCAAGAAGAATGGCTTCTTGGTATGCCGCAAGTCGGGTAACGAAGAGCTACGGTATGCTTGGGTTGAGTACTGCCGCGCAAGCAATCAGCCGTGCATATACGCTGATCTGAAGGGATGCGTTGCTGACATTGTGGTAAAGATGACTACCTCAAACAAACCCAGACAACGTGGCTGCTACGAAGCTATCGGCGAGACATGCAAGCGTTTTGCTCTCTGCACACATTACATAGTGGAAAACAGAGACAGGAATGCCTGGTTCGTCAAAAAGTTAAGCTTAGAGCGATTGCACGATGCTTGTACCGCTATCCTCGCAACATTGCGCAGGTACAGCGTCTAGCCATTCCTGAGATACTATAGACTCCGACAACAAGCAGGGCTTGCCCATAGGAAGCATGGCAAGCCCTGCTCTGCTTTACTCCTGAAACACCGGTATTTCACACAGTTACCAGCCCACCCGCCACATGGCACAATATAAGTGATGAGAAGAGTGATTCTCATAAGCTATTCTGAGGTGAGAAGAATGACTGAGAGCAAGGCGTTGGTAGCGACAGAGACAACAATCACGACCGGCAGAAGAGCCGACAATCACCCTGCGGCGGTCTATATCATGAGCCTTGCTCCCGGTTCCAGACGGACTATGAAAGAGGCTTTGGATACAATAGCGGCAGTGCTTACCAACGGCAGGGATGACGCCGTATCGCTCAATTGGGCCGGGCTTCGGTATCAGCATACGGCGGCCATTCGGGAAGAACTAGCGGCGAAGTATGCCCCGGCTACCGCAAACAAGATGCTGAGTGCCCTTCGCGGTGTCCTGAAAGAGTCATGGCGGCTTGGGCTGATGACTGCGGAAGACTACCAGCGCGCCGCCGATCTGAAAGCCGTCAAAGGCGAGAAGCTTCCTCGTGGCCGGGCACTTTCTCATGGCGAAGTCCGTGCTCTATTCGAGGTATGCGGCAAGGATGCTTCTCCTGCCGGTGCCAGAGACGCCGCCTTGCTTGCCGTGCTGTATGGTGCCGGTGTGCGGAGATCGGAAGCAGCGGCCTTGAAGCTGGAAGATTTCGACCAGGAGACCGGTGCCGTTGTCATTCGTGCAGGCAAAGGGCGGAAAGATCGGATTGTATATGCTACCAATGGAAGCCGCGAAGCTCTACTTGCATGGCTGGAACTCCGTGGCGATACCCCCGGCGCTCTATTCTGCCCGGTCAACAAAGGCGGGAAGATAACCGTAAGACCAATGACTGACCAGTCCATATTCTATGTTCTGAAAAAGCGAGGGAAAGAAGCTGAGGTAAAGAGTTTTTCTCCGCACGACATGCGCCGAACGTTCATAGGCGAACTGCTAGACGCCGGGGCAGATATAAGCACCGTCCAGCAACTCGCCGGGCACGCCAACGTGACCACCACTCAGAGATATGACCGCAGGGGCGAAGCTACAAAGCGCAAGGCCGCTGAACTGCTGCATGTGCCGTATACAAGGGCTTCGTAGCTTACTAACCGCCATTGTGTGTTTGCGGTAACTGAGTCGATGAATCATAGGCTGCACTCAGTTCTCACGAGCATTCTTCAGTCCATTTACAAGACCAACTACACATGTATACGCGCCTCTTCGGTTTGGCGGTCTTGGTGAAATCCTTTACATCAACGTAGGCAGTGAGCATATACTGCAAATTGACTGATTCAAGAGGCCCCATGACTTCTATTCCGAGGATATTGCCCCGGTAGTTCTCCCGCGCAATAGCTTCGACCTGTTTTGCGGCTTGTTGTTTGGAGAGGAACCAGAACGGCGACTTCGACCCTCCGGTTCTCCTGCTGCTGATATAGGCCATGCAACATACCCACAGAAAGAATGGTATGGCTAAAGCGGCGAGAACGCCGACAAATATCAAGATCGGCAACACGATCTTCTGAAGAACAACACAGGCAAGCCCTACAACCAGTATGAACCCGATACAGCCCATTAGCCTGTCTTCAAGACCGCCGATAATGTCCACCTTTACAGGTCTGTTGTAGTCGTTCATCATCGCTTTTTCTCCTCAAGCACCCGCGCTAACAGAAAAACGGCACGGCAATGCACCTGCTTCCTAAAATGAGCCGAACGTATGTGTATAATGTTTCGTAGAACAGTTGTTTTGGCTCTTATGGCTTGAGCTTTGATACTTCTTCCGAAGCACATTCCCAGATGATCTGCATAGTAGTGTCTGTATGATAACTGCGATATGTCCCCCCGGTCTCGTATGTTGAGTCTACTTCCGCCCCACCGTTTTCAGCTTTCTTGTCGATCTGTGGATAACGAGAAACCAGGTCAAGGAGTTCACTAGCTGCACGTATTCTCTCCCGTTCACCCGGTAAGCTCCGAAAGTAAGGGTCACCGTGATCGAAGTAATCACTGCGTTCAAAGCGTATCTTGTAATTCCAGAGTTCTCCAGCATCTACGTAGGCTTGCTGTGCTTTGAGAAGCTTTCCTCCCAGGCCGTCGAACTCGTCTTTGCCGAACTTGGCAATGTACACGTCAATCTTGGTCTGAGCGTCTATGATCTTCCTGCCGTATTCATCATGGCTCACCCCGACTTTGAGGGCAGAGCCAATGGACTGAAGAGAGGCAATAACTTCTTGGGCCATGTGTATGCTTTCTGTTCGCTTTGCCCGGCATTCATTGGCACGTCTGATGTTGGGAACAGCTATGGCGGCAATAAGCAGGATTGCAAGCCCAACGGCGATAAGCAGCTTCAAAGGCACGGCCTTCAGCATGGAAGCCGATAGCTCTATGCCCTTAGTTGTTTCAGTCCGGGGGAAGGCGCATGCAGTAGCACGACCAGGCACTTCAGTCTGTTCTACTCGGAACACGCTTTCACCGATCTGCACCATATCACCGTGATTCAGCGTTACCATTCCTGTGGGAACAGTGCCGTTGATCGTGGTTGGGCATGCGCCGCCAAGGTCTTTGAATACATAGTTGCCGTTACAGAGCAGGATTTCCGCCTGATTATCTGCTATGGCCTGGTCTTCGCTGAGGCTGACACCGCAACCATCTCCCGTGCCTATTGCTATGCTGTCTTTGTCGAGATCGAAAAAGCGCCCGTTATAGACGCCTTGGATACCTACTAAACGCCACATCCAGAATCCCTCCTCTTTGCTTCAGGCCGCCTGCTGCTTGCCCGGAATGTCTCTTTGGCAGTGTGAGCACACGGAAGCGGCAGGGTCTATCAAGGACTTGCAGAACGGACAAGTTGCCCGATCTCCCTTGGATACCACGGCCATCAGCACACCGATAGGGCCGAGCAGCACACCGCCGATGCATGCCGTAGTCCCTTCACCTTTCTTCTTGCCAATCTCATAAGCTATGCGCCCCCAGAATACCGCCCAAACCACTGACCAAATGATGAACTGTGTTGCATCCATGCCGCCTGTTCTCCTCATTGAAGTAGATGGTGTAATGCCTTACAAATGTAAGCCACTCTATGGCCTGCATTTCTGATGATTCGCTTTGAACCATCAGCAATATCAGACCTGCTAAGCAGGCAAAGAATATGAGCCTATTTGCTTAGCTTGAATGCCGTCATGTATGTTATGCTATGATATACGATATATCGGCAACAGTAATTTCCTCAACCTTTTACCAAAGCATATCAAGCTCAATAGCTCCTTTGTAGTGGGCTGCGCACGCTGATGAAGCACCATCTGTAGTATAACGTCTTCATCAATAGGCTATACCAAGCTGAACAATTGAGGCTGACATGATAAGGCCGTAAACTGCCTTATCATGAGAAAACAACCGCAACTCAAAGAAATGTTAGACACATTGGCCGGGCACATACGGGTTCGGCGGAAAGCCATAGGTATTACTCAGGAGCAATTGGCAGAGCAGGCGGGATTAAGCCCGAACTACATAGCCCGACTGGAGATCGGAAGCAACACGCCCTCACTTCCTGCGCTAATATCCATTTCTAAGGCACTCGGTATGCAGACTTTTGAACTGCTGACTGTTGAAACTGGCTATACATGGATGAATAAGGCGCAGGAAATTGCCTGGTTGCTTGAGTCCCTGAAGAAAGATGATCTGGAGTACGTGTTAGATCAATTGCAAGCGACAGTGCGTTATATCAAGTCGAAACACGAGAGCTAACGGGTATACACAGCTGCACTTTGTGGTGGAGGTAATACTCTATATCTCATGAAGGATATTCTCCCGCTTGTGAAGAACAGGCAGGCATACAATACTCAGTCTACGGGGTTGGCCTGCCGTGCCTGTACCCTGCGCTGTAGGTCTTAAAGAGGAGAATCACGGAATGAGGTTAGGAGGAATGCTGACGGCGGTCTTGGGGACAGCGTTGCTTATTGTGCTCACGCTTTCCACGACTGTAGCCGCAAGTTTTGACTGGCAATCACGGGATGGAACCGTAAAGTGGGCCGAAGGGCTTGCAGACAGAACTCATGTCTACTTAGATGCCGTCGAGATCAGCAAGATTCGAGCACAGCAATCCCCGGCTTACATCGTTATTGCAGAATGTTTCTCTTGGCGGGATAAGTTGGTTGTGTTCACCCAGCCAAGCCCGGAACTTAGAGTCGGGCAGACTGTGGATGTTGAGGGAGACCTTATAACAACCGAATCGGGTGACCGTGCCCTAACTAACGTAACGGTTTGGGGATACACAGACAGCGCAGGAATACTTCTCTACCACGGCCCGCTAATCAAGGGGCTGCTTAAGCCTATCCCCTGGGACTACAAAATCAACCTGACAATTGATTCTTCGGCATTACGCTCTGAAACGCCTTACGAACCGGGCGAAGTTACTACAGATTCCTCCACGCAAGTAGAGGTTTGCCCGACCATAGCCGATGCGAAAGCCAAGGATATTGGCACCATTGTCATGATTCGCTGTCACCCGGTATCATCCGGGGGCACTGGTTCGTTCGTACTAGGAGAAGACGGCAATACCGATACGCTGACAACCAACTATACCGGCACAGTTAGCCAGACTGCCCGCGTTTGTGTTGTGAGCGGCACAATCGACACGACAGACGGAACGGACAGGGTTCTGGACGTTGACTCAGGGCCGAACTACAACGTGCAGGAGAGCTTCCAAGGAAGCCTTTTGACAGCCCATCAAGGCTCAGTCGCATGGGTGAAGTCGTGGGCTGACGGCCATACTTTCAGCACCGGAGACATAACCGGCAAGATCATTACCCGCAACTGGACGGATTATCTATATATTGAAGACGACACCCGCGCATGTGGTATCAGGGTAGAAAAGACAGCCCACGGCCATGTAAAGGGTGAAGTCGTAAGCGTTGAAGGAACACTTGCAACCAATGCTGATGGTGAGCGATACATAGCCGCAACGACAATCACCCAGACCGGAACCGGCGAGCTAAACCCCTTGGGAATGAATAACAAGTGGCTTGGAGGTGGGGACTTTGCTTATGACCCCGGCCCTCCGGTAGTAGGTCAGAGAGGTATTGCCGGTGCTGCTGGTCTCAACAACATAGGGCTGCTCGTGAGGACTTGGGGCAGGGTCACGGAACTCGACATGGCAAGCCCGGCGCAATGGTTCCTAATCGGCGATGGTTCCAACGTTCAGACCAAGGTTGCTTATCCCCCGTTTGCCTATGCGGTCGATGACTATGTTACTATCTCCGGCATAAGCTCATGCGAAGTCGATATAAACGGCGACTTGCAGAGGGTGTTGAGCCCTCAGCCTTTGAAATGTACGATCAACCAGGCGCAGGGGCAAAATGACCCAACCAATACCAGTCCAGTAAACTTCACCGTCATTTTCAGCGAACCTGTCAGCGGCTTCACGGCTGACGATGTTACGATCACGGGAGTTGATGGTGCCACAAAGACAGTAACCGGAAGCGGCACGACATATAATGTGGCGGTGAGCTTGCCGACTGCTGGCACGGTAGTTGCTAGAATTCCGGCTGGGGTTGTTCAGAATAACTCCGGGGTGTGGAACTATGAGGCGGCTTACACTGATAACTCCGTGCTCTTTGACAATGTGGCACCGGAACTCACGGTTACCGTTGATCATGTTATTCCAACCAGCAGGTATGTGAATGGTTCATGGGAAGCATCAGATTCGGGCAGTGGAATCGCGGGCTACTATTATGAATGGCTCATTGCCGACAGCCAGTATAACATCCTGTATGATAGTGGCACTCTGCAAACGACTTACACAGGTGCAATGCTGCAACTCGGTTATGATCCCACAACATCTCAGGGCTACCATTACTTGCTGTTGGTATTGGCTTATGACCAGGCGGGAAACAGCAGCGAGGTCATGTATGGTGATGTAGTATGTACCAAGGCGCGAGTTGGCTACTTCTACTACGTGGCGTCTCCGGTATGGGAACCGCCTACTGATGGCTTCAGAGGTTGGATTGATAGTCGATTAGCAACCGTTGCTGCGTCTAATTCCAGCATAATGCAATACAATCAGACATACGACAAGTTTTGGTCGTTCCCGTCTGCGCTCGATGATTATGACGTGCTTGTATTCTCGTGCCCCAAAGCTGATTATTCGCTCAGTTCAACGGAACTGAGTCAACTAGCAACGTGGGCCAATCACTGGCACCATCGTGTGGTATTTGTTGGTGATGACCTGTATGGCGACAGCCAGTATACTCCGGGAGCATTCAACTCCCGTTTGAACTCGATAAAGAACTCTGTTTGTCCGGTCACGCCTAATTTCCGCACATCAGGTTACCTGATTCAGGCGCCGTACAATCAAGGCGTGTGCTATGATTTCGGAACATCCCGTCCTTGGCTTACGACAGGTGTTAGTAGCCTGAACTATGCATCATTCGGTTGGTTTAGCTGGGGTACCTACGTCGCACGAATAGACTACACATACACGTGGATTGTCGAATGCGATACTGACAATGGCGGCATGTGCTTGCTCATTCACGATTGCAACATGTTTAACGACTCCAGCTCTAACCCGTTCGTTCGGAACTTCTGCACGAAGTTCGAGTAGAATGGCTGTGCTGGCAATTACTGTTTTGTGGAGGAGAGAAGAGTGACTAACTCAAAGACAACCATCTTGGGCTTACTGTTTTTATTGACGTGCGTGTTGCCGGGATATTCGGCCACATTCATAGATAACTTCGACAACGGTGTGCTCAATCCCAATGTGTGGGCTACAGAGATATATGGCGTGACTGGAGAAGTTGTGGAGCGGAATCAAAGGTTGGAGTTCATAGTGCCGCAAGACTCCATACCAGCACCAATCAACAGCCTTACAGCTTCGCTTAGCTGCCGAAGCCTCTTCCAACTCAGAGGTGACTTCGATGTGCAAGTCGATTATGTCTTGTTCAACGGGTCACATTTCGACAATGGCGGTATCGGGCTTACAACATCAGATGGAGGTGTATGGCGTTACAACAGCCCTGCGGGTTCTGATGTCTATGGTTTCGTATCTGAAGCACAGACTACCAATACTGCAGGTACGCTTAGGCTAGTGCGTGTAGGAAGCGCGGCAATAGCATACTACTTATCGGCGGGTAACTGGGTATCTCTGGGCTCTTCTCCCTATGCCACGAATGATGTGAACATTGTTCTTGCTTATCACAACTATGCCGATAGTCAAATAGGCTCGCCTGTATACTTGGCGTTGGATAACTTCACTGTGAATGAAGGTCAGATAGTGCCAGTCCCCGAACCGTCCGCCTTTGCTGTGTTGGCATGCGGATTGGCTGGGATTCTGTCGCGGACAAGGAAGCGGCAAAGCTCATAAGGCAACCTTGACTGATTCATAGCTATTTCACCGGGGTTGTGCACTGTAAATTTGCGGCACAACCCCGCGTGTAATGGAAGAGAAATGATGAGCTTTGGCCCGGATTGCCAGTCTGACTAATGGTGGCTGGAACGCGGCATAGCAGGATATGTCACGCATGGAGAATGGGGTTCAGACGGTCACTGATCTTGAAGTCATCGCATCGCTCAAGCCCTTAGGTGTTCCTCGTGTTGGCTTCTCATAGGTGAACTGTCTAAAGGTTAGCAAAACACTCATGGAGTACCAGTTATTTCGTTATTTGAGTCCTATCCAAGCTAGTTCGAGTTTGGTTGAGCACTGATTTCCTCGTTTGCCGAAGAGCTTGCATTCACCTCGGATTCCATATCGAGTTCCGTACTCTTCTTCCCCTTCTCATACTCCAACATATCCCATGTCAGTCCCGTCATTACAATGTGGTATACATTCCAGATGAAGAACATCAACATCAGTATTAGGTAGAAAAACAGCGTGCCGATAAATACATAGCCTATGTGAGGCAGCCAGTACTGACTATCAGGCGGCAATTGCCGAATCAGTCTGCATAGGCCACTGCCTGCAGGTAGGAATATCCTAGTGAAAAGGCAGACGGCTACAAATACTCCATAGAGTATGAATACTTCCATTAGAGCGAAATAGTTGTACTTCAAATAGCTCAGTCTACTCTGTTTCTCCTGTTTCCTACCCATATACAACAGCAAGTCTGGGCGGGTCATTGTTGCGAAGATGGTGAAACCAGCTATTAGGAATCCAAGTATAGATGCCCCAAAGTTGAGTCCAGCATCGCACACCGTCCGCAACGCATCAGCTATGTGCGAAGCCGACTGCTGTGCAAGCCACGTGTGCAATGTGAGCAATAGCAAAATTGCAAGCGTTGTGAAAGTGCAGAATCTGCTGCGAGGCAAATGCCGACAGGCCAGGTAGATGTCTTTTAGGTCATTTTCTTTGAGAAGGTCAGATGAATCAAAATCGTCTGGAAGATCACGAGTCTTCATAGCATACCTGTTACAACCGTTTCCGTAGTTCGCGTAGCTTGGCAGCGATATTTTCGGTTGTACTTTCCAACTTGAATGCCGCCCCTTGGATATTTGCCTTGAAGCTACCGTACATAGCAGCAACACGCTGAACTATATCATCAGGGAGGTGCGTCATTGGAACGCGCAATCGTAGGTCATCTGTATTCCCAGCCAGTCGAAAGCCATTCATGTCACGACCAGCAAGAGCAAATCTGGCATTTCCGTCTTCAGGCAACTCGCTAAGTTGTTCGTAGGCAGTATCTCTATTAAGTCCGTCGGCTTTCTTGTGGCTCAGCGTTGTATTGTCTGAACCATAAAGTCCCTTATCCTCCTGCAGTGCCTCAAACAGATCCCTGTTGTGTACGCCATCATTCGTATTGATGAATTGGATTCTTACTTCCTGTAGGCGTGAGAAACGGTACACAAAGTCCTTCAATACATCCTTTGTAGAGAGCGGAACAAGTTCAAGCCGTGGAGCTGGATGCTCTTCCCACAACTCCAAGTCGGACAGCCCCAATTCCTTCCCTTCTTTCAGACGCTTTATGAACTCTTTGTGCTTCCTCCGCATGAAGTCTCCGATGGTTGCACGAAAACTCTTCATTCCAGGCGCGTGTTTCATCTCCTCTAGGTAAAGCAGCATGTGGTTATTCAATATCAACGCAAACAGCGAAGACGGAGATGTGGGCATCCTGTTGTTATCAGGGACTAAGCCCTTTGATGTATCGAAAAGCTGATTGCTCTCGAAGACAGTATCATTGACCAGATGACCAATTAGCGCGACCACTGGGATATCTCCATCCTCAAGTACAACGAGTCCGCTGTTGTAGATGAAGAAATTACTACCGCCTCGCTTGCGTTTCAGGCTCTCATCGAGAAAGGCGGGTAGTACTATCTCGTCAAGGTAGTCCAGTAGGTTCTTATCCCCGAACTTGCAATGAAGGCTTGCGAACTCCAGCTTTGGTTGATACCTCATAACTTGCTTGCCCCTCCGTTATCAGTCGTAATAAAACCACCCGCCAATTACCGGTTACTTGCTGTCGGTGGAATATGGCCAGTTCGTGTATTGTGTTCGGGCCGAATGAAAGACGGTGTGGCCCACGAGTTCCTACAAGTCATATATAC
>LSQX01050792.1_pt3 | contig 19094 bp, 19 predicted proteins | sample 654561 | NCBI WGS metagenome assembly LSQX01 (sample SAMN04489861, study PRJNA283612) | anaerobic digester metagenome | isolation source: 4 biogas reactors fed with cattle manure at either 37C or 55C with and... | place: Denmark: Kongens Lyngby | collected 2014
GCCATCATCGATAGTGGTGTGGATACCTCTCATCCAGACCTGCGATTGATGGCAGGCTACGATTATGGGGATAACGATTCCAACCCCATGGATGATGCAGGGGGAGGATGGAACGGCCCCAGAGGTCACGGTACCGCCTGTGCCGGCATTGCCGCTGGTATTGCCAACAACGGTATCGGTGTATCCGGTATCGCCGGAGGCTGCACGGTGATGCCGCTAAAAGCAGCAGATAGCAATGGCACGTTGTATAATACTTATATCACAAATTCCATCACTCATGCCCGCAACAACGGCGCCCATATAATCAGCCTTAGCCTTGGTTCAGGGGCAGATATGGGATATGACACAAGTTTTGATAATGCCCTTACCTATGCCTACAATGCAGGGATCACCATCTTTGCCGCAACCGGTAATGAAAATGCCAGCAGCATTTCTTACCCTGCAAATCATGACAAAGTAATAGCCGTGGGTGCTGCCAGTCCTTCCGGGCAACGCAAAAGCCCCTCTTCTTCTGATGGTCAAAACTATTGGGGCTCAAACTATGGTTTAAACACCCAGGATAATAGAAAAGCCGTGGATATAATGGCTGCCACCATCCTGCCCACCACTGATATCAGGGGTTCTGACGGATATGCCTATGGTGATTATAGCACAGGCTTCAACGGCACCTCCTGCGCCACCCCTTATGCTGCAGGTGTTGCCGCTCTGGTAAAATCAAAGAATCCTTCGCTCACCCCTGCCGAAATCCGCACCATTCTCACCAGCACCGCCACCGATATGACCTATGACGGCGGCGTGGGCTGGGACCGCTATACCGGATATGGAATGGTGAATGCCTATCAGGCAGTATTGGCTGCAGGAGGAGCTCCCGAATGCGAAATCACCTCCCCTCAAGATGGAGATTTGCTTTATCAAGGCGAAACCGTTACCATCAACGTGAATGCCTCCGATTCAGGCGGCAGCATAAGTAATGTAAAGTTTTATATCGATAACCAGCTTAAATATACTGATAGCAGCAGCCCCTACTCTTGGAACTGGAATACCTCCAGTTATGCCTTGGGCAATCGCACCATCAAGGTGGTTGCCACCAACAACCAAGGTAAAACCGCCGAAGAAAGCATAGTGGTTACCCTGTTGGGTGCCCCGGATGAAGGCTTTGAGAGCGGCAACTTTAACGCTTTTAACTGGGACAATTCCAGCGCCATACCTTGGACAGTGCAAAGTTCCGAAAAATTTAGCGGCTCTTATGCTGCCAAAGCCGGAGCTATCGGCAACAATGCCAGCACCTCTTTATCCATCACCTTGGATGTTACTAATGCAGGCAATATCAGCTTCCTTTCCAAAGTCTCCTCCGAAACCAATGACTATCTGAGGTTTTACATTGATAGCGTGCAAAAGGGACAGTGGTCTGGCGATCAATCCTGGGCACAGCAGAGTTATTACGTAACCACCGGCTTGCATACCTTCACCTGGACTTATGTCAAGAACGCCACCACCGCGGGAGGCAGTGACACCGCCTGGCTGGATCACATCATCTTCCCCACCTACAACAGCTATCCCGCACCCCGCAATCTGGTGGGATTGGGAGGCAACGAACTGGTGCGGCTGGATTGGGATGCCCCTGCCGGCAAAGCCCCCACCAGCTATCGTGTTTACAGAAACAACACCCTTTTGGCAAACACCAACAACTTATTTTACAACGATAACAGCGTAACAAATGGAGTTACATACCAATACCGTGTGACAGCTCTTTATGGCACCAACGAGAGCTCCGCCTCCAACACTGTTTATGTGACGCCAGAATGGTTGGATACCGCCATTATTGGCACTGGTACCGACAGCACATCTGCCACCAACGGATGCCCCATCAACGTCTATCTCAAGAGCCTGCATGGACAATCTGTCTACCTCGCAAGTGAATTGATAGCCGCCGGTGTTCAAGGTCCTTTGGATATCACCGAGATTGGCTTTTACGTGACCGAAATGCCCGTCTATAATATGGAAAACTATATCATCCGCATGAGGCACACCACTGCCACAGATGTATCTGCGTGGATAAACAACAGTGACAATGGCTATCAAACCGTCTATACCAGCGCCAGCTACATGCCCAGTGGCACCGGTTGGAATATGTTTACCTTCAGCACGCCCTTCACCTGGAACGGTGTGGATAACATCGTGGTGGATACCGCTTTTGGCGTAAATTCCTCTTCTACTGCCAGTGGCACGGTTCAATACAGCTCTGTCACCAATGGCTACCGCTATGTAAGAAGTACCAGCAGTAATCAAACAAATGTATTCAGCGGTAACCAACCGAACAACAACCGTCCCAACCTCAAACTAACCTTAGCCCCTACGCCCGATGTATATAGCGTTGCCTATGCAAACATCAAAGTATTCTTGGAAGGTCCCTACATCTCCAACGGCATGATGAGCTATGAGCTCACAGACGTCCTGCCTTTGAATTCCCCTTATGACAATGAGGAAATCGAAGGCCTTCCGGATGTATCTCCACGCCATATCGTAGATTGGGTGCAAGTGCAATTGAGGCTTACCGAAACTGGAGAGGAAGAACACACTTTCAATGCCTTCCTGCTTGATAACGGATATCTGGTAAATACAGATGGCAACAATGGCTTTGCAATCGATTACACACCTGGAACGTCTTATTATATCATTGTGAGACATAGAAATCATTTGGGTATTATGTCTGCACAATCACACGAATTTTCAATAACCCCAGAGACTGCTCCCCAGATAGACCTCACCGTTTTAGGTTCAATTTACGGACCTCCCGGGTATGGAGCAAAACAATTATCAGATGGAGTATTAGCCCTGTTTGCAGGAGATGCTGACGGGGATGGACAAATATTTAACAATGATAGAAACTTTTTTTGGATGCCGCAAGCTGGCTCAGTTTTCGGCTACCATGCGGCTGATTTCGATTTGGATGGTTGGGTCTTTAACTCGGACTTAAACTTTTATTGGCGTCTCAATGTTGGGAGCCAATCTCGTATTCCATAGATGTTTAGGAGAAATAATGAAACGATTTATCTTTCTAATACTTGCACTTATTCCCACGATGGTTTTGGCACAGTTTGTTCCCATTGGGATATACTTCACCTTTGCCAATGCCGAAGTCACGCAAAGTGAAGGAGAGAGTTATTATGAATTTGATGTAATGATACATGGAGACAATGATTCAACCAAGTTTGCCGAATTGCAAGCCCTAATATGGTATAATTCAGATGCTTTTGGTGAAAGTATCAAGCAGACCGGCAATGTAACGATTACACCCGGTACGCTGCTACCTCAGTATTTTTATAGAATCCACCAAAATGATAATGATCTAAATAGATTGTTTGTGAGCTGTGAGTATGTAATAGAAGGAGAAGAACTTGCAAGTGTTCTGCCAGCCACACCTGCCTCCCTCTTTCATATCAAAATAAGGATTCAGGATAGCAACCAAACATCAGGTATATCATACTATGAACCGCACATGAGAAATCAGCAGTTCTATGCCAATCACTGGGATCTGTATAATCCAGTAGTCGCCCAAGACTATTTGAATGATCCTCTCTCTGGTGGCACCGTCCCCGTAGTCCTCTCCTCCTTTACCGCTGCCATCAATCCCCGCGGAAATATACTCCTCACTTGGGTTACCCAAACCGAAAGCAACTGCCTGGGCTACCGCATCTTCCGCAATCAGGAAGACGACCTTGCAAATGCCCTGGATTTGCAAACCCTGATAAACGCCACCAACACCTCACAACAGCAAACATACTGCTTTGAAGATCAAGAACTACAGGAGGAAGGTGAATTCTTTTACTGGCTACAGAGCGTTGACTTCACTGGAGAATCTACGTTCTATGGACCCATCAGCATGATCCTTGAGGGTCACGAGACTGATGCCCCGGAAGCCCCGTTAGTAAATAGACTGCATAACGCCTACCCCAACCCCTTCAACCCCAGCACCACCATCAGCTATAGCCTGCAGCATCCCTCTGCCGTAATGCTGGATATCTATAACACTCGCGGTCAAAAAGTGAGAAGCTTTACCGCTCAGCACTACCAAGCCGGTCTCTTTAGCATCGTCTGGGATGGAAAAGATCATAGCGGACGCAAGGTGCCCAGTGGCATCTACTATTACCGCTTGCAAGCTGGCAGCTATCGCGAGACCAAGAAGATGGTGATGAATAAGTAATACATACTAAAGTTTGTTAAAAAAAGCGGAGCCTTCGGTTCCGCTTTTTTTTAGGGATCAGGGGGCAGGGAACAGGGCTTCGCGAGCGCCAGAGGTTAGAGGCCAGAGACCAGAGTAGCAGCGTTCTGCCACTGTGTAACCTGCTTCTTCCCTGTTAGCCACCCTTGTCTCTCCTTTGTCAAGGCAAGGGTGAGACAAGGGTGAGGCAAGGGTGGCTAATAAGGAAGGAGAGGGATGATGAAAGCCAATTTTTCAGAATATGCAACTATTTCCTTGACGTAAATCAGCCTATTACTTAGCTGTCTCCATACAAATAATATAGGTGAAGTGGAATGACCCTAAATGAGATCGTAAAACTTTTAGAGGGCGAAGTCCTCATTCCGGATACGGATTTGGAGATAGAAGTGCCCTGTGCTTTTGCCTCGGACATGATCAGCGATATTCTGATGTGTACCAAGGAACCCACCTTGCTGCTTACTGGGCTCACAAACAATCAAGTAATACGCCTGAGCGATATGATAGATGTGATTGCCATCATTTTTGTGCGTGGCAAGCAGCCTTTGGATGATATCGTGGAAATGGCGCGCGAGCGCGGCCTGCCCCTGATATGCACCAAAATGACCCTTTACCGCTGTAGCGGAATACTTTATAACGCAGGATTGCGTAGCTGTAAAATCTGATTATGAATGAATTCTGGCATATAGAGCCCCGTTTTGAGGCAGCCGTAAAAGGGTATTTTGCCCAGCCTCCCCAAGCAGAGGTGGAGCTGGAATTCCCCGTACCGGAAAAGGATTTTAACACGGCAGGCAATGGGGCTTCGGAAACGAAGAATCTCTTGAAACGCTTGGGCGTGGATTCCGATACCCTGCGCCGCATAGCCGTAGCCGCTTATGAGGCGGAAATCAACGTGGCTGCCCACTCCAAGGGCGGCATCATGAAGTGTTTGATATACGACGATCTCATCCATATCCGTTTTCAAGATGAAGGTCCTGGCATTGCCGATATAGATCAGGCGATGATACCGGGTTATTCCACAGCCGATGAATTGGTGCGCGAAATGGGTTTTGGAGCCGGGCTGGGACTGCCCAATATCAAAAAGAACTCCGATGCCCTGCATATCTTATCCTCAGCAAATAACCCCACAACGGTGGAGCTATTGATTTTCTTTTAAAATACCATGACTGATACAACCTATAAATACTTCCACGCCATCCAGATACTGGAAGACAACTGCACTGGCTGCACAGCCTGCGTGCGCGTGTGTCCCACGGAGGCAATCCGGGTGAGAGACCGCAAGGCATATCTGGATCCCACGCGTTGTATAGATTGTGGTAATTGTGTGACGGCATGTAAATTCCATGCCATCATCCCCCGCAGCGACTCCCTGAAGGCCATCAACAAGTATAAATATAGCGTTGCCATCATCTCAGCGGCATATTTTGGACAATTTACAGAAGATATCTCTTATCCCGTGGCCAAGGCAGCCATCCTGGAGCTGGGATTCGACGAGGTGGCGGAAGAGGCAAGCATCACGGAATTTATGATAGATGTAATCCGTGAATACATCCGAGAAAACCGCGATAAGCGCCCCATTTTATCCAGCAATTGCCCCGCCGTGGTGAGGCTGATACAGGTGCAATATCCATCGCTATTGCCCAGCCTTTACCTGCGTGAAACCCCCATGAGCGTGCTCACCCGCTTTATCCGTGATAAGGTGACCAAGGAAAAGAATTTGCAGGATGATGAGCTGGGTATCTTCCTGATAGTGCCCTGCGTGGCTCACGTGACGGCGGTGCATCAGCCGGAAGGGGTGAATAAACACCTGCAGGATGGAGCCTTTTCCATTGGCATGATCTATGGCAGGGTGAGGGAATACCTCAAAAACCTGCAAAACAATCCCCCGGAAATAGATACCTATCCCAAGGGGCTCACCTGGGCGCTTTCCGGCGTGCAAGCGGAATTGGTGGATTGTGACGATATCCGCACCCTCTCTGTGAATGGCATCGATAATGTGATGGAAATCCTCTCCCGCGTGGAAGACCACTATTTGGATCAATACGATTATATCGTGCTGCGCAGCTGTACAAACGGCTGTGTGGGCGGATGCTTGAACGTGGAAAATCCCTTTGTGGCAATGAGCAGGATCAAGAAGATGATCAAAGAAGGGGATGTCACGGAAGTGGATCTCTCCGGCATTGAGACGATGTATCGCGCAGGAGAGTTTGACGTGGATCAGCTTTCCGCACGTCCCATCATGGAGCTGGATAAGGATATCAAAGCCGCCATCAAAAAGATGAAGCAAATCAATGAATTTCTCACCATGCTGCCGGGGCTGAATTGCAGTGCCTGCGGATCTCCCACCTGTTATGCCTTGGCAGAGGATATTGTGATGGGCAAGGCATCCATCGAAGATTGTGTGGTGCTCTTAAAGCGCCAATCCAAAGAAGAAGAATAAAATAAAACATAGGATAGATTTATGATCAACCTCAAAGACTTGATGCCCTTGATCGAAGCTACAAACCACACGCCTGCGCTTGACCCCGCAGAGGTGGATATCAAAGGCGGATATGTGTGTGATATGCTGAGCGATGTGATGGGCTCTGCCAAAACCGGGCAGGCGTGGATCACCATCATGAGGCACCTCAATGTGATAGCCGTGGCATCCATGACCGGTATCCCCGCTGTGATCTTTGCCAAAGGGATCACTCCCGATGCCAACGTGATAGACAAAGCCACGGAAGAGAGCATAGTGCTATTAAGCAGCCCGTTTGAGACCTTCAAGCTGGCTGGAATCGTTTATAAAGCATTGTCTTCCTGATATCGCCGTTCTCTGATGCAGTGGTTTAATGCCGATTTGCATATTCACTCCGTGCTTTCACCCTGCGGAGGCTTGGAGATGGCGCCGTTTGACTTGGTCTCCCGCCTTCGGGAGCTGGAGATAAACTGGATGGCGATTACAGACCACAATTCCATGGCAAATTGTGCCGCTTATGAAAAGGTGGCAAAGATGGCAGGAATCCGCTATACATGGGGCGTGGAAATGCAGACGGCAGAAGAGATTCACATGTTGGTATATTTTGATGATAAAGAGGCGGCACAAAGCTTTGATAAAGAGCTTTATGCTGCGCTGCCCCCCATCGATAACGACCCTGATTTCTTTGGGGATCAAGTTGTTATTGACGAAAATGCCAACATTTTGAGAATGGAACAAAAGGCTCTTTCCAGTTCCGTATATTGGGATTTGAGCGAGGCTGTGAGCATCGCCCGGGCGCATGGAGGCTACTGCGTTCCAGCCCACGTGGATGCCGGTGCAAACAGCATCCTCAGCCAGCTTGGCTTTATGCCGCTGGAGCCGGAATTTGACCTTTTGGGGATCACCGCACGCCTGAACCTGTCCAGCTTTCTGAAGCAACATCCCCAGCTGGCTGGCAAAGCTTTTTTGCGTTGTTCCGACGCCCATTATCTATCTGATTTGGGCAGCGGCTCCACGCGTTTGAAACTAACCGACGCCACCGTGGCGGACCTCATAAGTGCCGTCCACAAAGCGCCACGAACTGAAATAATAATATAAAAATAAAAAGAATAAAAGGAGGAGTGATGACTCCCGCTGTTCAGCAAGACAACCAACTTTATGCAAGGCTCAAGGAGGTGATAGACGAAAAGAAGAATCTTCGCAATCCCCTCATCGAAATTCTGCGCATAGCCCAAGATATCTTTGGCTATCTGCCCGTGGAAGTTCAAGAATTTGTAGCCAAGGAGATGGGGATTCCCGCCAGCAAAGTATATGGCGTGGTTACCTTTTACAACTTCTTTTCCATGAAACCCCGTGGCAAATACACCCTCAATATCTGCATGGGCACAGCCTGTTATGTGAAAGGGGCTCCCCGCCTGGCACAGAATATTGAGGACATCCTTGAAGCCAAGATGGGTGAAACCACCGAAGACGGTAGATTCACCATTAGTGCGGTTCGTTGCGTGGGCGCCTGCTCGTTGGCACCGGTTTTTATGATCGGAGACGAGACTTATGGCAGAATTGAAACCAAGGATCAGGTTACCAAGATCTTAGAACGTTATCAATAAGCGGTTAGCGGCATGCAAGATATTTCCCTGCACCTTTTGGACATCATCGAAAACTCCGTGCGCGCGGAAGCCAGACGCATCAAGATCCGCGTGAAGGCAAACGTGCAGAAGAATCTTTTGCGCGTGATCGTGGAGGATGATGGTGTGGGAATGGACGCCTATACCGTTCAACAAGCTCAGGACCCCTTTTACACAAGCAAGCTGGAGCGCATCAAAAAGGTGGGGCTGGGAATACCGCTTTTCAAGCAAAATGCAGAGCTTTCCAACGGCAGTTTCAAGATGGCAAGCGAGCCCGGCTTTGGCACGGTGCTCACCGTTGATTTTGAATTGGATCACATCGATAGGATGCCATTGGGAAACCTCAAGGACACACTTTTGGGCGTCATTATAGGGCACCCGGAAGTGGATTTTTATATCTGTCTCATCTATTCGGAGCGCGGCAAAGAGCAATCCTTCCACCTCGATACCGCCGCCATCAAGGAGGAGCTGGGAGATATCCCTCTCACCTATCCGGATGTGATTGAATATATAGACCAAAGTTTAAATGAAGGAATACAAAATACAAATATGGAGGATGTCTGATGAAGACACTTGCCGACCTTAAGAAGATTCGCGAAAAAGCTCAGGAAGAAATGAAGCTTCGCGGTTCAAACGTACGAATCAAGATCGTGGTAGGAATGGGAACTTCCGGAATCGCCATGGGCGCCCGTGAAGTGATGAAGACCTTCCTCGAAGAGATCGCAAATCGCAACCTGACAGACGTAATCGTCACCCAAACCGGAGAGAAAGGACTTTCATCCATGGAACCGGTGGTGGACCTCATCGAAGAAGGCAAAGCCAAGGTGACCTATGGAAACATGACCCCCGAAAAAGTTAAAAAAGTGGTGGTGGAACACATCGTGAATGGCAGAGTCGTCTCCGATTATGTCGTAGCCACCGGCGAATAAGGGGAGGAACCCAGATGTCTCTCAAAAGAATTGATCTGCTGATTTGCTGCGGCTCCGGCTGCGTATCGGCAGGTGCACTGAAAATCAAGGAAAGATTCCACGAAGTCCTGAAAGAAAAGGGCATGGAAAACGAGATTAATATTATTGAAACAGGCTGTATGGGTCCTTGTGACTACGGTCCTGTGATGGTCATCTATCCGGAAGGAATCTTTTACAAAACTGTTACGCCCGAAGACGTGTCCGAAATCGTGGAAGAACACTTTATCAAGGGACGCCCCGTGGCTCGCCTCATGCTCTCAGACGATGAGCGCACCTTCTCTGTGCAAAAGGAAGTACCTTTTTACCAAAAACAGATCAAGGTGGCACTTGCCAATTGCGGTTATATCGATCCTGAAAGCTTGGATGAATACATTGCCACCGGCGGCTATGAAGCCTTGGGAACGGCTCTCACCGAGATGACCCCCCAAGATGTGATTGACGTGATGAAAGCCGCAGGCCTGCGTGGTCGTGGTGGCGGCGGATTCCCCGCCCATATCAAATGGCAAATGGTGCACAACATCCAAGACAACGAAAAGTACATCATCTGTAATGGTGACGAAGGCGACCCCGGTGCTTTCATGGATCGTTCCCTCTTGGAAGGCGACCCCCATCGCATCCTGGAAGGAATGATGATAGCCGCCTATGCCATCGGCGCCAGCCAGGGATTCTTCTATATCCGTGCGGAATACCCCCTTGCCATCACCCGTATCCGAGATGCCATCGAGCAAGCTCGCGGCCTGGGTCTGATGGGCAAGAATATCTTTGGTACAGACTTCAATTTTGAAGTGGAAGTGCGCACTGGCGCCGGCGCCTTTGTGTGTGGCGAAGAAATGGCACTCATCCACTCCATCGAAGGCGAGCGCGGCAATCCCACGCCCAAGCCTCCCTACCCTGCCACCCAGGGATTGTGGGGCAAACCCACCGTGGTAAACAACGTGGAAACCCTTGCCAACATCCCCACCATCATGGTGAAGGGTGCAGAATGGTTCAATACCATGGGAACCCAAACCAGCAAAGGCACCAAGGTCTTTGCCATCACCGGCGATATCAGAAACACCGGCTTGGTGGAAGTGCCCATGGGCATCACTCTGCGCGAACTGATCTTCGACGTGGGCGGTGGCATGGTTGGAGAAGGAAAGTTCAAAGCTGTACAATTAGGCGGACCCTCCGGTGGCTGCCTCACGGTGGAACACCTGGACGTTCCCGTGGATTATGAAAGCCTCAAAGAACGCGGAGCCATGATGGGCTCCGGCGGTCTCATCGTGATGAACGATGAAAAGTGTATGGTAAACGTTGCCAAGTTCTTTATGGAATTCTGCGTGGAAGAATCCTGTGGCAAATGCTCCCCGTGCCGCATCGGCCTCAAACAGATGTATGAAATCTTAGATAGGATCACCAAAGGCCAAGGCAAAGAAGGGGATATTGAAGAGTTGCAACGCTTAGGCGAAAGCGTGAAAATGCTCTCCCTCTGTGGATTGGGACAAACCGCACCCAACCCCGTGCTTTCCACCATCCGCTATTTCCGCGATGAGTATGAAAGCCATATCCGCGATCACAGCTGCAGCACCAAGGTATGCCTTGATCTGATGAACTTTAATATAGACAAATCACGTTGCATCGGCTGCTCGCTCTGTGCCCGCAAATGCCCCACCAATTGCATCACCGGCTCCCGCGAAGAGAAATACGTGATCCATCAGCTGGAATGCATCAAGTGTGGCAATTGCTACGATGTGTGCCCTGTCAATGCCATAGACAAAATACCCGGCATGCATCCTGAAATGAAGGAATATAGAGCCAAATTGCAGGCCCAAAAAGACCTGGATGATTAAATAAGGGGAAGCTTATGTATAAGAAAATATGTTCCAAATACGAGCCCACCAAGGATAACCTTATCCACATCCTGCACGAGATACAGGACACCCATCCGCAGCACTATATCTCGGATGAAGCGGTGGAGGAAGTATCCAAATATCTCAACCTGCCAACCAACCACATCTATGGCGTGCTTACATTTTACTCCATGTACAGCACCACGCCACGTGGCAAAAACATCATCCGCCTTTGCGAAAGCCCACCCTGCTACATCAAAGGCTCGGAGAATATCCTCCGCAAGCTGAAGGTGCTCTTGGGCGTGGAAACAGGCGAAACCAGCAAAGATGGACTCTTTACGCTGGAATTGAGCGCCTGCCTGGGCGTGTGTGGTAATGCCCCCGTGATGATGATCAATGAAGACGTCTATGGCGACCTTACCGAAGAAAAGGTGGAGGAAATCATAGAAAAGTACAGGAGGGCACAATGAAATATTACCGCAGTCACGTCCTCGTAAGTATCAATGACACCTCCATCAACGCCGGAGTGAAGGATTTTATCCAAGCCCTGCGTGCTGAATTGGCAAAAACAGGCTTGCAAGAGGAAATCAACGTATTGGAAACAGGGCCCCTGGGCTTTTTTGGCAGAGGAATCTGCCTCACAGTATACCCTGAAAACATCAACTACCAAGACCTGAAGACTGAAGACATCCCCGAGCTGGTGAACGAGCACTTTCTCAAAGGACGCCCCGTTCCCAGACTGATGCTGGATTCCGATAGCAAGTTCAGCCCCAAACTCAACTATGATCAACGCGTGGTGTTGCGCAATTCCGGCATCATCGATCCTGAAAACATCGATGAATACATCGGCGTTGGCGGCTATGAAGCTTGGGAAAAAGCTCTCACCCAGATGCAGCCCATGGAGATCGTGGAAGAGGTAAAGGCTTCCGGCCTGCGCGGCCGTGGCGGAGCAGGCTTCCCTGCCGGCATCAAATGGAGCTTTACCGCACCCCTGGAAGCAGAACAAAAATACGTGGTGGTGAATGCCGACGAAGGCGAGCCGGGCACCTTTAAAGACCGTCTCATCATGGAAGGCGATCCTCATCAGCTTTTGGAAGGCACCATGATCTGTGCCCGCGCTGTGGGTGCCACCAAAGCCTGGATTTATATCCGTGGCGAATACAAGCTCTGTATCCAACGTTTGGAAAAAGCCATTGCCCAAGCCCGTGAATACGGCATTTTGGGCAAGAACATCTTTGATAGCGGCTTTGATCTTGATATCGAAATCAAAATCGGCGCCGGCGCTTATGTATGTGGAGAAGAAACCGCCCTCATCGAATCCCTGGAAGGAAACCGCGGCAACCCCCGCTGGAAACCTCCCTTCCCCGGCGTGGAAGGCCTGTGGAGAAAGCCCACCGTGGTAAACAACGTGGAAACCTTTGGCAATGTGCCTACTATCATCCGCAAGGGTGCAGAATGGTTTTACAGCATGGGTACCGAAAAATCTAAGGGCACCAAAGTATTTGCTTTAACGGGCGACATCCGAAACACCGGCCTGGTGGAAGTGCCTATGGGCATTACCTTGCGCGAGCTGATTTTCGACGTGGGCGGCGGCATTATCGGCGATGGCAAATTCAAAGCCGTGCAATTAGGCGGCCCCTCCGGCGGATGCCTCACTGTAGATCACCTGGACGTAGGTGTGGATTATGAAAGCCTCAAAGAGCGCGGAGCCATGATGGGTTCTGGCGGCGTTATCGTAATGAACGATGAAAAGTGCATGGTAAACGTTGCCAAGTTCTTCATGGATTTCTGCGTGGAAGAATCCTGCGGAAAATGCTCTCCTTGCCGGATTGGGCTAAAGCAAATGCTGGAAATCCTGGAACGCATCACCAGCGGTAAAGGCCGTGAAGGTGATATCGAAGAGCTGCAGCGCTTGGGCGAATCCATCAGCAAGCTTTCCCTGTGCGGCTTGGGGCAAACTGCTCCAAACCCCGTGCTTTCCACCATCCGCTACTTCCGGGAAGAATATGAAGCCCATATTCGGGATAAGAGCTGTAGCAACAAAGTGTGCCTGGATCTGATGCACTTTAATATCGATAAAGAACGTTGCATTGGCTGTTCGCTGTGCGCCCGCAAGTGCCCTGTCACCTGCATTACCGGCTCTCGCGAAGAAAAATATACCATCCATCAAATAGAATGTATCAAGTGTGGCAATTGCTTCGATGTATGCCCGGTAAAAGCAATCGACAAGATCCCCGGCATCCATCCGGATACCGCAGCGCACCTTGATAAACTAGGAAAAGCCATTAAAAGCTATGAAGATTAAAGACAAGGGGATAGTATGTACAAAGAAATCTGCGCAAAATATACCCCAACCAAAGATAATCTGATCGCCATCCTGCACGAGATTCAGGATAGCCATCCACAGCATTACATTTCCAGTGATGCCGTCGTGGCGGTGGCAGAGTATCTTTCGGTGCCGGAAAATCATATTTACGGAGTACTTACGTTTTACTCTATGTACTCCACTCAGCCCCGCGGAAAAAACATCATCCGCCTCTGCGAATCGCCTCCCTGCTACATCAAGGGCTCGGAAAACATCCTGCGCAAGCTGAAAAGCCTTTTGGGTGTATCCGTGGGAGAAACTACCAAAGACGGAAAGTTTACTTTGGAGCTCTGCGCCTGCCTCGGCGTGTGTGGAAACGCACCGGTGATGATGATCAATGACGATGTATATGGCGATCTTTCCGAAGAAAAGCTGGAAGACATCATCGATACTATAAGGGGGAGAAGCTAATGAAATACTATCGCTCCCACGTCCTGATTGGCATCAACGAGACCTCCCTGGCAGCTGGCGTGCAAGGCTTTGTAAAAGAGCTGCGCAGCGAACTGGCAAAAGTGGGGCTCAGCGATGAAATCAACATTTTAGAAACCGGTCCCCTCGGCTTTTTTGGCAAAGGAATCTGCCTTACAGTATATCCGGAACACGTGAATTATGAAGGCGTAAAAGTGGAAGATATCCCGGAATTGGTTCAGGAACACTTCCTCAAAGGTCGTCCGCTCGCGCGTTTGCTGCTGGATTCCGCTGGCAAATTTAGCCCCAAATTCAATTATGAAAGCCGCATTGTATTGCGCAATTCTGGCATCATAGACCCCGAAAGCATCGATGATTACATCGGCTCCGGCGGTTATGAAGCCTGGGAAAAAGCGCTGATCAATATGCAACCCGCTCAGATCGTGGAAGCAGTAAAAGCTTCCGGATTGCGCGGTCGTGGCGGCGCCGGCTTCCCGACTGGCATGAAGTGGGATTTCGCCCGCAAGGCACCCGGCGATCAGAAGTACATCGTTTGCAACGCTGATGAGGGCGACCCCGGCGCTTTCATGGACCGCAGCACGCTCGAAGGTGATCCTCATGCCGTGCTCGAGGCCATGGCTATCGGAGCCTACGCCATCGGCGCCACCCAGGGGTTCATCTACGTCCGCGCCGAGTATCCGCTGGCTGTCAAGCGGCTCGAGATCGCCATCAAGCAGGCCCGCGAGAAGGGTCTGCTCGGTACGAACATTCTCGGCTCCGGATTCGACTTCGAGATCGAACTGCGCCTCGGCGCCGGTGCGTTCGTCTGCGGCGAAGAGACCGCTCTGCTGGCCTCCATCGAGGGCAAGCGCGGAATGCCGCGCCCGCGCCCGCCGTTCCCGGCTAACAAGGGTCTGTGGGGCAAGCCGACCATCATCAACAACGTCGAGACACTGGCCTCCGTCGCGCCGATCATTCTCAATGGAGCCGACTGGTACTCCTCAATCGGCACCGCCACCTCGAAGGGCACCAAGGTCTTCGCCCTGGCGGGTAACGTGGAGAATACCGGTCTGATCGAAGTTCCGATGGGTATCACCTTCCGTGAAGTAGTCTTCGACATCGGTGGCGGCATCCCCGCCGGCCGCGGCTTCAAAGCCACGCAGATCGGCGGTCCCTCCGGTGGCTGTCTGCCCGCCTCGTATCTCGACACGCCGATTGACTATGAGACCATGCGGGACGCTGGCGCGATCGTCGGTTCCGGCGGTCTCGTCGTCATGAACAAACAGACCTGCATGGTCAAGATCGCCCACTTCTTCATGCAGTTCACCCAGAACNNATGGACGAGGACACCTGCATGGTGGACATCGCCCGCTTCTTCCTGACCTTTACGCAGGACGAGAGCTGCGGCAAGTGCACCCCGTGCCGCGAGGGCACCAAACGCATGCTCGAGATCATGCAGCGCATCACCAAGGGGCAGGGCGAGGACCGCGACTACGAGCGGCTCGACCGCCTCAGCAAGGCCTGTGCCCGTGGCGCCTTGTGCGCGCTGGGTCAGACTGCGCCGAACCCGGTACTCACCACGCTTCGTCATTTCAAGGATGAGTACGACGCCCATATTCTTGAGGGGCGCTGCCCGGCTCACAAGTGCAAGGACCTCGTCCACTACCGCATCGAGGCGGAGAAGTGCGTGGGCTGCGGCCTGTGCCGGCGCAACTGCCCCGTGCATTGCATCAGCGGCGAGCCGCGCCAGGCGCACGTCATCGATCAGGACATCTGCATCCGCTGCGGCCAGTGTTTCGACGCCTGCCGCTTCAGCGCGATCATCCGCGAGTAAGCTCTGCGGAGCAACGAAATCGAATGCGATGGGCTGGCTCACTGGGCCAGCCCGTTGCGTATTCGGTCGGGGGCCGTTTTGGGCACGCGGACATCCTGTCCCTGCGACCCCCGAGCGCACAGTAGGTCCGCGCACTTAGGAAACAGTACTGACTGGCGTAGACTGGCAGTGAGGTGGATGACATGATTGCTGTAACTGAGATCACTGGCTGGGAGCAGGACTTCTTCGCCGAGCAGGCCGCGCTGGCCGGGCAGGAAGTGATCTTCTATCAGGGCACCGCCAATGACATCCCGGCAGTGGAACGCGAGCGGCTGGAGATACTGTCGTGCTTCATCCGGTCGCAGATCGACACCGCTTTTTTGGAGCAGTGCCCCAACCTGAAACTCATCGCGACCCGCTCGACTGGCTTCGATCACATTGATCTCGCCTGGTGCTCCAGCCACGGCATCGCGGTGACGAATGTCCCGGTATATGGCGAAAACACTGTCGCCGAGCACACTTTTGGCCTCATTCTTGCTCTCAGCCGCCACATCTATGATGCGGCTGACCGAGTAAAGCGCGGCAGCTTTAAGATCGAGGGCCTTCTGGGCTTTGATCTCAACGGCAAGACCCTCGGAGTGATCGGAGCCGGGAAGATCGGCCTGCACGTGATCCGCATGGGCGTCGCCATGAACATGCGCGTCAAAGCCTTCGACACCCAGCCTCACGGCATTTTGGCAGAAGTCTTGAACTTCCAGTACTGTCCGCTTGATGAGCTCCTGCGAGAGTCGGATGTGGTCACTCTGCACGTGCCGCTCAACCGCCACACTCGCCACTTGCTCAATGCGCAGAAACTTGACCTGATGAAGCAGGGGGCAATTTTGGTCAATACCTCGCGAGGCGCGGTTGTGGATAGCGCGGCACTTCTGCGCAAGCTCAATGAGGGACACCTGGCCGGGGCGGCGCTCGATGTGCTCGAGGGCGAGGAAGTCATCACGGAAGACACGGTGTTGCTCAGGGAGGAGACTGGGGGAGCGATGGACAAGCTGCGGCTGGCGGTCGAGGCCTACCAGCTCATGCACCACCCTCGCGTCCTGGTCACGCCTCACATGGCCTTTTACAGCCGTGAGGCTCTGCAGCGGATCATCCTGACGACCGTCCAGAATATAGCCGCTTTCCAGGCGGGTCAGCCGCACAATCTCGTGGAGGTTGCTACGGGATAGAGTAGCCCCGGAGAGTTCACGCGCTACCGCAACAAAGCCGGGCAGTGAGATGATACGGTATCATGTATGAAGGCAGTATGGCAGGGATCTCCCTGCCTGTGATGGACGCGCCGCCGCCTGTGCCTGCGGACGGACACCACAAGATTCTTGTAGTCGATGACGAAGCAGGCATCCGACGAGGCTGCCAGCGTGTGCTTGCGACCGAAGGTCACGAGGTGCTGGTGGCTGAGTCAGTGGCGCAAGCCTTGGAGATCGTGCGGCAGAACCCCGATCTGGAACTGGCCCTGGTGGACCTGCGCATGGCGGGCGGCCCTTCCTCCGCACCCGACATGGGCGGGATGGAGCTCCTGTCGGCCCTGGAGGAACAGGCCCCACACATCGTGACTGCCGTTATCACCGCCTACGCGACGATCGAGAGCGCCATCGAAGCCACCCGTCGCGGCGCTCATGATTTCCTCGCCAAACCCTTCACTCCTGACGATCTGCTGCAACTCACCTCAAAATCGCTGGAGCGGGCGCGGCTCATCCGCGAGCACGCGCGGCTTCATGCGGAGCGCGAGCGGCGGCTGCTGGAACTCGCCACCGAGCAAAGCCGGCTGCGTAGCGTCGTCGACTGCATGGCCGATTCCGTGCTCGTGTGCAACAGCGAAGGACAATTGGTTCTCTATAATCCGTCCGCGCTGAGAGTCATGCCTCACCTGGAGCCTGGCCGTGAGACGTACCCGCTGTCTGAAGTGCTCGAGTCGCCGGAGCTTCTGCTACTGGTGAACGAGGCGCAAGCGTCGCACGCGAGGCTGTCGCGCGAAATCGGGCTTCCGCCGGAACTCGGCGGCCAGTGGGTCATGGCTGACGTCGCGCCCGTGTTGGACGGCCGTAGCGGCGGCGCCTTCCTCGGGACCGTCACCGTCCTGCGCGACATCACCGAATTGCGACGCGTTGAGCAGGTCAAAGCGCAGTTTGTGAACATGGTAGCGCACGAACTGCGCGCGCCGCTTGCAGCCATCGATGGCTACCTGTCCATCCTCATCGAAGGTCTGGTGCAAGAGCCAGAGCGGCAGGGGCAGATGCTCCAACGTTCGCGGGCGCGGCTCAAGGCGCTGCTCGAACTGGTCAGCGACCTGCTGGATATGGCACGAATCGAAGCAGGCACCGTCCGCCGCGAGATTACCCGTCAAAAGCCCATCGAGATCATCAGCGAAGTCCTCGACCTGATGCGACCTTTGGCAGATGAGAAGGAAATATCTCTGCACAATGAGCTACCTGGTGACCTGCCAGAGCTGGAGGCCGACCGTGAGGAGCTCATCCGCCTGTTCACCAATCTTGTCAGCAACGCCATCAAGTACAACTGTCCCGGTGGACGCGTTACCGTCACTGCGGCAGCTGAGGGCCCCTTCGTCAGAGTCTCCGTCACCGACACCGGGATTGGCATCAGCGAAGAGGGCCTCAAGGGCCTGTTCAGCGAGTTCTTCCGCGAGAAGCGCCGTGAGACGTCGATGGTGACCGGCACCGGTCTTGGCCTAAGCATCGTCAAGCGTATCGTGGACTTCTACCACGGGCGAATCGATGTGAAATCTCAGGAAGAGGAAGGCTCGACTTTCACCATCTGGCTGCCTCGCCACCACGACGCTGAGACGCCCGTCTCCGCTGCGGTCTAAGGCCTCGTCGTCCTCCCCTCTCGCGGGACCCCACCATCCTACCGTGCCGGTACGCAGCAGGTACTGCCAGCCTCCGCCCGAGGCGCGCACGATTTGTCTTCGTGAACTCCGGTCGCTGCAAGCGCGTTCTATTATAGTAGGCCAATGTAGATATTGGGGTGGTGCAGCAACGAATTGCGTTACTGCCTGTCAAAGAGAGTATAGCCAGTCGGGAGCACTTTGCCAGAAATACCTGTAGCCGCCTATGTTGCTCCAGCCATGGGCTGTTGATTTCTGCAAAGCAATATGCTACGCTTTTTCAGCTTGAGGGAGAATGTCACCGCGAGGGACACCGCGTGTTAGGGAAACATTGGCCACCTGACACGTGCTCTTGGCGGTGAGGCCTCCCTCATTGACAGGCTCGGAGCGGTTGTGACAGCCAGCCCCAAAGAGCCAGCTTCGCAGCACAAATCGTAGCACGCAAAGCGATGGGAGGAGTACAGCATGAAGTACGTATGGATGGTTGCGGTACTGATGTGTGTCGTACTGACA
>LSQX01236580.1_pt1 | contig 19094 bp, 17 predicted proteins | sample 654561 | NCBI WGS metagenome assembly LSQX01 (sample SAMN04489861, study PRJNA283612) | anaerobic digester metagenome | isolation source: 4 biogas reactors fed with cattle manure at either 37C or 55C with and... | place: Denmark: Kongens Lyngby | collected 2014
GGTGGAAGTATTGGTCAAAGCAGACAAGTCCGGTCGTGCTTATTATCTAGTTACCCGGGATAGTGTAAAGCCAGCCGTTGCCGATATCATGACCGAAAAAGGCCGTCTAGGAAGCCAGAGGTTTAGAAAAGGCAGTATTAACATAAGTGCAGACATTGTAGCCAAGTTGCAGATAGCATTATCAGAACATGATACGGCTTATAATGTTTTTGTGGCAGCCCAGGACTTGAAAGGCAACTTCAGCCGAATCAAAAAGGTCGCAGTCAAAACCCCTCCAGATATTATAAGTAATAACGCTACAGTTACCTCTGCCATCTATACGGTAAGTGCAGGGGGAATTGCCGACGAAACCATCAGCAATATACCATTTGGAACTAGTAAAGGGGATTTCCTTAAGGCGTTGACCAAAGGTCATCTTGATCAGGAATGGGACGCTCAAGATATTCATGATCCTGTACAAAGTGGGGATACCCTGGTAGTAACTGCTCCGGATAAGGTAACACGGGTCACTTATACTCTGCAAGTAAACACTCTCCCCGCACTCATCTTATCGGACCATGTGTTTGGTGAATATCAGGTGGGAGATAAGATCAAGGAGGTTGATTTCGAAACCTTTACCAGCGGAGGGTCTCCTCCTTATGCTTACAATGTATCTGAAGGAAAACTGCCGGCAGGTTTTGATCTGGATAAGGGGATTCTAAGCGGAATAGCTACTCAGGCCGGGAAATATTCTTTTGCAGTAACGGTCACTGATTCCATGAATACCACGGCTGCCAGCTATTACACGGTTAGGATTATCCCCACCATAACCTCTTTTGTGTTCAAAGACTTTGATCCAGCTGTAGTAGGGATAATAAACCTAAAAGACAGGACTATTTCGTTAACAATTCCGTCTACTGATGGGACCAGATTAGTGCCCACTGTCCAGCATACCGGCACAAGTGTTACCCCCGCTTCTGGAGCGGCTCAAGACTTTACTAAACCGGTAGGTTACACGGTAAAAGCAGGTAATGATACTTGGGCAGACTATACAGTAATCGTTAACAGAAAGTTAACTGTGCCAGTGACCTCTATTACTGTAAGCGGCAAGAATGGAGAAACCAGGGTTCGCCAAGGCCGTACTTTACAGATGATTGCCACCTTAAAACCAAGCAATGCTACTGACAAAAAGGTGATATGGAAAGTGATAGATGGGACCGGCAGCGCCTACATTTCTTCCCAAGGTTTATTGACGGCCTACTCTACCGGCACCGTCACTGTTAAAGCCTATGCCAATGACAATTCAGGTGTGGTTGGTAGCAAGAACATCACTATCACCCGCAGTTCAAGTAGCAGCTATTATTGGGATGACTGGTATGGAGATGATTGGGTAGACAGCAACGGCGGGAAAATAAAGAAGAATGGAGTAACCGTCAACATTCCCAGGAATGCGGTTGATAGCAGGGTCAGAATAGACATTACTAAAGCAAGTCGTTCCAGCACTTCCATACCCAGTGACATGGAACTAGTCAGCGATGTTTTCAATATCACTAAAAGCATCAGCGCCGATTTTGACCGCGATGTGACTATTATTCTTCCTTTTAATAAGAGCAAGGCAGACAGAAAAACACATGAAGTATCGCTCTACTATTGGAATGGGCGTCGCTGGATCGAACTGGATGACATTAAGGTAAACTGGTCAGAAAAGACGGTAAGCGGCAAAACAGATCATTTTACCAGATTCGCGGTTTTGGCTGATAAAACTGAACCTGAGCCAGTTAAACCAAAACCACAACCAGAGATTAAAAAGCCAACCGTAGTATTGAATGATATTTATGGGCATTGGGCTGAAAGACAAATTCGAGATCTGGTGGCCAGTGGAGTTATCAGTGGCTATCCAGATGGGTGCTTTAGACCTAACCAAGCTATTAGCCGGGCCGAATTTGCCACGATGATAGTAAAAACCCTGGGATTATCTTCCTCAGGCACCAAGCTGTTTGCAGACACCCGGGGACACTGGGGACACTATACCATAGCCGCAGCGTATGAAGCCGGCATAGTATCCGGGTATGATAGCAACAGATTTGGTCCAGACGATCCCATAACCCGTGAACAAATGGCAGTAATGATCGTAAGGGCTACTGGTTTAACTAACCGGGATTCGCAACTTAGTTTTGTTGACAGTCGAGCCATATCCACCTGGGCCAGGTCTGCCGTAACCCGGGCAGCTGCCCAAAAAATAATTATGGGATACCCTGACAACACTTTCCGACCTGCTAATCCGGCCACCCGTGCCGAGGCGGTATCAATTTTTGCTCGAGCTTCTTTTTGATTAACGAGTAATCACAGCTAAAGGCTCCTCAAAGATTATCTTTCAGGAGTCTTTTTTTGCATGCGATTGCGGGAGTTACTTAAATCAAACCATCAAGCCGCAAAATGCCTTTTAATGGCAACGAACCACAAACTGGACAAACAGACGGATAATCATTCTCAGGATTACCTTAGAAATCACGCCTTTCACCCTGGGGGTGATTAGTTATTACTCGTAATATCCTTATAATTAAATCGGTCGAGGAGAGGCTTGCTGCTACTTGGATAATTCGGTCGGCAAATACTGATTCCGGCACCTAGTTAAGGTGGGATGGTATGAACGCATCTTATTGGAATTAATTTTATAATTAGGGGAGGCAATTGTTGATGAAAAAACTGTTTGTGCTTGTTGTTGCGTTGATGCTGATGAGCAGCTTTGTGGTAGGCTGCGGAGGTGATACTGGTTCATCAGGAAATGATTCTTCACCCGGGCAAACACAAGGGGAGCCCCAGGAGAGCAAATCCTTGTCCCTTGACAAAATAAGGCAAGCCACCATTGATGCTGGATACGAAGTTACCGATGATTATCAAGATGCCTTTATGGACGATGTGACGGGCGGGTTTTCAGTGCGAGTCACCGTTGACGAGCAGGACATCATTTATTCAGTCCTGGAGTGCGGCAGCCAAGAGGCCGTCATAAAGAATTCCAAAGACATCGATGAATCCGGTTATAATATTGCCGTCAGCAACGGCAAGATATTTAGTTTCTATGGTGTGGACGGTGAAGATGGAATCGGCCAAGACATTATTATCTCCATAGTTGAAGGCAATCCCATCCCCAATCCCAATAAATAGGTTGTGGTTAAGGTATATTGCCATACACTTGTCGAAATAACTTTCTAGGTCACGGGTGTTGATTTTAATCCACTAGCACGATATAATCAAAAGTGCTCCGGGCCGTTAACTCAGCGGGAGAGTGCTTCCCTGACGCGGAAGAAGTCATAAGTTCGAATCTTATACGGCCCACCATAAAAGATCAATAATAGCGGGGTTTTTGAACCCCGCTATTTCTGTAAACAGAGTTACATTTTACAGTCAGTCAGAGGTGTGCAAGCACCAATGTATCTTGTATACACCCGAAACTATGCAGGGTTTTGGGGTGGGACGTGGAATTTTTAACTTTTAGTACTTTTCGAGCTCATGCAAGTGGGCTGGGGGCGTCATTGAATTTGGCTTTTATATTCATTCATAATATGGATTTTGAGAAATACTATTATTGCAGAATGGAGTGAAATAATGAAGATAAGTATTACGGAAACCGTTTTGAGAGATGCCAACCAATCGCTTATCGCGACTAGAATGCCTTTTAGCGATTTTGAAGTGATTTTGGAAAAGATCGATAGCGCAGGGTATCATTCAGTCGAATGCTGGGGTGGAGCAACGTTTGACTCTTGTCTCAGATATCTGAATGAGGATCCCTGGGATAGGCTGCGCAAGATCAAAGCTAAGATGAAGAATACCAAGCTGCAGATGCTGTTAAGAGGGCAAAACCTGCTGGGCTATAAGCATTATCCCGATGATGTGGTTCGCAAGTTTGTTGAACACTCTATTAGCAATGGAATTGATATTATTAGAATATTTGATGCTCTCAATGACTTTCGCAATGTTGAAGTGGCCGTTGATCAGACTCTGAAAAGCGGTGGTCATGCTCAGGGAGCTATTTGTTACACCATCAGCCCCATCCACAATATTGAAAACTATGTCGAGTTAGGCAAAGAGCTGGAGGGGATGGGGGTACACTCCATCTGTATAAAAGATATGTCTGGAATAATGGGTCCTCAGGACGCTTTTGACCTGATCACCGCATTAAAGAAGAATGTGAAGGTGCCTATTTTCCTTCACACTCACTCTACTACTGGTTTGGGCCCGATCACCTATTATAAAGCCATTGAAGCTGGCTGTGACGGGATCGATTGTGCCATTTCCTCATTCTCGGGGGGAACCTCTCAGCCGGCCACTGAATCCTTGAATTTTGCATTTGAGCAGGCGGGCTATGAGACAGGACTTGATCGGGAGATCCTGAAACAAATCAACGACTTTTTCATACCTGTTAAAGATAAGTTTGTTCGATCAGGTGAACTGGAACATTTCGTACTTGGCTCCGATACCAATGCGCTTACTTATCAGGTGCCCGGAGGTATGCTTTCCAATCTTATCGCTCAATTAAAGCAGCATGATGATCTGGATAGACTGCCGGAAGTGCTGCAGGAGATTCCCGAGGTCAGAAAAGAACTGGGCTACCCTCCGCTGGTGACGCCAATGAGCCAAATTGTCGGCGTTCAGGCTACTACTAATGTGATGATGGGAGAACGCTATAAGCAGATATCCAAAGAAGTAAAGGCCTATTTGAAAGGTGAATATGGCAGAGCTCCCGGAGAATTGGATGCCGATTTGGTAAAGCTGGTTTTGGGAGATGAGAAACCTTATACGGGTAGATTTGCCGATACCTTAGAGCCCCAGTTTGAAAAGGCCAAGCAAGAGATTGGCAAACTAGCCAAAAGCGATGAAGATGTATTATCCTATATTGCTTTTCCGCAGATTGCTGAAGAGTTCTTAAAGCATAGAGAAGAGAGTTCTGCCTTAAAGGTAAGTTATACCATAAGGAAACTCTAAAAGGAGGACATTTATGAGTTTTGTGGATAGCTTATGGGTATCCCTGCTAGGTTTTACAGTGGTATTTGCTGTATTAGTTTTGCTGAGCTTTTTGATAACGATCTTGTCGTCAATGCTGGGATTTGTTGTTAAGAATAATAATGAGAAGAATGTTACCAGAGCAGGAGATACTGATCTACCATACATTGTGGAAGAGCTTGATGGGGAATGTTCGGGAGGGGAATTAAAGTTGATTGGTGTCGACGAACCAACGGCTGCCATGATCATGGCCATCATTAGCGATGATAGCCAGATTCCTCTATCCCAGCTTCGATTCAAAACGATAAAGGCCATTGATTAGAGCCTACAATAGGGGGAGTAGAGATGAAGTACGTTGTTACCATCAACGATAAAAACTATGAAGTTGAGGTGGAACAGGGGCAAGCAACCATCGTGAGGACTACCCAAGCTACTGTTGTCCCTGTGCCAACGGTTGAAACCGCACCTGCTGCTAGTGCAGAACCTATTAAACCAACAGTTCAACCTGATACCATGTCGGGTGAATCTATCAAAGCTCCCATGCCTGGTGTTGTCGTTGCTGTGCTGGTTAAACCAGGTGATGCCGTGCAAAAGGGTCAAGTCATGTTCATTGTGGAAGCCATGAAAATGGAAAGCGAGATCTTTGCTGCGCGGGATGGAGTAGTATCCCAAGTTATGGTTGCTAAAGGATCGTCTCTATCGACAGGTGACATCCTTCTTACGCTGAAGTAGGGGGGAGAAAAATGTCAATATCGATAGTTGATACACTCTTAAGCATATGGAATACTTCGGGCTTTCCGGCTATGACCTGGCAGCAGGCGGTCATGATGGTTCTAGCCTGTGTACTTATTTATCTGGCTATTGTGAAGAAGTATGAGCCATTATTGTTGCTGCCTATAGCGTTTGGTATGCTTCTGGCCAACCTACCTATGGCTGATCTCATGATAGCACCTGCTGCCGATAATTCTGAGGCGGGAGGGCTCCTCTATTATCTTTATCAAGGGGTAAAGTTGGGTATTTATCCTTCCTTGATATTCCTAGGTATTGGAGCCATGACTGATTTCGGTCCCTTGATCGCCAGACCTTCCAGCCTGTTTTTGGGAGCGGCAGCCCAGATGGGTATTTACGTTGCCTTTATTCTAGCGATCCTGTTGGGTTTCGATGCTGCCCAAGCTGCTGCTATTGCTATTATTGGGGGAGCTGATGGACCAACTGCCATATTCCTAACTAGCAAGCTAGCACCTGAGCTGCTTCCGGCTATAGCGATTGCGGCCTATTCGTATATGGCACTTATACCCTTGATCCAACCGCCCATTATGAGGTTTCTCACTACGGAAAAAGAGAGAAAAATTGAAATGACCCAGCTGCGGGAAGTGTCCAAGCTGGAAAAAATCGTATTTCCCATAATTGTTACTATCATAGTTTGTTTGTTGCTGCCTTCGGTTGCACCCCTTATAGGTATGCTGATGCTAGGCAATCTTTTCCGGGAATCCGGTGTAGTGGATAGACTAAGTGACACTGCCCAGAATGCCTTAATAAATATCGTCACCATATTTCTGGCCACCACGGTGGGGGCAACTGCTGTGGCTGAGACATTCTTAAGCCCGGCAACCCTGAAAATCATTGCCCTGGGCCTGCTGGCCTTTATGTTTAGCACTGCGGGCGGGCTGTTGTTAGGCAAGCTGATGTGTTTGCTGTCTGGTGGTAGAGTCAATCCGCTGATCGGATCAGCTGGTGTTTCCGCAGTTCCCATGGCGGCCCGGGTCTCGCAGGTGGAAGGGCAAAAAGCCAATCCAGCCAACTTCCTTCTGATGCATGCTATGGGACCCAATGTGGCAGGAGTTATCGGCTCAGCAGTAGCGGCAGGATTCTTTCTGGCTCTATTCGGATAAAGGCACGCTGGTTACGTCTTTATAATTGACGCGGCAGAAGTCACCAGCCCAAAGCTTGTCAAGATACGATACTAACTATTAAGCCTGAGCAATCAGGCTTAATTCCTTTTCCCGAACCTAGACCACAGAAAAAGTCTTGCTTTGCCTTTAACGATTATTTTAATTGTCATCCTGAGGGAGGAAGAACGACCGAAGGATCTTTCCCTATGATTCCAGTAACGATTCTTCGGCTACGCCTCATGTGACTTTTTCATCAGCCACGAACCATCCCTTTGAACCAGAACAACCAATGTTTTACTCTCATAGATAAATATACGCTGGGACAGAATATGAATGAAGTTCTATTAAAATAGGAGTGATGACATTGTACGGCACGGTGAAATGGTTCGATGATACCAAAGGATTTGGATTCATCCAAACGGAACAGGGTGACGATGTTTTTGTGCATCATACTGCCATAACAGGGATGGGCTTTAAGACTTTGAGTGAAGGACAGAGAGTAAAGTTCGATGTGACTGCTGGGCCCAAAGGCCAGCAGGCCTCTAATGTGGAAGTCATGTAAGAGTTGTCGAAGCAATAAGCCGATCCTGACTCCCTAAAGGGGACAGGATCGGCTTTTGTTTTCGTGTTAGGCGCTCGCCCGGGCATCCTTATTCCAAGGCAAGCGCAGCGTTACTCGATCTTTGATGGCTTTGGCAGCCAGACAAATACCTAAGACAGTGACGACCACCAGGGCACGATCTCCGGGTATGATATCATTGCGCAGGATATCTACAAAGAAGAAATGCCCCAAATAGATGCCAAATGTTCTAGAGCCGACGTAGTTGAGAAAATCTCTGCCGATAGCTTTTTCGGAGCTATAGTAAATGGCCAGTGCCAGGGTTACGCCTGTGGCCAATGGGAAAATAGCTACCTTATTAAAAAGATAGCCTAATGTACCATTAAGGTAGGGTTCGATCAGGCCAATGGCAGCCACCGCCACCGCTCCTACAAAGAAAGCTTTATAATGTTTGGTGATAAAGGCCCCAATTTGCTTGTATTCGCCCAAGAGCATGCCGATAGCAATAAAACCCCACCATTTTACCGGTGACGGGCCAGACCAACTGATCCAGTGAACACCGTACGTTTTAGATATCTCCAGCATAAATACCCAGTAAATATTGCTGAGTATCATAAAATAAAGTATGTAGCGCCGTACTACCTTGGGCAGGAAATAGAGCAGAGGACAGAATACGGCAAAGACTATGTAATAAAACATATAGTAGAGATGCAGAGCCGTTTTTCCAAGTATTAAATCCATGACTGTAAAGGTCTTATTGACAGTTATGTAATAGAAAGCCCCGTAGGCCACTGCCCAGTATAAATAAGGTATATAGGATTTCGTGATTTTCTTCCAGGAGGACTGCAGCCACCTGCGGTAGCTGGGACTGTACATAAAATAGCCTTGTACCATGAAGAACATTGGAACGCACCACATAGCCAGTTCGCGCACGAAAACCGCTAGAGGATCAGTTCCTCCTCGGTAAACATGGCTGCATATGACGGAAATGATCCCCAACCCCTTAAGAATGTCAAACATTTGATTTCTCAACTCTCGTTATCCCTCTCCTCTTTAAATAAATAAACCAGATAGAATCATTTTAAGGCATTTTATGGGAAAGTCTAGCACCATTTACCAACCTTATAGCATAGGATACACGAAGCGCCCAAGATTGGCCGGATGAAACGATCATAGCGAAGATTGCCAAAAAAGCGCTTCTTCAAGTAATGGATGGATTGAATAATGATTTTTGGGCTCACATATAATAAATTAACTTGCACGGATAGGAGGCCGTTCTATGATCTATGATTTGAAGATAACTACGGCCAGTGGCACTAGATTTAATGAGATGATCAGTCAGCGGTTCAGATGGATTCGTGAGCAGGACTACTCAATCACTGCTCAGATGTCAGCTTACCCGAGTGGCAATGACTTGGAAGCCTATGAGATCCACTTGCAGGGCAATCGTAATAATAAGGTTTTTCGTAATGAAGACATCGTGTACATTTTCAAACACCAGTTGTCGGAGATGATCTCGGAGCACATCTTGGCCGAATGGGAAGGTCGCTTGATCAATAGGGAGATCCGCAGGTCCTGCCGGGGTGTGGCCGCCGAAGAACAGCAGGCCGTTTACAATAAGGCTGCCCAGTTCCTCAGGCGCTGCAATGACAATGAAAGCCTGAATTTGTTAATGAACTATGGGCGAAAAAACCGCATAGCCCATCGGATTTTGGATTACATTCACAGCAACCCTTTGATGGTTGTGGAAGGATTTATAAACTTTTGCTTGCAGGATTATCTGACTGAGATTCGCTTTGCCGTAGAACTGGCCGTGGAAGAACTAAAGAATGAGAAGGAATACAATGATTTCGTAACCCTGCTGCGCTATTTTGTAGACACCCAGGTACCCAAAATCCATGAAGTTAATATAATGATGGATGAAAAAGGAGTATTTAATCTATGGGATGGCAGCGGGATCAAGATAGAGGAAAACTACATGAGCTATTATCTGGATGACATGCTGTTAAATGAGATAAACTTTGATGATGTATTGATTAGCATATTGATCACTATAGCTCCCCGGCGCATTATATTGCATAACGCTTTGGATCTGGGCAGTGAGCCAGTGGAGACTATCAAAAAAGTATTCAAGGAAAAAATCCGCATGTGTACAGGTTGTGAACGCTGTCATACGCACCCCAATAAAAACACGCACCCGTAAAGTATAAGTTAATTCAGGGCTGCTGAAAGGCAGCCTTTTATTATGCAGTAATTGCCGGTATAATTGCGAGTGAAAGCAAAATCTGCTATATTCATTAGGTAAAATTAGATCGGTGGATGTAGAAGTGCTTGCTTTACTGACATTGCCTTTGATTAGTGCATTAATCGGCTACATAACCAATGTAGTGGCTATTAGACTGCTCTTTTGGCCGCAGCAGCCTATTAATTTCGGTCTATTTAAACTACAGGGAGTTTTACCGAAAAGGCAAGCCGACATTGCGGCCAGTGTAGGAGAGTTGGTAGAAGAGCGCTTGCTGTCACTGGATGAAGTAATAGACCAGGTCAATACCCCGGAAGTAAGAGAGAGGTTAGTTGTCACTATAACAGACGTAATGCGGGACAAGCTGGACAGCATGTTGCCGCGCTTTATTCCTCCCCGGGCCATACAGCTGATTGCTGATACTTTGGAAAAGATAGTGCGCCAGGAAGCCGATCAAATCATTAGTCAGGTGGTTGAATCTGTCCGCGATTATCTGACGGCCGAGGTACAGATTAAAAAAATAGTGGAAGAGAAAATCAACCAGTTCGATCTAAATGAACTGGAAGATATAGTTCGCGGTGTGGCTTCTACGGAATTGCGGTTTATTGAGATCCTGGGCGGAGTCCTGGGATTTATTATTGGTTTAGTCCAAATGGGTATTATGATGCTGTTTTACTAGGTGTAGGCAGGAGGTTTAAATATGGTGAGGATATCTTTACAAGACGGAAGTGTACGTGAGTACCCTGCGGGAACGACTTTATTACAGGTAGCTGAGGACATCAGCTCCAAACTGGCTAAAAATGCGGTGGCGGCACTGTTCAATGGTGAGATTACCGATCTAAGCGTTCCTGTGGATAAGGACGGTACTCTTGAATTATTGGGATTCGATGATCCACGGGGTGCCTCGGTTTACCGGCATTCTTCAGCCCACGTGATGGCTCAGGCGGTCAAAAGGCTGTGGCCTGATACCAAATTGGCGATCGGTCCGTCCATTGATAAAGGTTTTTATTATGATTTCGATGGTGAACATACTTTTACACCCGAGGACTTTGCTGCCATAGAAGCTGAGATGAACAAAATCATCAAAGAGGATCATTCCATTGCTAGGCGGGAATTACCGCGGGATGAAGCCATAGAGTTCTTTGCCCAACAGGGTGAAGATTACAAAGTTGAATTGATCCGGGATTTGCCCGAAGATGCCATTATCAGCTTCTACCAGCAGGGCGAGTTTACCGATTTATGTGCTGGGCCTCACCTGCCTTCTACCGGCCGTGTTAAGGCTTTTAAGGTGATGAACCTGGCGGGGGCTTATTGGCGAGGCGATGAGAGAAAACCCATGCTGCAGAGGATTTATGCTACCTCCTTTCCAAAAAAGACTCAGTTAGACGACTACATCAACAAATTAGAAGAAGCCAAAAAGCGGGATCATCGCCGCCTGGGCAAAGAATTGGGATTGTTTGCTATAGTGGATGAAGGACCGGGATTCCCCATATTTATGCCCAAGGGGATGATACTACGCAACGAATTGGAGAATTTCTGGCGCGAAGAGCATCATAAGGCGGGCTATCAGGAAATCAAAACCCCGGTCATCCTGAACCGTGAGCTATGGGAAAGATCTGGTCACTGGGATCATTATCAGGAAAATATGTACTTTACCAAGATAGATGAACAGGATTATGCGGTTAAGCCTATGAATTGTCCAGGTGGGCTCCTGGCCTACAAACAGTCTCTGCATAGTTACAAAGAATTGCCCTTGCGTTATGGTGAACTGGGATTGGTGCACCGGCATGAAATGTCGGGAGTTTTGCACGGCTTAATGCGGGTAAGGGCCTTTACCCAGGATGACGCCCACATATTTATGCTGCCCGAGCAGATCATAGATGAAATCAAGGGAGTCATCGAACTGGTGGATCGATTCTACAAGCTGTTTGGCTTCCCTTATCATGTAGAACTGTCCACCAAGCCGGAAAAGGCGATGGGTTCTGATGAGATCTGGGAAATGGCTACTAATGCCTTGATCCAGGCTCTGCAAGAAAAAGGCATGGAATATAAGGTCAACGAAGGCGATGGAGCCTTCTATGGCCCTAAGATCGATTTTCATTTACAGGATTCCTTGGATCGTACCTGGCAGTGCGGAACTATCCAATTGGATTTTCAGATGCCGGAGAAGTTAGACATCACCTATATTGGTGAGGATGGGGAGAAGCACCGCCCGGTCATGATCCATCGGGTGATCTACGGTAGCATAGAGAGATTCATCGGCATTCTTACCGAGCATTTTGCCGGAGCTTTTCCGGCCTGGTTGGCTCCGGTGCAGGTAAGAGTCCTGCCCATCAGTGAGCGCCAGCATGACTATGCCCAGCAGGTCACCGACCAATTGTCGACGGCGGGTGTCCGGGCGGAAATTGATAGCCGCAGTGAAAAAGTAGGCTACAAGATTCGCGAAGGGCAGCTGCAGAAGATTCCTTACCTGCTGATCGTGGGGGACAAAGAAATAGAGCAGGGGGCTGTGGCAGTACGGCATCGCAAACAGGGCGACCTGGGGGCCATGGCGCTGGTAGATTTTATGGCCAAGATCTCGGCAGAAATAAAGGAAAAGGTTAATAATTAACTACGCCAGGGTGGTGCGCCTATATGGCGGGGGGCGGGGCGGCACGGAGATCGTTCGTAACAACAGTACCCAATAGTAACCCCGTAGGGGCAGGTCTCTGCGCCTGCCCGTTCTCCGGTGATTTACCTATATGACCGGGGGGATCCGCGCAAGTACGGGGACGGTCCTTCCACTTGCGTTTTTCTTAATACAATTGACTTAACCTACTAGTTAACGCAGAAACGCAAGTGGAAGGACCGTCCCCGTACTTGCGCGAACCATTCAGCGAATTGCTTGCAAGATGGTAAATGGTGTGATATACTCCTTAATGGATTAAAGCAGGAGCCATGCTTCTCACCTTACAACCGTGGTTCGTAAGGTATATGGTTTTTACCAGCGCATATCAATGGGCAAAGCCCATTAGATCTACGCCAGATGAAGCGAGCTTTAGGCTCGCTTATTTTATTATGGAGGTGAACTTCTTATCAGTAAGGATTGGAGAGTTAATGAGGAAATACGCACCCGAGAAGTTAGGTTAGTTAGTGAAGATGGAGAGCAACTGGGTATTGTTCCCTTTGGCCAAGCGTTAGAAAGCGCTCTTAGTAAGGGACTGGATCTGGTTGAAGTTGCGCCATCTGCCAAACCCCCGGTTTGCCGCCTTATGGACTATGGAAAGTTCAAGTTTGAGCAGAGCAAACGGGAAAAGGAAGCGCGTAAGAAGCAAAAGGTGATTTCTATCAAGGAAGTAAAACTCCGTCCGAATATCGATGAGCATGATTTCCAGGTTAAGGCTCGTAATGCCCGTAAGTTCCTAAGTGCCGGTGATAAGGTTAAAGTCACTATTATGTTTCGGGGCCGGGAGATTACTCATCCGCAATTGGGCGAGAAATTATCTTTGCGTATGGTGGAAGAACTCTCTGATATTTCTGCAGTAGAAAAGCCTCCCAAGGTTGAGGGAAGGAATATGGTTACAATCCTAATACCTAAAATTGAACACACAAAGGAGGAAGGCTGATGCCTAAGACCAAAACACATAGAGGTGCAGCTAAACGATTTAAGAAAACCGGATCAGGGAAAATCAAGCGTTCCAAGGCGTATGGCAGCCATCTGTTAGGCCACAAAAGCCCCAAACGCAAACGGGGACTACGCAAATCTGGACTGGTTAGTGTTGCCGAAACTAAAAGAATATCTAAGCTTATTCCGTAAAGTAGGAGGTTGACGATATGCCAAGGGTAAAACGTGGTGTAACCACTCATCAAAGACATAAAAAAATTCTTAAGGCTGCTAAAGGCTATTTTGGCAGTAAATCTAAACTGTATCGGGTAGCTAATGAGCAAGTTATGAAATCCGGAGAATATTCTTACATTCACCGTAAGCTGAAGAAACGTGATTTCCGCAGACTGTGGATCGCGCGCATAAATGCTGCCGCCCGTGATAACGGTACTACCTACAGCAGAATGATCCACGGCTTGAAAACTGCCGGTGTGGATATCAACCGCAAAGTATTGGCGGAATTGGCTGTAAGTGATCCCCAAGGCTTTTCTGAACTGGCCGAACTAGCCAAGAAAAGCAACTAAATAGAAATACTAAAAAGTATGGCTACTAGCCATACTTTTTTGCTATAGAGGTAAATATGCAGCGTATTACTTCCCGGGACAATCCTCTGGTGAAAGAGACTATTAAGCTAAAACAAAAAAAGTTTCGCCAACAAAACGGAACCTTCCTGATCGAAGGTGAGCGTATGTTGCGCGAAGCTTTAAAAACTCCTGAGCTATTAGTGCGGGTCTTTCTGGAGGATGATTTTCCAGCCCCGCACGAAATCAGCGCATTGAATAGCGAGTGCTTTCAGGTAACTCCTGCGATCATTAAAGCGATGGCGGATACCGAACACCCGCAGGGTGTGGTGGCAGTAACTCGTATCCCGCCTCGCCAACCTGAGTATCTTATCGATCAGTCGGCTATGGTATTGCTCCTGGATCGCATTGCTGACCCCGGCAACCTGGGAACCATCATTCGTACTGCCTGGGCTTTGGACTTGGATGGCATCTTACTAACTGCCGGTTGCGCCGACCCATTCAGCCCTAAAGTAGTAAGAGCTACTATGGGAGGTATTTTCCACGTCCCAATATTGACGGTTGATGGCGAATTTGTTGATGGTTTGCTAGGTAATGGCTACCGAATGTTGGCTGCTACCCCTAACACTAAGACCAGCATTTATGAAACCAACTGGCAGGGTGCCCTAATCTGTGTTATTGGCAGTGAAGCTCATGGAGTGGATAGCCAATGGCTACAAAGATCTGCCCAGCAGGCGGTGATACCGATAAATTCCAAAGTGGATTCTTTGAATGCAGCGGTATCCTGTGCTATAATCATGGCAGAGGCTAGGCGACAGCGAGATGCCCATCATTGAAGGTTGAATTCTTAATATGATATAATTATTATGGTTCCGACCCAACATTACGGTGGAAGGGTGGACATTTTAGTGGAAAAAGCACAAACAATGTGGCAGTTATTTGAAAGCTCTGGTTGCATTATTTATTATTTATTATATAAGATGATGGTAACTCAATAGGTCTTATAACATAAAGGCGATGAACAGGATAAGTAGTCTGATGGTGTGCCCAGCAGGGAGGTTGTATCTTGACTGGAAGTACGACCGGGGCAGGGTCAGGTGAATTCACCTGGGAGCTATAAACTGAACTAAGAGTAAGTTTTATCGGTCACCGCCGTTATTGGGATAATAAGTGAGTCTGAAAGCTATGCTATCAGACTAATTAGGGTGGTACCGCGGAGAGATGCTTTCGCCCCTGGGCGAGAGTTTTTTATTTTCTGCTGGGAGTGAGTGATATGTTAGAAAAATTGAATGACTTAGAACTAGAATTCTTACGTCAGATAAAGGAGATCGACCGGATAGATCAGCTTAATGATCTGCGGGTAAAACTCCTGGGACGCAAAGGGGAGATAACTCAGCTGCTCAGAGGACTCAAGGATATCTCCGCTGATCAACGTGCCGAAGTAGGGCGAGTAGCCAACGAACTGAAAGAACGCATGGAAAGTAAGCTGCAGGAAAGGAGCGGGGAGCTAAAAAGCCGTGCTCTGGATGAGCGCCTGCGTGCGGAGACCATCGATGTGACCCTTCCGGGTACTCCTTTTATGAGGGGAGGAAAACACCCCCTTACCCAGATTCGTGAAGAAATCCAGGACATATTTATAGGAATGGGATTTACGGTAGCAGAGGGTCCGGAAATAGAATTAGATTATTACAACTTCGAAGCTCTTAATGTTCCTAAAGATCATCCGGCTAGGGATATGCAGGATTCTTTCTACATAAGTGAAGATGTTTTGCTGCGGACGCACACCTCACCGGTACAGGTTAGAACTATGGAAGCCATGGCTCCTCAGCTGCCGGTAAGGATCATAGTACCGGGAAAGGTATACCGCAAAGACGATGACGCCACCCATTCCCCCATGTTTCAGCAGATTGAGGGATTGCTGGTAGATACCGCCATTAATTTTGCTAATCTCAAGGCGGTATTGATGTCCTTTGCCCATCGTATATTCGGGGCAGAAGTCCAGGTTCGTTATCGTCCCAGCTTTTTCCCGTTTACTGAACCCAGTGCGGAAATGGATATTTCCTGCGTAAACTGCGGAGGCGAAGGTTGCCGGGTGTGTTCCTACACTGGTTGGCTGGAAATACTGGGTGCTGGTATGGTTCATCCCCGGGTATTAAAATACGGCGGTTATGATCCGGAAAAGGTTTCGGGTTTTGCCTTTGGTATGGGTATTGAGCGTATAGCTATGTTAAAGTACGGTGTAAATGATTTACGCTTGTTCTTTGATAATGATCAGCGCTTTTTAAAACAGTTTTAGGAGGTGGAAGCATGGGAGTATCAACTAACTGGTTGAAGAAATACGTTAATTATACATGGTCGGCCGATGAACTGGCTCAGGCCTTAACTATGGCCGGTATTGCTATAGAGGGCGTAGACGATGTGGACGGAGATAAGATCCTGGATTTGGATTTAACGCCCAACCGTGGTGATTGTCTGGGGATGATCAATTTAGCCCGCGAGGTGGCTGCCTTGACCGGAACCCATGTGGTCCTTCCTGAAATAAAAATACAGGAAAGCGCAGATGACATCAGCAGTTTTATAAAGGTGGAAATTAAGGATCCTGATCTGTGCGGGCGTTATGCGGCTCGGGCAGTAAAAAACGTAAAAATCGGTCCTTCGCCTGAGTGGATGCAGGAAGCATTGCTCCATTCCGGTATTAGGCCCATTAATAATGTGGTGGATGTTACCAACTATGTGATGCTGGAGACTAATCAACCGCTGCACGCCTTCGATTACAGCCTGCTGGAGGGAGATAAGCGAATTGTAGTTCGGCGGGCGGTCAATGGCGAGCAGTTCACCACTCTGGATGATGTGGAACGCCATTTGGAAAGCAGTATGCTGGTCATAACCGATGGGCATCGACCCGTGGCCCTGGCCGGGGTTATGGGGGGGCAGAATACTGAGATTAGTGACACCACTACTACAGTTCTGCTGGAGTCAGCTAACTTTAATCCGGTCAATACCCGGCGTACTTCTCACCAACTAGCTTTAAGAAGTGACTCATCCATTCGTTTTGAAAAGGGAGTCGATATCAACGGAACTATTTTTGCTATCAATCGGGCGACCCAGCTGATACAGGAGCTAGCAGGCGGAGAAGTAGTATCCGGTATCTGCGATGTGTATCCAAATCCCCAGTCGCCTCTGACTATAAGCCTGCGCTCTAAACGGGTCAATGCACTTTTGGGAACGGATCTATCCACTGATGATATTATCGATTATTTGCAGCGACTGTCCTTGGTAGTTAAGAAGAGTGAAACCAATGATACGCTACAGGTAGTAGCACCTACTTATCGACCGGATCTGCAGATAGAGGAGGACTTGATCGAGGAAATAGCCAGATTGCATGGTTACAATTTGATCCCCTCACAGCTGCCAAAGGGAGCATCTACCGGAGGCTTGACCTCTTATCAGAACTTTCAGGTTCGTACTCGCAATACCATTGCCAGTAGCATGGAAGAGGTAATTAATTATAGCTTTATAAATAAGGACATGTTTGATCGTGTCATGTTACCGACTGACGACTATCGTCGTAATGCGTTGGCTATTGCCAATCCTTTATCAGAGGAGCAGGGCGTAATGCGAACCCTGTTAATGCCTGGTCTGCTGACCACGATCAGTCGCAATCTGGCTCGACGTAATCAAAACCTGGCTTTCTTTGAAATGGGATCGGTATTTATGCCCGGCAAGGAAAAGCTGCCTTCCGAAGTATTGAAGTTGGGAGTGGCGGTATCCGGGCACGGCGATATAAACTGGAAAGTGTCACCCCTGGAATGGGATTTCTTTTACTTAAAGGGTGTCTTAGAGGATCTTTTCCAACAGCTCGGAATTAGGGACGCCCGTTTTACAGCAGGTACTGCACCCGGATTCCATCCCGGACGTACGGCCGTCGTTAGCTGTGGTGAGGACGAAGTGGGCATAATTGGGGAAGTCCATCCCCAGGTGCTGGATAATTTTGATATCAGAAATCGGGTCGTCTTCACCGAATTAGAAATGGAAAAGCTATATAAGCATGCCACTCCTCGGGTCATGACTGAATCCATCGGGCGTTTCCCGGCGATAGAGAGAGATCTGGCCGTCCTTTTACCCATTGAAGTCGCTGCCAGTGAAGCAGTAGAGACTATGCGCAGGGTCGGAGGGCCATTCCTGCATGATGTGCTCATCTTTGATTTATTCACGGGTGGAGGGCTAGCTCAGGGTGTTAAGAGCATGGCCTTCCGCTTAACCTTTCGATCGGATGAAGGAACCCTTGTTGATGAACAGGTAAATATGTTTATGGAAGAGATTATTAAACAACTTCAGGAAAATCTGGCAGCCAAATTACGCTAAATAATTGACCGAACCAGGCATTACATCACTTAAGCGAGAATATAGTAGAATACCACCGTAAGGACACGGGGCAAAGCGGATAATGATCCGACCGTGTAAAAGAGGGCATCAGGCCCTCTTTTTTATGCCTTTGCCGAGCATTCCCGTTATTGTCGGCTGACATATAGGTTATAATGGAGAAACGATAGGCTGGGGGAGGGTTATTATGACTGTTGACAGAGGTAATCTAATAATTCAAGTTGAAGGTTGGGGAGAGTATAGTGTGCCGAAGGGCTCTTCTGCCCAAGATTTGGCGAAAAGAATTAAAGACGAGGTTAAAGTTCCCATAATGGCTATTGCTATAGATAATGCCCTGAAGGATCTGCATTATGTTTTTCGCGATTCCTGTCGAGTGCGTCTTATTACCATGGACACGGAAGCGGGATTGAGGATATACAGAGGTAGCGCTGTCTTTTTATTGATTCGAGCCGTGCGTGAGGTATTTCCTGATCGGGAGTTGATCGTCAAGCATTCCCTTTCCAACGGACTGTTTTGTGAGTTTCTGGATCGGGAACCGGAACGCAATGATGTGGAAAGACTGGAACGGTGTATGCGGGATCTGGTGCAAAAAGATCTTTCGCTGACCAGGAAAGCTATCAGCCACAGCGAAGCGATTCAGATATTTACCAAGCAGGAGCAGATGGACAAGGTAAAGCTGCTACGCTTTAGAGAAAAGGAAATGGTCCATGTCTGCGAATTAGATGGCTGGTATGAATACTCTTATGGCTATATGGTTCCCAGCACCGGCATGATTGACAACTTTAAGCTATTGCATTATCCACCCGGCATTATACTGCAGACACCGGAAGTAGATCGCCCGCAGGAAATCAAACCCTATATTGAACAAAAAAAG
>LSQX01238215.1_pt1 | contig 19091 bp, 20 predicted proteins | sample 654561 | NCBI WGS metagenome assembly LSQX01 (sample SAMN04489861, study PRJNA283612) | anaerobic digester metagenome | isolation source: 4 biogas reactors fed with cattle manure at either 37C or 55C with and... | place: Denmark: Kongens Lyngby | collected 2014
TTTAAGTTATCTTGGGTATTAGTATGAGTTATTTAGTTTTGGTAGAAACCAACTTTCCTGAATATATAAGAGAATCGTAAAAGTGTGAATTAGGTTAGTTGAATTAAAAAGATAATTTTGCGAAATCAATAATGTTGATAACAGAACAAGTGGTTAGATGAAGTACATATCCAAGAGGATAGTCATTAAAAAACTAAATAGATGTATAACTCTAATGGGAGGATAAAGTGATGAATTATACATGTGAAGTAAAAAGGATGACCTCTGTAAAAAACATGTTAAGCCATGGTCCAGCACCAATTCCACAAGAGGGTAAATGGGAAAAGGTGAAATTAATCTCGGACATCAATGGTTTATCCCATGGGATTGGTTGGTGTGCACCTCAGCAAGGATGCTGTAAACTTACCCTTAACGTAAAAAAGGGGATAATTGAGGAAGCTTTAGTGGAAACACTGGGTTGCAGCGGGATGACTCATTCAGCGGCGATGGCTGGTGAGATTATAGTCGGGAAAACGCTCCTTGAAGCATTGAATACTGATTTAGTATGTGACGCTATTAATGTCGCCATGAGGGAAATATTCAAACAATTAGCATATGGTCGAACTCAAACAGCGTTTACAGAAGATGGCCTTCCAATCGGCGCAAGCCTTGAAGATTTAGGAAAGGGCTTGTGTTCTCAGGTCGGAACGATATTTAGTACAAAGGATAAGGGTGTAAGATATCTTAATACTACTGAAGGGTATATTTTAGAAGTTGGACTCGATGAAAATAATGAAGTGATTGGGTATAAGTTTCTTAATCTTGGAAAAATGATGGATGATATTAAGTCAGGTATTGCACACCAGGAAGCCTTTGAAAAGAATGTTGGTATATACGGCAGATTCGGAGAGGCTGTTAAGGTTATCGATCCAAGACAAGAATAAATAATTATGGAGGGGCCTTGTTATGATTAGATTTGAAGGCTATAATCAGAAGATTGATAAAATAAATAGTTGCTTAAAGGAGTACGGTTTTAAGAGTTTAGAGGAAGCCAGAGATTATTGTCTATCCAAAGGAATAGACGTCGAAAAAATTGTACGAGATGTTCAACCAATAGCTTTTGATAACGCAGTATGGGCGTATGTTTTAGGCTGTGCTATCGCTCTTAAAAAAGGGATAGCTAACGCTGCCGCTGCCGCTGAAGCGATCGGAATTGGACTGCAAGCCTTTTGCACGCCTGGATCAGTCGCTGACCATAGGAAGGTTGGATTAGGCCATGGTATTCTAGCCAGTAAGTTGTTAACTCAAGAAACCAATTGTTTTTGTTTCTTAGCGGGGCATGAATCATTTGCTGCCGCGGAGGGGGCCATTGGAATTATTGAGACCGCCAATAAGGTAAGGCAAAATCCGTTAAAGGTTATTCTAAATGGTTTAGGTAAAGATGCTGCTTATATCATCTCAAGAATTAATGGATTTACTTATGTTAAGACCGAGTATAATTACGGATCAGGAGAACTAAAAATTATCGAAGAAAAACGATTTTCCGATACCGAACGGGCTAAGGTGAGAGTTTTCGGGGCGGATGACGTAAATGAAGGCGTAGCTATCATGATAAATGAACAGGTAGACATCTCCATCACGGGGAACTCTACAAATCCCACCAGGTTCCAACATCTGGTAGCCGGGATTTATAAAAAATGGGCAGTACAAAATGGTAGAGACTATTTTTCCGTTGCCTCTGGAGGCGGTACTGGGAGAACACTACATCCTGATAACATGGCAGCCGGGCCCGCTTCTTATGGTTTGACCGATTCCATGGGCAAAATGCATGGGGATGCGCAATTTGCAGGGTCCTCATCCGTACCAGCCCACGTGGGTATGATGGGCTTCATTGGGATGGGTAATAATCCGATGGTTGGAGCCACTGTTGCTGTTGCGGCCGCAATAGAAGAAGCCAGTAAAAGTTAGAATCGATCTTCTCAGTACGGAAGGTTTTCCATATGTTTTATATAATGGGTGATCTAAAAAAGGACATTGCTATATTAAGGGAACTCGCCAAAAAAATCCTAGAAATTGGATCGCTCCCAATACAACAAGAGAAAATTAACATGTGGAAAAGGCTGAATAGCTTAAAGATGCTACGGCCTATGGTACTAATTTATTCTTTTCCATGGCACGAGATTGAAGAAAGCGGGGAACTTTTGCTTCTGACAAAAGACCCTTTTTGTCAAAAATGGGAGAAATACCTGTGAAGATTAATTTATAAATGGGAAAACATCCGGGCCGACATGGTTATAAAACCAGAGATTCATAGCCCAATATATCTAAACGATACGAGTAATAGTCTTTTTCAAGCATCGGGAGCGGGGAAAGATCTTACCCAGGGGGGCATTAATCTTCATGTTTTAGATAATGGCAAAATCCAAAGAGCTGAGCGGTTTTCCCCTAGGATACGTACTGAAGATGATCTTGAGAGAATAAAGGCACCCCAAATATATATTAATTCAGATAAAACAGAAAACGAATATCAACGATTGGGAGAAATATTTGGTGATATTTTACAAGTAAAAAAAGGTGGTATAAGCAGCATAAGATTTGGGCCCTTGGATGACCTTGTCAGATTGTGGGGCGTTAACGAATTCTTTGAAGATCTATATATGCGACCCGAACTTGTTCATAAAGCGATGGGAAAAATGCTGGATGTAAATATCCAGCTCAAATATTTTCCTGTGTTTCCCCGGAGATGCACGAAGAGTTTGCGCTTCATTATGAAAAGAAATGGTTAGAAAGATTTGGTCTTGTTACCTATGGCTGCTGCGAGCAACTACATGAAAAGGTGGATATTTTATCGAAGATTCCGAACTTACGAAAAATATCGATGAGTTGTTGGATTGATGTTGATCGCGCAGTTGAGAAAATGGGTAATAAATATGTTTTCTCTTATAAACCAAACCCAGCAATTTTTGCTGCAAAGGACTGGAATCTTGACTTGGCTCGGGATGAAATAGTTAATGTTTTAGAGAAAGCCAAACGTCACAATTGTCAAGTAGAAATAATAATGCGTACTATATTAACATTCCGCGGCATGCCTGAAAGATTAAAAGAATGGACAAAAATGGCTATGGAAACCGTGCAAAGCTATTCTTAGCCATGACAGGGACGGCCTTTAGGGCCGGTTTTTTTTACCTCGATTCCGAGTTATTCTTCGATAAACTCCTGATCCCGCCGTATATAAGTTTTAAAGGATAAAGTTACGAAGCTTATAAGAATTTCAAAAAGATGGTGGTGCCTTGCCGGGGGGCGGATTTTATCTCTAGCTTGCCGCCGCTTTGCCGGGCACGGTCCGCCATGTTGGCCAGGCCATGTCCTTTCTTGACGGTTTGGGGATCAAACCCCTTTCCGTTATCGGTAATAGAAAGACCAGTGGTATCATCCTTGCTTTGCAGGGAGACGACAACGCGGCTGGCTTCAGCATACTTTTGAATATTGGCCAGGGCTTCCTGGGTGATCCGGTAGACGGCCATTTCCTGGTCGGGCTGGAGGGTCCCGTTGTAATCCAGTTCCAGCTTTAGATCCATCTGTGTCCTGCGGGCGAAGAGATCGCAATGCAGGGAGAGGGCCTCCTCAAGGCTCTGGTCTTCCAAGGGGGAGGGGGAGAGCTCCATGACCAGGCGGCGCAGTTCCTGCAAGGCGTTGGCGGCGGTTTCTTCCAGGTGGTTGAGGATTTTCATCCCCTGCTGGTGCCCGGCCAAAACCTCCCGCAGGGGACGGAGGGAGTACAGGATACCGTGGATGTCCTGGGTGATGGAATCATGCAGTTCTCTGGCCATCCGGTTGCGTTCTTCCGTCACCGCCAGGTTGCGGGCGGCTTCACGCAAAAGTTCCTCCCGCGAAGCCAGTTCGGCCAAGCGCCGGTTTTCTAACTCCAAGATACGTATTTTTTGACGGATTATTTCCGCACGGTAGTTGAGTAAGGCGAAGATGATGCCAAAGGCTATCCCCGCCAACGTGCCCCAGAGCATATACCAGTATGGTGCTGGGGAGATTTCTGCGCCGCCGGCGATGATTGTTGCGCCGCAGGCTACGGCAAGAGAGACCAGAAACGCCGCGCCGAAGCTGATGGCCAGGCGCTGAAAATGATTGCTCATTCCTTTGCGGCGCAAATAGTCCTCAAGATAAGTAGTTCCCAAGCCCAGGAGGCCGGAATAGACAGCCACGCCAATAATCATCACTGGGAAAAATAGAGGGAGAGGCCAGGGGGAGAGCTCCAATTTCACGAAGATGACGGCTGTGACCAAGCCAAAACCGGCGCCGGCCCCGGCGCTGATCAGGAAGATCTTCCTGTAACCGGGTTTATAGTTTTCTGCCGGCGGTTCCGCCGGTTCCTTAAAATGTAGTTCTTTTTGGTGTTTCCGCAATTGTTGCAACCGTCCTTTCGCAGCGTTTGCCCGCGGGAAACTGTACCCCTGTGCTCTATCGCCCGCCATTGATCAGGTTCTTCCGCATGGCGTACAGGGCTGCTTGCGTCCGGCTTTTCACGCCGAGTTTTTGCAGGATATTGGCCACATGGGTCTTGACGGTTTTTTCACTTAAAAACAAGAATTCGGCGATCTCCCTGTTGCTCAGGCCACGGGCGATCAGTGCAAGGACCTCCAGTTCCCGGCTGGAAAGGGGTTTTTCCATTTCGCCTACGCCGGTTCTTCCTTCACCATCCACATGCTGGACGAGATCGGCCGCCACCTGCGAGCCCAGGTAACTCCCTCCGGCCGCCACGGCACGAATGGCCGTCAGGAGCTGTTCAGGCTCGGCATCCTTGAGGATATACCCGGACGCTCCTGCTTTTAGAGCGCCATGAACCTTTTCCCATTCGCCAAAGGAGGTCAGGATCAGAATTTTTGTCCCGGGATGAACCGTATTTATTTGCCTGGTTATCTCAATCCCATCCGGCCCGGGCATTTGGAGATCCAGCAAGACAAGGTCAACCGCTCTTTGCGCCAGGAGAAAAAGGGCTGCTTCACCGCAGCCGGCTTCGCCTGCGATCTCTATATCCGGGATGGTCTCCAGGAACAAACGCACGCCCTGCCGGAACAAGGGATGGTCATCAACAATTAACAACTTAATCTTTGCCCCGCTCATGGCCAAATCACACCTTGACCAGGCAATTGAGGATCTCCCCTATATACATGCGATGGTAATCGTTGTCTCCGTAATTATGGTGGATCGCAGGGTCCAGGAAGTGCCCTGGTTCCAGATCCTGAAAATAGATCTTCCTGCATTCCATCACCAGGTCTGCTTCTTGAAAATATACCCCGCCTATTCTTCCGGTGACGGGCGTGAGGCCGGTCGCCGCCGCTTTATCTATTTCCCTGCCGGACCTGGTCCCGCAAAACTCAAGGATATCCCGGTATTTTTCAGCAAAAGCGGTGAGGGTAAAGACGGGATTTTTCTCCATCAGGTTGTAGGTATACCTTTGTGGTCTGATGAAACAGAAGCATACCGGTTTTCCCCAAAGGATGCCAAACCCTCCCCAACTGGCTGTCATCATATTGAATTTCTCCGGGGTACCGGCGGTAATAAGCAGCCAGTCCTCGTCGAGTAGTTTGAAGAGATTTGTTGTTAATTGCTGTGGGTCTAACGATTGAAATACCTTTTGCAATCCGCATCCCTCGCTTTTGGATTCTATTCTTCGCCAAAATCCTATCGGTTTTAGTAGGGGAAATAATCCGGGGGTCTCTGGCATTATATTCTATTTCTATTTTACCGGCGGCAAATCCTTTTCTTAAGCCGGCAATAACGCACCCGGGAGATACCGGACCCACGGCTCATGCGGACTTGACAAGCCGTCCGTTTCCCGGCGGGAGTTTTGATGCTGTTCTGGCCTATCATTCAATCTACCACGTGGACTTGGATGACCTGTACCAGCTGCTTTCGGGGTTTAAAATTATCAAATTACGGCAATTGAGGATATCTAGGGAGGAAGAAACAGTTGGCATTATTTCGTGCTTGCGGCACGGGGATAGGGAAGGCATATAAGAGGCATACCGGCAAAACTCCTTTTGGCTGCCGGTTCTGTATAGAGATGGGGGGAATGAATAATTTTATTCCTGAATGTGGTTACTGGGCATTCCTATGCCAGAAACTCACCTTTCCTTCCATAATTCTTGGCGCCCAGAAGTCTCTCCCGGTGGCTGTTAATTCACCTTTTAGGGTATATAAATCGGTCGGCATGGGCTCGCCGTTTTTATCTGTAAATACATGTTCGGCCGTGTATACCACTGATTCCCCGGGTTGCAAGATCAATTGGCCAATCACCTGTAAGAAGCCTTTGTCGTCAGACCATCGCCAAACTTCTCTCCCTCTGCTGTCATAAATGGCAAAATCATACCGCTGCGAAGTGGTAAAGTCGAAAGTCACAGGTATCTGCGAGTAGTTGTAGACCTGTAAGGCCATTTTGATGACGGGAGGGCGTGCTGTTAAACCGGTAGTATATTCAGGTTGATCAATTGCCACATCGACTCCGAATCCATTAATAAAAATCATTTTACCCGGGTCGCTAATGCTGCTCGCCAAACCCGCCGGGTTTATACCTAATATCAGGGTCAGCAACAACAAACCGAAAGCAATTTTGATTATTAATTTCCTCATATTGCCCCTTCCTTTCTTAAATTTTTGATGTCATTCCCCCCATCCCTGAAACGCAAATTAGATACCATTTTTGTTTTATCTTTCGGAGAAAAAACTTACCGTTAAATCGTATTACTTGCACCGTCATTTATTCCGGTTTTTTGCAATGATTGTATTTTCGCCCTTTTACAACGACCTATTCAATAACTAATCCGGATGATACGGTATTATATAAATTGCCAATTAAGGGAGAAAGCCATGTTATATTGAGGGATGAAAAACAAGTCCCGCTTCTTTGCTGCCTTTACCTGTTACGCAATTCCTGTTTTAAGCCGCGGGGTTCCGGGTAAAGTATAAGAGTGTGCGCGAGGCGTACAAATTTGAAGGGAAAAGGAGCCGGAGAAGATGACGCCGGTTATTTTGCCGGTTATTTTAGTTTCAATTTTGCCCGGTGCATTGTGGTTGCTCTATTTTTACAGACAGGACCGGTATGAGCCGGAACCCAGGTCGTTGGTGTTCTGGGTTTTCCTCGGCGGGATGCTGCTGGTCATTCCTGCCGGGGCTTTGGAGAGTTTTGGCAAAGAGGGCTTGGTGGCGGCGAGAAACGCCGGGGATCTGATCAGCCTCTTTTATTATTCCTTCTTCTTCATCGGTCTGATTGAAGAAGGGTTGAAATTCTTGCTCCTTTGGTTTTTGGTCCGGCCCAAAAAGGTAATGGACGAACCGGTAGACGGGGTTGTTTACGGGATCACCGCCGGGCTGGGCTTTGCCTCCCTGGAGAATTTCCTTTACACCCAGAACCTCGGTCTGGAGGTGGGGATCTGGCGGGGGATCGTCGCCTGCCTCGCCCATGCCGCTTTTACCGGTTGGGGCGGGTATTTTCTCAGCGCGGAAGGGACGGCGGCGAGGGCGGAAACCCGTTTTGCTTTAGGCTGGGGCGTGGCCCTATCCCTGCACGGTCTCTATAATTTCCTTCTCTTCGTGGAACACCCGGCCTTGACCCTGGCTGCCTTTACCATGACCGGGGTTTTGATCTATACCCTGTTGCTGAAAATGCGGCAACTGGTTAAGGCTCCTCTTCGCTAGGGCGTTTATTTGCCCGCCACCCGGGGAATGCTATTGGCAGACAAGAACTGGGGTGATTGCCATGAAAAACCGGTGGTGGTGGCTGCCTTTCATTGTCGCCTTTTTTTTCTTGGGTTTTATCCCGGCGTACCGGGGCGAATTCCTCCGGTTCCTGCGGGAAGCCGGGGTCTACCAGTTGCCGCCGGAAGCGGAGAAGACCGTAACCCTGCAAATAACCGATATCTATCTTGGCTGCCGGCATAGGGAAAGCCGGCAAGAGGAGATCGCAGCCGGAGAGTTGCCGGCACTCCTCGGGGAGATGCAGGAAAACCGGAAAACCAGCGTCTTCACTGGGGAGGTAGTGGTCCTGAACGGGGAATTCCCCGGGCTTTGCCCGGTCTGCCAAGAAGAAGAGTTCATCGGGGTCTACCAGGGGTATGTGGCGGTATATGCCGGCCGGCCCGGGCGGCCCGGGCCGGTCAAGGAGATGACCTTCCTAAATATCCAGGGCCTGCCGGAAGAGGAGATTGCCGACCTGGAGGCGGGGATCACTTTTGCGGGGCAAAAAGAGAAACTCCATATTTTAGAGGCATATTCCGAAATTTTAGAGGCGGATTCCGGAGAATATGTGCTTAATAATAATAGACCGGAGGAGTGATCAGTTCCTCCGGTCTATCTACGGGCGGCGAAGCCGACCTTCGCGCCGGCTGCACAGGATCCCTACCGGACCGCTCTCCTCGAGGCGCACGATCCAAAGGCTGTAGCTTCTTCCAGAACCCTGGGCAACCTTTGCCCGAATCAACTTCCTCCCTGGTTGAGCCATTGCGATTCTCGCAAGTAACAAACTGACCCTTGAGAGAAGAAGAGGACTCTTGACTCGGCCTCAACAACTCGGATATAGAACGCCTTCCTCGCATCCTATAGCCAAATTGGGGAGACCTTCGCGCCGGCCAGTGTTCAGCAGGATGAATAAGCATCCTTGCCCGCTCTGACCTTTGCCCGACCTCCTCCGGCCGCCGGCGGACTACAGCTCCGTCGGGGACCGGATTCAGTCTTGGTTCGGCCGGTTCGCCTGCCGCTATTATTTTATCCACTTTCCTGGATATTAATCACCTTTTTATTAAAAAAAAATTGCTTGGGAGGAAATACTTGAAGACAGTAGAATAGTAGATTAGGTTAAGACTATGAGTTTATTTGAGGGAGGAATTGGGTTGAAGAGTTATGCGATGGAGAAATTGAGAAATTTTATCCTGGTGGGCCATGGCGGGTGTGGGAAAACAATGCTGGCCGAGGCGATACTCTACAACGCCAAGGCAACAGACCGTTTTGGTCAAGTGGATGATGGCACCTCGGTGATGGATCACGATCCTGAAGAGGTTAAAAGAAAAATCTCAATCAATACCGCCGTCGCCCCCTGTGAATTTAAAGACCACAAATTTAATATCCTCGACACTCCCGGCTTTTTTGATTTTGTCGGCGAGGTAAAAAGCGCCAGCCGGGTAGTGGAGGCCGGTATCTTAGTGGTCTGCGCCAGCAGCGGTGTGGAGGTGGGGACCGAAAAATCCTGGGATTTTCTTAATGAGCGGTCCCTGCCGCGGTTGATCTTCATAAACAAGATGGACCGGGAGAACGCCAATTTTGGCAAGGTCGTCGACGCCCTGCGGGAGAAGTTCGGGAACCGGGTTATCCCTGTTCAGCTTCCCATCGGTGAAGCGGAGAATTTTAAGGGCATTGTCGATATCATTAACAAAAAAGCCTGGCAGGACGGGAAAGAAGTACCCATACCCGCTGAGTTAAGCGGTGAAGTGGATAATTATTACCAGATGCTGACCGAGGCCGTGGCCGAATCCGATGAGGAGCTCCTCGACAAGTATCTGGAGAACGATGCGCTCAGCCCGGAGGAACTCCTCACCGGTTTCCGCCAGGAAACAATGAAAGGGGAGATCGTGCCGGTCTTATGTGGTTCCGCCTTAAAGAACCTGGGAATCACCGAATTAATGGAGGCGATCATCGAGACGCTCCCCTCCCCGGATGCTGCCGGAACGGTGAAAGCTGAAGTTCCGGGTAAAGGCGAAACGGTGGAGTTAAAAGCCAGCCGTGACGAGGCCCTCTCCGCGTTGGTCTTTAAGACCATGGCCGACCCGTTCGTCGGGAAACTCACCCTTTTCCGGGTTTATTCGGGTGTGGTCAAATCCGACTCCCATTTCTTCAATTCCTCCCGGAACCAGGAGGAAAGGATCGGGCAGCTTTTCTTAATCAAAGGGAAAAACCAGATCCCCGTTTCCGAAGTGGGGGCCGGCGATATCGGCGCCGTTGCCAAATTACAGGTGACAGCGACCGGCGATACCCTCTGCACCAAGGACCGGCCGGTGGTCTTGCCGGGAATCGATTTTCCCAAGCCCCGCCTGGTTATGGCAGTCTATCCCAAAGGAAAGAGCGACGAGGAGAAGATCAGCAGCGGTTTATACCGGTTGGTGGAAGAAGATCCCACCATCACGGTGGAGAAGGATACCACCACCAAGGAACTGATCCTGGCCGGCCTGGGCGACCTGCACTTGGAGGTAATCACCAGTAAACTCCAGAAAAAATTCGGGGTGGAGGTTGACCTGAAGACCCCCAAAGTCCCGTACAGGGAGACGATCCGGGGAACCACCAAGGTCGAAGGGAAACACAAGAAACAATCCGGCGGCCGTGGGCAGTACGGCCATGTCTGGCTGGAGATCGAACCCCTGCCGACCGGCACAGGGTTTGAGTTTGTCGATAAGATTTTCGGCGGGGCCGTACCGAAGCAGTATATCCCGGCGGTAGAAAAGGGAGTCCGGGAAACCATGGAAGAGGGGATTTTGGCCGGTTATCCCGTGGTGGATATAAAGGTGACCTTGTACGACGGTTCGTACCACAGTGTCGACTCCTCGGAGATGGCCTTTAAAATCGCCTCGTCCATGGCTTTGAAGAAAGGGTTCATGGACGCCCAGCCGATTCTCTTGGAGCCCATAATGAAGGTAAAGGTGGTTGTCCCTGAGGAGTACATGGGCGACATCATTGGCGACCTCAATAAGAAACGCGGCCGGATTCTGGGGATGGAACCGCAAAACGGAATACAGGTGATTAACGCCCTGGTCCCGCAAGCGGAGATGTTCCAGTATTCGGTGGACCTGCGCTCTATTACCCAGGGCCGGGGCGATTTTGAAATGGAATTCGACCATTACGAGGAGGTCCCGCCCAATTTGGCCGAGGAGATCGTGGCCAACGCCAAGGCAGCCGAATAATGCCAACGGGAGAATAGGGATGAGGAAGGAGGATAAACCAAATGTCCGATTGCCCAAGATACGAAGAGAACCGTAAAGAATGCCCTTGCACCAGCAACTATTGTGCGCGCTGGTCCCGCTGCTGTGAATGCATTGCCTACCACCGCAGAATGGGCGATCTTCCTGCCTGCCTCCGGCGTTAACCCCGGTGCGGCCGAGTAAATTTAACCAAAAAGAAGGGGCGGTTTAATTCCAGGGAACCGGGGAAGACTTTGTAAGTAAACGCTATCCGCAGAGTCAGGAGAGAGCAATGAAGATCTTACTGGTCAACCCCGGCCTTTCCCTGCCCGCCCCTCGTGGCAATAAAAAGCGCAAAGCTTTGTTCCCCCCTTTAAACCTGGCGCTCCTTGCCGCCTGTACCCCCAAACGCCACCAGGTGGAGCTGGTCGATGAACACCTGGCGGAGTTGGACCCGGAAACCGGCGCGGATCTGGTGGGAATAACTGTAATGACGGCCTTTGCCCCCCGCGCTTACCGGTTGGCGGATCACTTCCGTGCCAAGGGGATCCCGGTGGTTTTGGGGGGGATGCACGTTTCCGCCCTGCCGGAAGAGGCGCAGGCCCATGCCGATGCCGTGGTGGTCGGCGAGGCGGAAAAGGTCTGGCCGCAAGTGGTGGCCGATGCGGAACGGGGGGAATTAAAAACCCTTTACCGGGCCGGGGATTATCTTGATCTGAAAGAATTCCCCCTGCCCCGGCGGGATCTGTGGCAGGCCGGAGATTATCTGGTGCCCCAGACCGTCCAAATTACCAGGGGCTGCCCGTTTTCCTGTTCTTTTTGCACGGTTTCCAGCTTTTTCGGGCGCACTTACCGGTTCCGGCCGGTGGCGGATGTGATTAAAGAGGTCAAAAACCTTCCCGGCAAGATCGTGGCCTTTGTTGATGATAACATCACCGCCAATCTTCAGTATGCCAAGGAACTATTCAGGCAGTTGCGACCCTTGAAAAAATACTGGTTCAGCCAGGGTTCGCTGGATATGGCAAGAGATGAGGAACTGCTGCGTTTGGCTGCGGCCAGCGGTTGCCTGGGGATGTTTATCGGCCTTGAATCCCTTTCCCCGCGGAATCTGGAGAAGATCGGGAAAAGAGTAAACCTGGTCGATATCAAGCAGGCAATTGGGAAGATCCACCGGCACGGGATCGCCATCGAGGGCGCCTTCATTTTTGGCCTGGATGATGATGACGAAACGGTCTTCGAACGCACGCTGAATTTTGCCGAAGAAGTCCGGTTGGAAGGGGCCCAGTTTGGCGTCTTGACGCCTTTCCCCGGGACAAAGCTTTACCAGGAGATGGAGGAGGCCAAACGGATTATCGACCGGGATTGGGGAAACTACACGGTGAACCGGGTTGTTTTCCAGCCTCTGCTCATGTCCGCCCAGCGCCTGCAAGAAGGGGTGGACTGGGCATGGCGGAGTTTTTTTTCTTACTCTTCGATCTTCAGACGCTTGCGGCCATTTAAAAAACATCCGGTACTGCTCTGGTCCTTCAATTTAGCCGCCAGGGCCAGGGTTTATAATTACCTGAAACATAAAGCCACCGGGCCTGCGGTTTGGGACTAATCGCGGATACGCTCCGCGTATCCCCTTACGCGTTTGTGCTTTCCCGCAAACGCAGCGCAGGGTTTTCGGATGAATACAGTATTTTTCTTCTTTTGCCTTGTCAAAGAGGGGAGTCTTTATGTATGATCAAGATGGGATAAAATACCGTCTGCGGGCAGGCATGGCAGCAGGTGAAGGAGGCTTATCTAGCGGATGAAACGTTTCTTATCGGCACGCGCGGGGGGGATCAGCCCCTCTCCCACCCTGGCGATTGATGCGGTCGCCAAGGAATTAAAGGCCCGGGGCGAGAATGTCATCGGCTTTGGCGCCGGTGAGCCGGATTTCGACACCCCGGCGGCAATTAAGGAAATGGCGATCCAGGCTTTACGGGAAGGACGTACGAAATATACCCCTGCTTCAGGGATTAGACAACTGAAAGAAGCGGTTTGTCACAAATACCGGGAGCAAGGATTGGAGTACCAGCCGGAAGAGGTTATCATCTGTTGCGGCGCCAAACATGCCTTGTACAACGTTTTCCAGGTCATCTGCGGACCCGGGGACGAGGTGCTCCTTCCTTCCCCTTACTGGGTCAGTTATTATGAACAGATCCGGCTGGCCGGCGCCGAGCCGGTACTCCTTACCACCGGCTGGGATGAGGGGTTTAAGATCTCCCCTGAACTCCTGGCAAAGAGTATTACCCCCCGGACCAAGGCCTTGGTGCTCAATTCCCCCAACAACCCCACCGGGGCGGTCTACAGCCGGGAAGAAGTGGCCGCACTGGCCGATGTTATTTTAAACCATGACATGCTGGTTATCTCCGATGAGATTTATGAAGAAATCAATTACACCGGACTCCCCAATACCTCCATTGCCGCTTTGGGGCCGGAGATCAAAGACAGAACCGTGATTATTAACGGGTTATCGAAGACATTCGCCATGACCGGGTGGCGGATTGGTTACGCCTTGGGCGACAGGGAAATTATCAAAGCCATGTCCGCCTTGCAGAGCCACAGCACCTCCAACCCCACCACTTTCTGCCAGGTGGCGGCGGCTACCGCCCTCCTGGACCCGCCCAGGGAAGCGGTGCAGATGATGGTGGCGGAGTTCAAAAAAAGACGCGATTACATGGTCCAGCGGGTAAAGGCCATACCCGGGCTGGACTGTTTAAATCCGGAAGGGGCTTTTTACGTCTTTGTCAACATGACAGCGCTCGCCGGCCGCCAGATCGCCAGCAGGACCATTCAAAACGGGGATGATCTGGCACAGCTCTTTTTAGAGAAGATCAGGGTGGCGGTGGTCCCGGGTTCCGGCTTTGGCGCGCCTTCCTACTTCCGGCTCTCTTATGCCCTGGGGTTTGAGCAGATCCGGGAAGGACTCGACCGGATTGAAGAACTGTTGACAACCGCCGTTTCCCCGGCGTTCTAGTGGGTGTCTATATCCCCTCCCCGTCGGAAAAAAGGATCGACTCCACCAATGTACAGATGATGTGCCCCATGATCAGGAAGACCTCTTCCAGGCGGGCCGGGTTGGCGGAGGGGATGTAAAAGAGATACGGCGGGGAGATCTTTTTCGGCCGGGGGTAGCCGCTGAAAATCAGAGTTGTCAGGTTCATCGTTGCCGCTGTGGCCAGCAGGGAATCGAGAACCCTGTTTTTGCCGCTGTGGAGGATGAGGAGGGTATCGCCGGCCTCCCCTTCTGCGGCCAGTTGCTGGAGAAGACCCTCTTCCAAAGGGAGGGCGTCTTCCCGGGGGTCACCGGTATTCGCCGCCTTTGTTCCCGTGCTAAGGAGAAAAACGGGCAAAGGCGGTCTTTTCATCACCAGCCCGGTGCGCATCTCACCGGCCAGGTGAGCAGCGATATCCCGGTGGTTGTCGAGCCCGCAATAGATTAATTTCCGGTGGGCCTGGAAGGTCTCGACTATTTTTTCTGCCATGGCCTGGGCGGCGACGATCCCGTCCCCCCCTAGGAGAACAGGAAGATGGGCCACATCAAGGACCTGTTCCAGGATGAACTCTTTCTGCAGCATTGTTGAACCTCCTTTAGTCTTTCGCCTGGTACTGCCCGCGCTTTCCCCGGAGTTACGGGTAATAATCCTGGCGCCCTGTCTTGCAACCCGCAACCGCGCGCGCCTGTCACCCGGGATATTCTATGAACATAAAATAGGGAAAGTGAATCGCGCGGGAAAGAAACGGGAAAGAAAGGGTGAGAAAGGGTGCAGAGGAGTTTTTCCACCCGTGGCCGGCTGGGTAATTCCAGCGGAGAAGGGATTTTCCCCGGATTTCCAGGCTACGCCGGGAGAAATCTGATAAGGCTACCGGACGGCTCTTATACCGGCGACCCCGGCCCTTTTTGGCGGAAAACCACCCGGGGTAGATTCGGGGAGGTTCTTCTCGTCCAGTCCGCTCCGGCCGCTGCGGGCGACCCTGAAGGGGAGTTAGGGAAGGAAGCGGGGGACGGGGAGGCTTGCGGATCCCAACCAGAAGTTATGCTGGGGCAGGAAGTTACGGATGAACCAGGAGTTGCGCCTGGGCCTGAAATCACGGATGAGGCGGAAGTGGAGGATGGAGCGGAAGCCGCGCCCGGGGCGGGAATCCAGCCTGAACCGGCGCAACAAAAGCCATTGATAAAGCCGCTGGTCTGGAAGGCATTCCCTGAATGAAATGGGATTTTTCAGCCGGTTCTGCGGCCGGATTGGTCTTTTGAAAAAATTTAGCCAAAACCCTTGCAAAAAGAGAGATTTTATGATAAACTCTAAAAGTGCAATAGAGAGGTATGTGGGCGTATAGCTCAGTTGGTTAGAGCGNNNATAAGCGTGAGGTCGGTGGTTCGAATCCACCTATGCCCACCATTTTTTTTATAAGGGGAATTATGTGGGGATGTAGCTCAGCTGGGAGAGCGCCTGCCTTGCACGCAGGAGGTCGCCGGTTCGAATCCGGTCATCTCCACCAGAATGAAAGCCTGACCCGGGCTTTTTTTATTTTGGGAATTTATGAAAATTTGCCGTTGCAGAAAGGTTTTTCCCCGGCATGGCGAAGTATTATAGAAGATTGATTTTGACAGGAGGTATGTGCGGTGCGGAAAAAAATCGGACAGATTCTCCAGTTGGCCCTCGTCTTAATTTTGCTGGCGGCCATTCCCGTTCAGGCGGCCTGGCAAAACTGCGTCTGGCTCAGCACCGATCTGGAGTTGGAAGCGCGGAAAATGGGATATTTCCACCGTGGCGAGATCATGACCAAGATTGTTTCGGAGTGGGCCGGGGCCAGTCATGCTTTTGATATTTCTCTGAGCAACACCATTGTCAAGTTTGACCGGAGATCCGGGTTGTATGGTGAATTGGGGGCCAATATCCGGGATGGCGTGGGCCTCCAGTTCGGCGGCGGTTTTATCCATTTCAACCCGAACACCGGTTTCCTCTTGACCGTGGGGACCAAGTATTCCACACAAGAGCAGAAACTGGTCAATGGGATAGAGTGCTTTTACCGGATTTTGTCGCCGCTGGTTTTAGAGTTAAGTTATGACGACGGTTCGAAAAACATCTACGTGGGGTTGGGCATCACTTTCCAGTAACCCAATGGTTGCTAATGGGTTTACTTAACATAAAATGAAAAGATTATTCTCTAGCCCTCCACCGTTACCTGTGGTATCATCGTAAGCGATGGTGGAGGTGAAGAAGGTTGCGACGGTTTGTTCAACCCCCTTTATTGCGGCGGGTAACAATGGCTTTGCTTTTATGCTGGTTTCTCCCGTTTTTGGGGACGTTGGGGGCGGGCATTATCTTTGCCGGAACCCGGCATGGGCCGGTCAAGGATGGAATCGCCATGCAAACGGAAGCGGCAGGGGAAAATCCTGACGGCAGCAGGCAGGAAAGAGAGGAAAATGAAGGAGCCGCTTCAGCCGTTGCGCAACCGGATCCTGCCGGCAATGGCCGTCCTGCGGGAGTGAGCACCGCCGGCAGCGGGGAGGCGGGAAGACCGGCACCGGCTGCCGGGAACCAATGGGCCGCAGGGCAAAACGCAAACCCTTCGCCCTCAACAACCCAGGGTAACATGGATTACAATGAGGACCTGGCCTTACTGGCCCGGATTATTCATGCCGAAGCCAGGGGAGAACCGCTCGAAGGCCAGGTGGCGGTAGGCGCGGTTCTTTTGAACAGGGTCAGGCACCCAAATTTCCCCGATAATCTCTGGAGCAATATTTTCCGGAGGGGTGAGTTTTGCACCGTGCGGGACGGCCAGATTTGGCTGGAGCCCGATGCCAAAGCTTACCGTGCGGCGCAACTGGCTTTGAACGGCTGGGATCCAACGAACGGTGCGCTGTTCTTCTATAATCCGGCGCGCACCACTTCCCGGTGGATCTGGTCCCGGCCGGTGACAACCAGGATCGGCAGGCATATTTTCGCCCGTTAGCCTCTTGACAGCCGCGTAATTTTTATGGTATTATCTTAATTGTAGATGACGAGCGGAAGTAGCTCAGTGGTAGAGCATCGCCTTGCCAAGGCGAGGGTCGCGGGTTCGAATCCCGTTTTCCGCTCCATTTTTATAAGGCGGCATAGCCAAGTGGTAAGGCAGAGGTCTGCAAAACCTCCACCACCGGTTCAAGTCCGGTCTGCGCCTCCACGGCGTCGCAAGTTGCGCGCAGTCAAGAGCAGACGTACANNCTACGGACTTAAAATCCGTTGGCCCTATAAGGCCGTGAGGGTTCGAGTCCCTCCTTTCCCACCAACCGAAAGCGACGTGCTTTATATAATTGAGCGAACCCCCTGATGAGCAGGGGGTTTTTTATTGCCCGGATTTTTTGGGAGGGGTGGAATACGGGGCAGAGTGCAGGCAGTCACACCGTGCCCTGAGCCGGATCATGGCAGAGAAATAATTTGACAGGTTAGGGAAGGTTTGTTATACTTAAACCGGTGTTTGCCTCGATGTTTCGCAAATTTCTCTGAAAAAGAAAGGAGAAAATAGATGAAAAAAAGTTTGCTCTTTTTTTGTCTCGCTTCTATCCTGTTGCTTGCAATCTGCCCGCCGGGACTGGCTTCCGTGGTCTATGAGAAGAATGGTTTTACCATTAATGCGCTGGAGGGAGAGGTTGGCGCCGTACCCTATCAGGTGTTGGTGATGTTTCTGCCTCCGACCGCAGACGGCTTTACCCCAAATGTTAATGTCCAGATCCAGCCCTTCGCCGGAACGATGGCTGATTATACAGCCTTGTCCAAACAACAGATTGAAAACGCCGGCTGGAAACTGCTCAACCAGGCAACACCAGGGAAAGACGTGGTCATCTTGGAGTTTGCCGGGGAGGCCCAGGGGTTTGGGTTCCATTGGTACGCAAAAGCGGTGAAAGACGGGGACCGGGTCTATCTGGTAACGGCAACGGCTTCCGAGTCATACTGGGCGGAACTGGCGGAGCAGTTAAAGACAACAGTTGACAGTTTCAAATTGAGATAGCAGGTTACCAGGGGTTGCAAGGGGAAAAAAGGGCAAAAAAAATACGCCTTAAATACGTGTATGGTTAAGCCAGGCGATCTGCGATTTGAACCTCCGTGTCCTTTGTGATCTCAATAAATTCGCCTTTATTCTTCCCGTCAATAATCTGTACCATGGTCTTTTTCCGTTTTGTATTGGTGACAACCGCTTTTTCCTTGTTGGCTAAAAGAACAACGCTGCCGATGGGGTAAGGGGCCACTGCCCAAGTCAGGGCAGTGGTTACTTTTAGGTCGTATTTTGTGGGGCTATTTGCTTTCAGTTCGGCGATGGCTATATGGTTAAAGACGGGTTTTCTATACGGCCTCTTGGAGACCATGGCGTCATACGAATCGGCTACCGCCACGATCTTGGCGAAGGGATGAATCTCTTCGCTACAGAGCCCGCGGGGGTAGCCGGAACCGTCTTCCCGTTCATGGTGCTGGTACGCCACATGAGCGGAGAGAATGCTCAAGTCGGGGTAGATTCTTAACCGGTCAAAACCCAACCTGGGGTGCTGGTGTACGCGCCGGGTTTCTTCCGGTGTGAGGTTGCTGTCTTTGGAGAGGATCTTTTTTTCTATGTAGATTTTCCCCAAATCATGCAAGAGGGCGCCGACAGCGAGCTTCTTTAACCTGGTATAGGGTAAACCCAAAAATTTCCCCATGATTGTGGAGATGATACAGATATTAACCGAATGGCTGAAGGTATAATCATCGTGGGCTTTTATCTCCATCATATTAAAGATAACATCAGGCTTCTCGCATATTTCATCGACAATAATCCCGGCCAGGCGGTTAACTTGCTGTATATTCAGATCCTGCCAGGTAAAGGCCTTGGTTAGCGACTCTCTAACAACATTAATTGCTTGGATGCGTGTTTTTTCGCTGACCGGTTCGATAATCTCCAGTTCCTTGTCGTCATAATTGTCGTAGACATAGAGATGGGTATAGTTAAAATCTTTTAACCGCTTTAGGTAGGCTTTTGTCAGCTTTGTCCCGCGGGCCAACAAAACCTTACCCTCGGCGGATAAAATGTCTCTTGCCAGATACATGCCGCTTTTTATACTGTCAAGATCAAGTAATTTCATTTCCCCATTCCATTCCCTATTTTTTACTAGCG
>LSQX01311122.1_pt1 | contig 19082 bp, 18 predicted proteins | sample 654561 | NCBI WGS metagenome assembly LSQX01 (sample SAMN04489861, study PRJNA283612) | anaerobic digester metagenome | isolation source: 4 biogas reactors fed with cattle manure at either 37C or 55C with and... | place: Denmark: Kongens Lyngby | collected 2014
GGATAAAAGTGCGGAAACTCAAGGAATTTATGGTTGAAAATAATATATTTTCAATGTATACTTGTAATGTTATAAATGGAGATTAAGAAAATCATATCTTATTTATTGTTAATAAGATTGTTTGTTTGGAAAGTAGGAATTATGTACAGATTAATTCAGCAGGATGGACATGCAAAAAGTGGTGAATTTGAAACCGTGCATGGCACCATACAAACCCCGGTATTCATGAATGTTGGTACTGTAGCAGCAATAAAGGGGGCTGTATCCACTATAGATTTAAATAATATAGAAACCCAGGTACAGTTATCTAACACTTATCATCTTCATGTCAGAACCGGAGACCAGATAATAAAGAAAATGGGTGGGCTTCATAAATTTATGGTTTGGGATAAGCCTATTCTAACTGATTCAGGTGGCTTCCAAGTCTTTTCTCTGGCTAAGCTAAGAAAGATTCAAGAAGAGGGAGTATATTTTAACTCCCATATAGATGGCAGAAAGATATTCATGGGCCCCGAAGAGAGTATGCAGATACAATCGAACCTTGCATCCACCATAGCCATGGCCTTTGACGAATGTCCGCCTCATCCGGCAGAAAAAGCCTATATTCAGAATTCCGTCGATAGAACAACCAGGTGGCTTATTCGAAGCAAAAAGGAGATGGACAGGTTAAACAACCTTCACGACACCACAAATAAGAATCAAATGCTATTTGGCATTAATCAAGGCGGTACCTATGAAGATGTTCGAATAGAACATGCTAAGGTTATATCAGAAATGGATTTAGATGGCTATGCAATCGGTGGTCTTGCCGTAGGTGAAAGCCACGACGAAATGTATCGTATCATAGAAGAGACTGTCCCATACCTACCCCTTAGTAAACCTGTATATCTAATGGGAGTAGGAACTCCGGCAAATATACTAGAAGCAGTAGATAGAGGAGTGGACTTCTTCGATTGTGTATACCCGTCTCGCAACGGCAGACATGGACATGCTTATACCGGGCTTGGTAAAATGAATTTATATAATGCAAAATATGAGCTAGATGATAAACCGATAGAAGAAGGATGTTCTTGTCCAACATGTCAGACCTATAGCAGGGCCTATATAAGGCATTTGCTGAAGGCAAAGGAATTGCTGGGGATGCGTCTATTGGTACTCCATAACCTTTATTTTTATAACCACATGATGAAGGAAATTAGGGAAGCAATCCGTAGCAAACGCTACAAGCAATACAAAAAACAAAAGCTAGAAGGCTTAATGCAATATAATGATAAATAGAAGAAACCTAGGAGGTAATAAATATGTATGATTTAATTGTTTTAGCAGGAGAGACAACAGAGGGGGCATCAGGAAGCGGAAATCTAATATTGCTAGTTGTTCAAATTGGTATATTAGGTGCTTTATTATACTTCATGCTTATACGTCCACAGAAGAAGCAACAAAAGCAAATGCAGGCTATGCTTTCAACCTTAGAAAAGGGTGATAGCATATTAACCTCCAGCGGATTTTACGGAGTGGTAATTGACGTGATGGATGAGGTAGTAATAGTTGAATTCGGTAATAATAAAAATTGCAGAATCCCCATGAAAAAGAACGCCATTACTGAAATCGAAAAAACCAACAAGGAATAGGCGTAAATTAGTAATTGATGCAAATGTATTGCAAGTGTTTGATAACTATAAGGCTCATTCAAAAAAATAATTAAAGGGGCTAGTATGTATATCCATAATGCACCCTTAAAAGAACGCGGTGCTCTGATATGTATGGTCGCAGCGGGCATTTATGCCCGATGAAGACATACATAGCAGGGTATCGTGTACTTTTACGGGTGTGTGAGGATATACATATTAACCCCTTAGGTTTTTTGAATGAGCCTTGATGCACTAATTCGGTCCCATTATAATTGGCTGTAGCTGTCGCCCCTCCAATGCATTTTCGATTGTAGGAAGCATAAGATCAAAGTGTGCAACCATGGAATGAGGCTTTCCATTATAATTATCCTGACCAAAGGGGACAAAATATAGATTCTTTAAATTTATTAACTGTCCGATATTCCTTAAGTTATTACTCAGAGCATCATTAGTTGAGATTGCCAATATCACAGGCTTATTGTTTCGAAGTAGCCCTTTAGTTGCCATAAGAACAGGGGAATCGGTTATAGCATTAGCCATTTTAGCCAATGTATTACCTGTGCAGGGAGCCACCACGACAGTGTCAAGTATATTATTGGGACCTAGCTTTTCAGCCTCGGTTATGGTTGTTATAGGCTCTCTACCTGTTATTTCCTTAGCTTGCTTTAAAAAGTCAGCCGCTTTACCGAAACGCGTATCGGTATTTTGTGATTGGTAAGAAAAGATTGTATATACATTAGCATTTTCCTTTATAAGTCTTTCTATCTGAGGAAAGACCTTATCATAGGTGCAATATGAACCTGTAAGGGCTATGCCTATGCTTTTTCCGCTAATATTCATTTAACCACTTCTTTCTTTTATCAGAGCTTCAATTTCTGACACCAATATATCTGCGGATGCTCTTGGGGCAACCTTACCGGGAAGACCAAGACATAATTTTGCGTTTATACCATGATTTAGAGCATATTCATAATCGACTCCACCCGGGGCAGATGCGATATCTATAATAAGAACGTCTCCTGAAACTAATTTTAAGCATTCCTGATCCAAGACAAGAGATGGGATTGTATTAAAGATATATTGATGGTTTGATAATACTGTTTTTATATCACATAATTTGATAGTCGAAAATCCTGCTGCATGTGCATAAGCCAAAGCATCATCGCTTCTGGCGGCAATTGTAGTATAGGTATCCAAGCCCTTTAGCTTAGCGGCAAGTACCTTACCGCATCGACCATAGCCAAGGACAAGGCAGTTGCTATGATGAAGATTTTTGTCGCTGTTTTTTATTGCTTCCATAATAGTGCCTTCAGCAGTTGCGATGGCATTCATTATAGCTATTTTATCGCTTTTCATTAGGTCATAGCAGAACACACCCTTTTTATTACATAGGCTTACAATATCAGAAGGTATCACTCCCCCGATAAGTAAATGCTCCTTGTTTAGCAGATGAGTGATAGTCTTTTCGGAATCGTTGGCTGTATCGTCAGATATAGTCACAAGATCCTTGGTTAAGGGAATAGGACCAATCAGTACCTGACACATTTTCATCAGTTCGTCTAATCCGCAGGCTTCTGTATGATTTTTGTGCGTAATTCGACTAATTAGCCTATATGTGTACACGCTGTAACCTTTGTTAAGCAGGGACAATGCCATATAAACCTGTCGTTTGTCACCACCGAATATTCCTATTTTCATATTATAAGACATCTTATACCCCTCCTTATGTGACATTATATGATTTAAAGGTTAAAATGTTCATTTAGAGAAAGTCTTTTGAGCTATTGTAAATACATACTTTTCTATGAATAATAAAGTAGAAAATACTAGAAACAAAGAGCTAATGCTTGACATTAAATAATATCTATGATATTTTAATAAAAGACACAAGTGATACGATAATCCTACTTTATTTTAAGGAAATCGAGATTTTATATGGGGAAAAATTCACGAGATATACATGAGGCATACTAGGTCGTCGGTATTGACGACCTTTTTAATACTAGATATGTTTTTATGAATGAATAGGAAATACGATGAAAAAATATTATAAGGACTATAAGCTAGTTTCAAAAACGCAGCCTAACGGGAAAATAAAGCAGGTAGCGGAGTATGTTGGAAGATATTATATATGCCAGCTTAGTGAAACAGATTTTAAAAGGTATAAATCATACTATTTGGCTTTAGCGCTTTGCAGTAGCGCTACTGCAATCGGGCTTGGTTTTTTGAACAATCCCGGAAGCAGGATAGCTTATATAGCCCTCCCATATGTGTCCTTATTTCTTCCAATTTTCTATATGATAATAGGAACTATAGGCTTCATATATTCAGGCAATAAGTTGGAACAAGCTGCATATGATAGAACTAAGATAAGAATTCGTCGTTCAACGATTTGGCAGATAGCTCTTAGCTTTCTAGCAGGCATGGGAAACATAATTTATACATTAATAAAGGGAAGCGCTGATACACTCCTGAAGAATTGGATTTTTACCGGAGGGATGCTTCTTATATTGGCTTTAAGCATAGTATTTCTACAATTACAAAAGAGGGTTACCTATGGGGTGGAAGATCCGAATTATAATGAATGATTATAATGAATGTCTTTTGCCTATTTTCTTTATAGGGATGACCGGGAAATATTTCAAAGAGGATATATTTAAACTTTAAATATATAAATTTAAAAGAGGAGGATAAGAAATATGAAAAAGATTAGCAAAGCTTTATCCCTGTTGCTTGTGCTTGTCATGGTTTTAATGGCGTTTTCAGCATGTGGCAAGAAGGATAAAGACAAAGATCCAACCGATGATAAACAGGTTGTAGACAACAAAGATGATGATAAAAAAGAACCAACAGATGCGCCTGAACCCACAGATAGTGCCAGCTCAGATACTCCGTTGGTAGTTGGTTATCTAGCATTTAGTGAGAGGTTCAGTCCTTTCTTTGCTACTACTGGTTATGATCAGGACGTTACTGAATTTACAGGTGTTCAACTGCTTACAACTGACAGGACAGGAGGCATTGTCTACAATGCAATTAAAGGAGAGACAATCCCTTACAATGGCGTAGATTATTTTTATTCCGGAATCGCGGACATAGCAGTTAAATTTGATCAAGCTGCAAATAAAACTACTTATGATATAAAGATTAGAGATGACGTTAAGTTTAGTGACGGACATGTAATGGATGCTGATGATATTATATTTACTTATTATGTATTATCAGATACAGCCTATGATGGCTCATCAACATTATATTCCCAGCCTATAGTTGGTATGCAGAACTATCGTGCTAACTCTACCGCTGCTGAGACTATAACAAATAATGAAGTTGCTGATTTCTTAGCAAATCCTAGCGACAGCTTAAAGAAGTCGATTGCTGATACAATCATCAGACCGATATTAGAAGATGAGTATGATTGGGTTGGTGGTCTTTACTCAGATGATCGTTATGCATCATATACTGAAGCACATCCCCTACAGAAGGATTTATTCGCAGACTTCTATAATTTAGATGAAAACTATGACTCATATGCTGTTGATGATGAGAAACAGGTACTTGAGGATATTATTGCTCAGTACGGTTCTGATTATAAGGCATTAGGTGGCGGATATGCTGGAGATGAATCTTACTTTGAAAAAGATGCTTTAGCTCTTGCAAGAGATATAATTACCGAAGAGAAAAAAGCAGCCGGTGAAGGCGAAGATGTTGCTAATATTGAAGGTATAAAGAAAATAAGTGATACTGAAGTACAGGTAGTGACAAAGGGTTATGATGCAACCGCTATCTATCAAATCGGTGGTTCAATAGTAGCTCCTCTTCATTACTATGGTGACGAAGCTCAGTATGACTATGAGAATAATAAATTTGGTTTCCCTAGAGGTGACTTATCAATAGTTAAGGCTGTGACTACACAACCTTTGGGTGCAGGACCTTATAAGTTTGTAAAATACGAGAACAAGGTTGTATTTTTAGAGGCAAATGAGCATTATTATAAGGGTACTCCTAAGGTTAAATATGTTCAGCTGAAGGAAACTACTGAGGCTGATAAGGTAACAGGTATAGAACAGGGTACACTTGATATTACCGATCCTTCAGGAAGCAAGACTGTTTTTGAGCAGATTGCAAGTATTAACAGTAACGGAACAATTAGCGGTGATAAGATTGTAACAAATTCTGTTGATAACCTTGGTTATGGATATATCGGTTTGAATGCTGAAACCGTTAATGTAGGTGGGGAGTCTGCATCTGAGGCTTCCAAGAACTTAAGAAAAGCTCTTTCGACAGTACTTGCAGTATATCGTGATGTCGGTATTGATACCTATTATGGTGATGCAGCAAGCGTAATTAACTATCCGATTTCCAACACATCTTGGGCTGCTCCTCAGAAATCTGATGCAGATTATAAGGTAGCTTTCTCCGAGGATGTTAATGGTAATCCCATTTATAAAGCAGATATGAGCTCAGAGGATAAGTATGTAGCAGCAGCTCAGGCAGCATTAGGATACTTTGAAGCAGCAGGCTATACAGTAGCTGACGGTAAGGTAACTGCAGCTCCTGCAGGTGCTAAGATGGAATATGAAGTACTTATTCCTGGTGATGGTGATGGTAACCATCCTGCATTTATGATTTTAACAGATGCTTCTGCAGCTCTAGCAAGTATTGGTTTCAACTTAAATGTTAATGACCTTACAGATAGTAATGTTCTTTGGGATAGACTTGATGCCGGTACACAAGAGCTTTGGTGTGCTGCTTGGGGAGCAACCATTGATCCCGATATGTATCAGGTATATCATAGCACCAACATAGTTGGTCTAGGTGGAACAGACAGTAACCACTATCACATTGCTGATAAAGATCTTGATGACTTGATCATGGAAGCAAGAACCAGTGATGACCAAGCCTTCAGAAAATCTGCGTATAAGCAGGCTTTGGATGTAATTATGGATTGGGCTGTTGAAATTCCTAACTATCAGAGACAGAACTCTGTTGTATTCAGTACAGAACGTGTGAATATCGACACAGTTACACCTGATATCACAACCTTCTATGGATGGTTCAACGAGATTGAGAACCTTGAATTAAGATAAGATTTTGGCTATTTAGGCAGTATAAGATAAGAGTGCCATGAGTAATCATGGCATTCTTATCCTTATGTTAATAGACATGCTAATTTATGCCAGAAAATGTATTGTATTCCAATCTATAATACGATGCAAATATAATTATTATATGTAGTCATATATATATGTAGTTATTTTTCTATAGGTGTATGAAACAAATATATTAAGTCATATATATATGACTGCATATAGATTGGCATATTTAATTTAGATTATACTATTTAGAAATCAGGAGATGCAGACAATGCGTAAATTTATATTAAGAAGACTGGCAATAAGCGTTGTAATATTATTTTTTGTTGCATTAATTATATATACTATTATGCGCTGTATGCCATCATCCTTTGTTGAGAACATGGCAAGGGAGAAGGCTTCACTTCCGGGAGGGAAGTCTTACAGAGAGTGGCTAGATCAATTAAATCAATCCTATGGCTTGGATAAGGGAATTGCTGCCGGATTTGTTCATTGGTTGAAACAAGCTGTAAGAGGCAATTTCGGAGATTCATGGGCATTTAATGTGCCTGTTACACAGAAGTTTAAGACAGTAATAATGGATTCCTTTGTTTTAGGTGGGACATCCTTTTTATTGCAAATTATTATAGCTATTCCCCTTGGTATTTTGGCAGCCAGAAAACAATACAGCAAAACAGATTATGCAATAAGTGTATTTGCACTAATAGGTATATCCTTACCTTCCTTCTTTTTTGCGACAATCTTAAAATATGTATTCTCGATAAAACTTGGATGGTTTGATTTATTTGGTATGATTGGACGTATGTATGAACAATTAAGTCCGTTCGGTAAATTTTTAGATAGAGCTCATCATTTGATTTTGCCGGTAATAACTTTAGTTATTGTAAATGTAGGTTCACTGATGCGTTATACCAGAACTAATATGCTTGAGGTTTTAAATTCGGATTATATAAGGACAGCCAGAGCTAAGGGGTTGTCTGAAAAAAGAGTAATAAATTATCATGCATTTCGTAATACTTTAATTCCTATAGTTACTATAATAGGAGGAACTCTTCCTTCACTGTTTGCAGGAGCTATGATTACAGAGACTCTGTTTCAGATTGAAGGAATTGGTTATACATCGTATCAGGCTATGACTACAGGAGATATTCCCTTCTCTATGTTCTATATGGTATTCATGGCAATACTTACACTACTCGGTAACTTGATAGCAGATGTTTTATACGCAGTTGTTGACCCTAGGGTCAGAGTAAATTAAGGAGGTACGAGATGACTAAGAAAGATAAAGATAAACATGTTAGCACCTCCGTAGCATTAGACGATGAACAGAGAGTGCGGGTGCTATCACCTGGAATGTTGGTAGTTAAGAGGTTTTTCAGAAATCGCCTGGCAGTTATTGGACTAATTATATTAGTAACCATGTTTGTATTCTCGTTTATAGGGGGATTATTAGCACCCATAGGAGAAACACAGGTCTTTAAAATTTATGAAAAAATCGAAAAGGATTATGCTGGTGTTGCTATTTCAAGTGAGTTTCAATATATTGATGCTGAGGGAGAGACCTTCCCATCAGTAGCTAAAGCACAGCTGATTCTGGCAATAAATAAAGGTGAAGAAAGCTTTGTATCCAGAGATGTTACTTATTCCCTGATAAATGAGGGTAAAGACTTTTATCGCATTGTACAATTTGAGGATGTAGCATCTGTGGTAAGTTTAAAAGGAATAGATAGATTTACTCCCGCAGAGGGAGAGACATTTTCAAGAGATATGGAAGAGGTCTATTTAGAGGCTACCGAGGCGGGAGAGACTTCTTTTGAATTTGATGATGTGGACTATTATATAGTACAGAACGGTAAGAATAAGACTGTTTCTCGGGCAAAGGAAATCAGTTTAGTTTCTATGATGGTTTTCAACCCCTATACAGCTGATACCGTATTGGATTATGATTTCCGTTATAATGCAGAGAAGGCTATGAATGATAATATAAAAAGCTTTGAAGTAAACGGAGTAAATTATGAAATGGAATTGGATGAAGAGGATTTTAAAGCGGTATTTTACAGACTAGAGGGTGGAAGTAAAGTTGAGTATGCCCTTGTATCTAATGTAAATATTAATACCGTTGATAAAGAATTCTTAACTATAGATTACAAAGAGGCAGCAATTTCTGCCATAGAAAACGGTGATACAAGCTTTGTTTTCCCTGATAATAATGGGGAAGATGTTGAATATACCATCGTACGTAAGAACAATCAATACACAATAAGAAAATATACAGAAACCGAACTGATTAATGTATATGAGGCACCTTCTAAAAAGCATCTACTTGGAACGGATGGCAACGGTATGGATATCCTTACACGTCTGATGTATGGAGGAAGGATTTCTCTGATTATAGGCTTTGTGGTTGTAGTAATTGAAACCCTAATTGGCATAATATTAGGCGGTATTGCAGGATATTTCGGTGGATGGGTGGACAATCTAATTATGCGTATAGTAGATATAGTATATTGTATACCGTCCATGCCCTTATATATCATACTAGGTTCTATCATGGATTTCTTAAAAATTGATCCGCAAATTCGTATATTTATGCTTATGATTATATTAGCATTACTAGGATGGCCAAGTATAGCCAGAATGGTTCGCGGACAGATACTATCACTTCGTGAGCAAGAGTTTATGACCGCGACAGAGGCATTAGGTATCAGGGTTAGTAGAAGAATATTTAAGCATTTAATTCCTAATGTTATTCCACAGCTTACTGTTATAGCTACCATGAATCTTGGTAGTATTATACTTACAGAAGCGACCCTAAGCTATCTTGGATTAGGTGTTAAATTTCCATTTGCATCCTGGGGTAATATAATAAATGCAGTTAACAACATCTATGTTATGACTAATTATTGGTTTGTATGGATACCGGCAGGTTTATGTATATTAATCACCGTTCTAGGATTTAACTTTGTAGGCGATGGTTTACGAGATGCATTTGACCCTAAGATGAAGAGGTAGGTGAATTGATGTGGCTTTATTAAAATCAAAGAAAGCTAAGAGTGCAAATTATATTTCTGGAAAAGAATCCAGACGTATATCAAAAGAAAACAGAAAAACGACAGATCAGATAGAGAAACAGAGAAATCGTAGGAATGTTCCACGAGATGAATATATTACACAGATGAAAGACCAAAATAATGTTGTGGAATTTGATGATCTTCATACCTATTTCTTTACAGACATTGGAACTGTAAAAGCAGTTGACGGAGTATCGTTTAATATACCACAGGGCAAAACAGTAGGAGTTGTAGGAGAATCGGGCTGCGGCAAGTCTGTTACCAGTCTATCTTTAATGCAACTTGTGCAAAGGCCTCAGGGACAGATTGTAAGTGGTTCAATCAGATTTAACACAGGTGATGAAGTATATGATATTGCCAAGACTCCTACATCAGAGATGCAGAAGCTAAGAGGCAATATGGTATCTATGATATTCCAGGAGCCTATGACCAGCTTAAACCCTGTGTTTAGGATTGGTGTTCAGGTTGACGAGGTTATTCAGCTTCATAATAAGCAGATGTCAAAGGATGAGGTGAAAGTCCGTTCAATTGAGATGCTAGAGCTTGTTGGAATAGCCAACAGCGAAGGAGTATATAGAATGTATCCTCATGAGCTCTCAGGCGGTATGAGACAACGTGTTATGATAGCTATGGGCTTAGCATGTAATCCAAAGCTGATTATTGCTGATGAACCCACAACAGCTCTTGATGTTACTATACAAGCGCAGATTTTAGAACTGCTTCGAAATCTTAAGGATAAGATTAACAGTAGTATCATGCTAATAACCCATGATCTAGGGGTAATAGCTGAAATGGCAGATTTTGTTGTGGTTATGTATGCAGGTAGGATTGTGGAGAGAGGAACAGCCGATGAGATTTTTAAGAATCCCAGTCATCCATATACAATTGGCTTAATGAATAGTAAGCCAGCTGTTGGTAAGAAGGTGGATCGTCTATACAGTATTCCCGGTAAGGTTCCTAATCCGATTGATATGCCTAATTACTGTTATTTTTATGACAGGTGTGAAAAGAGGATGGACGTATGCAAAACAGCGTATCCAAACGAAATTTATCTAACACCTACTCATGCTGTTTCCTGCTATTTATATCATGAAATGAAAGGAGCACTGGAAAATGGCAGATAAAAAACTAATGGATCAGAGCTCTGATGATATACTTTTAGAGGTTAAAAATCTTAAAAAGTATTTTCCCATAAAAGCAGGTGTACTCTCTAAACAAAAGGGCGAAGTAAAGGCTGTGGATGATATCAGCTTTAAAATTAAGCGTGGTACCACAATGGGCCTTGTAGGTGAATCCGGTTGTGGAAAAACAACTGTCGGAAGAACAATATTAAGACTGATTGATAAGACAGATGGTGATGTGTTTTTCCATGGTGAAGATATATTTGGAATGGATAATAAGCAATTAAGAGATCTACGTACTAAAATGCAGATTATCTTTCAGGATCCTTATTCAAGCCTTTCACCTAGATTACCTGTCGGAGAAATTATTGGAGAAGCAGTTAAGGAGCATAATTTAGTTCCTAAGAATCAATATGAAGATTATTTGGATGAGGTAATGATAGCTTGCGGACTGCAGCCCTATCATAAGGATCGCTACCCCCATGAATTTTCAGGTGGTCAAAGACAGAGAATATGTATTGCTAGGTCATTGGCTGTTAATCCCGAATTTATAGTTTGTGATGAGCCTGTGTCGGCACTTGATGTATCAATTCAGGCACAGATAATTAATCTATTGAAGGATTTACAAGAGGAAAGAAATCTTACTTATTTATTTATTTCCCATGACCTATCCGTTGTTGAACATATATCAGATACTGTTGGTGTTATGTATTTAGGAAGCATGGTCGAGTATGGCAAGACCGAAGACATCTTTAAGAAACCCTTACATCCGTATACGCAAGCATTGTTAAGTGCAGTGCCTACACCCGATCCTGATGTGAAGATGGACCGTATTATACTGGAGGGAAGTATTCCCTCACCGGCTAATCCACCATCAGGATGTAAGTTCCATACAAGATGTAATCATGTTATGGATATTTGTAAGACGGTTGTTCCTGAAATGAGGGAAATTGAAGAAGGTCATTTTGTAAGATGCCATTTATATTATTAATAATGGATCGCATGTCTATAAATAATAGTCATATTCTCCTTGCTTAGAAAGGACTAGATATGAAAAATAAAGACAGAAATATAGAAAAACGAAATGAAGAGGAGGACAACAGGGTTGTAGCTAATATGAATATAGAGGGTATGCCATGGCATATTCAGGGTAAGCCCTTATATGATGAAAGCAAAGAGCCTGTTCCTGAGCTTGACAAGAAGGAGTTAAGAAGGCTGACATTAAGTGCCACGCTTTCTGGTCTCTTTATTGGAGCCATATTCCTAATTATAATCTTTCTCTTTATAATGTTTAGCATCCATATATGGTTTTAAGACTAATTAATATATTTATAACAACGGTATAATGAAATGTCCCCTTAATTTAGGTTTCTAGGACTAATTACTGGGGCAGCTCATAGACCGTTGTTTTTTTTATATAAGAAATGTATAATGTGAACAAGTATAAGAATGGAGGTAAAACCTCCGCTATATGTTATATAAATTTATAATTTGCCAAGGAGGTATAACCTCCGCTATATGATATAATAATTTTGACTTTGTTAAGGAGGTTAGAATGAAGGAAATACTTTTTTTGGAGCCTGTATTTAAGTCTATGATATGGGGTGGTGATAGGCTAAGAACTGAATATAATTATAAGATTCCAAGTGACCATACAGGTGAGTGTTGGGCAATCAGTGCGCATCCTAATGGAGATTGCACTATAAAAAGTGGCAGTTATAAGGGAAAGAGCTTAAGCTGGCTGTGGACAAATAAAGGTCACTTATTCGGCAACAGAAGTGAGCCAACATTTCCTCTTCTAATAAAGATAATAGATGCTAAAAAGGATCTTTCTATTCAGGTGCATCCTGATGATGCCTATGCAGCTTCTTATGAATCGGGTTCATACGGAAAAACGGAATGCTGGTATGTACTGGATTGTGACAAAGATGCAGAGATTGTAATTGGCCATAATGCTAAGGATAAAGACGAACTTAGAAACATGATTGAGCAAGAGAGATGGAGTGACCTAATAAGAAGACGTCCCATTAAGAGGGGAGATTTCTTTCAGATAAGTCCAGGGACTGTCCATGCTATTAAGGGTGGAACTATGATACTTGAAACACAGCAAAATAGTGATATTACATTCAGACTTTATGATTATGACAGACTGGATGGGGGGAAACCAAGGCAGCTACATATAAAGGAAAGTATAGATGTGATTAATTGTCCCCACAAGGATGCAGCTATTGATGGAAGTGTTATAAAATGTAGCTCAGGTGAAATAACAAATCTTATAAGAAATAAGCATTATAGAGTGCAAAAAATTGATCTCTACACCGAGATGGTTCTAAATCAGGATAGGGACTTTATGAACATAAGTGTGATCGAAGGTGAAGGAGTAATTGATGGAACCTACATATCAAAGGGAGACCACTTTATACTTCCCTACGAATATGGTAGCTTTAGGTTGGAAGGTAAAATGTCTTTAATTATATCTTACAAATAAATCTTGAATTATTCCCTATTATATAGTACACTTCCATTATGCAACTCTTGTGCATGATTAGTTTTTATGCGTCATTAATGCATGGCTTTTTACGCATTATGTATCAAAATATTGATAAGAGCTTAAATATTAGGCTTATGGAGGTAAATAAAGATATGAAGAAGGTAACAATTCAGGATGTTGCCAGAGAATTAAATCTGTCAAGAAATACTGTAGCAAAGGCCTTAAATAACAGTGACACCGTATCATATGAGACAAGGTATATTGTAATAGAAAAGGCATATGAAATGGGATATTCAAAATTATCTCCTGTAGTATTAAATCAATTTAAGCTTCGTAATAAGATAGATGAGACTAAGACTATTGTGGTGCTTACCCGTAGAGAGATATCATTTTTTTGGAATTCTATAATAATGGGTATATCGGATGAATTAAATACATATGGATGTAAGCTTCAGTTTAATTTTATAAGTGAAGAGGATGAGAAAAATCTGGTTTTACCCTTGGATTTACAGGCTGATGTAAGTGGTATTATTATTCTTTCTGTATTTTCTAAGGATTATATTAATCAGATTGTTAAGCACAATATACCCGTAGTATTCATAGACGGTCCCTGCAACCTTCAGGAGATTACATCCTACGGAGATATTATTATATGTGAAAGTAAGGATAGCGTGAAGAGGATAACAAACAGCCTTATTGAACAGGGTATGACTAAAATAGGCTTTATTGGAGATATCACATATTGTAAGACCATATATGACCGCTATATGGGATATATATCTGCCTTGGAGGAGGCAGGCATTAAGCCTGATGAAAAAATTATTGCAACATACCATGTAAACACTAAATTTTATAAAGCTGACGAAGTGGAAGCTGCTCTCATTGATTTCCCCTATATGCCGGAAGCAATCGTATGCGCTAATGATGATATTGCCCTATATGTTATGCGCTATTTAAATACCAAGGGCTTGTCCGTACCTGGGGATGTGGTCGTGACAGGATATGATAATGTTGAGGAGATGTCTAAAGTCGAGCCTTTTCTTACAACTGTAAGAGTCGGTAATCAAAGACTAGGAAGAAGACTAGTACAGCAACTAATGTGGAGGCTTAAGAACCCTAATTTTCCAAAGGAAGTAATATATATAGGTGTGGAAGTAATATTTAGAGAGTCTTCAAAAAAATCTAAATAAGATAAAGGCGGATATAGCCATATGGAAGAAAACAGGTTTTATAAGCAAGATGAATGGAAATCTATATGTGATAGGGGAATATTAAACCTTGGCAATTTATATCGATTTAAAAGTGTTATAAAAAGGACTATGTTGGGAGAACCTCTTAGGATTGCCTTTATCGGTGGGTCAATTACTGCTGGCGCATTGGCAAGTATATCTAGTTCATCTTATGCATATTTAGTATATTCCTGGTTTAAGGAAAAATTTCCCATGACAAGTTATCTTGAATATATAAATGCTGGTATTGGTGCTACCACATCAAGGCTGGGAGTAGCAAGAGCAAGAGAGGATCTTCTATTGCACAGTCCTGATGTGGTTTTTGTTGAGTTTTCAGTAAATGATAGCAACGAAGAAAAATATATGGAGACATATGAGGGTTTAATCCGTCTTATTCTTCTACATTCAAGTAGTCCAGCTGTAATTCTTATAAATAGCGTAGGATATGGCAGTGGGATTAATGCTCAGGAGATACATAACAAGGTAGGAAGATATTATGACCTCCCTATTGTTAGCATGAGGGATAGTATATATATTGAGGTTGAAAGCCATAGACTTAACGCTAATATGATATCGCCTGATTACCTTCATCCCAATGATTTGGGGCATAGAATGGTTGCAGATATCATAATAAATCTCTTAGAAACCATCCGCAATAAAGTATCAAATAATATCAATATAGATGATAAATATGAATTACCAGCTAAGCCCATAACAAGGAATCGTTATATAGATTCTGTGTTATGGAACAATAAGAACATGAAACCGCTTCTTTACGGCTTTAAAACAGATGAAGTCATTAAGGAAGGACTATGGGATGTGTTTAAGAATGGGTGGTATGGAATTAGTGAAGGAAGCAGGATAAGCTTTAGTGTAGCCTGTAAAAGCCTTGCTATCCTATATCGCAAATATGCTAAAAAAGAAAGCGATGGTGATGGAAGCTTTGCTCCCATAGCAAGGCTTGTGGTGGATAATAATGAAGAAGAAGCTATAGTTCTTGATTCACATTTTGAAGAGGATTGGGGAGACTGCCTTTATCTTCATGACATTATTTTATATTCTGAGCTCTCAGAGCATATGATCGAAATAACTATAAGTAACGAGGGTGAGGGCAAGGGTTTTTATATAGCCTCAATAATAACGGTATAAGAAAGGGGAAAGAAATGTTAGCACAGACGCCTCCGATGGGATGGAACTCATGGAATACCTTTGGATGGGAGATTTCCGAGGAATTAATAAAGGAAACCGCAGATGTCTGGAATGATCTGGGCCTTTTGGATGCGGGATATCAGTATCTGGTTATTGATGATTGTTGGTCACTTAAGAAGAGAAATGAGCATGGATATCTAGTAGCAGATCCCTATAAATTCCCAAACGGCATGAAAGCAGTAGCTGATTACGTTCATTCAAAGGGATTAAAGTTTGGGATGTATTCCTGTGCTGGCACTATGACCTGCGGAGGACATCCTTCAAGTCTGGAACATGAATTTGTCGATGCCAAGACATTTGCAGACTGGGGCGTGGATTTCTTAAAATATGACTATTGCTACAAGCCTCATAATATTCCCGGACATATATTGTACAAGCGAATGGGTATGGCACTTAGAAGCAGTGGAAGGGATATCCTCTTCTCAGCTTGTAATTGGGGTAATGATAAGACCCATGAATGGATAAGGGCTACAGGAGCACATATGTACCGCTCTACCGGTGATATTCAAGACAATTGGGAGTCTATTAAGAACATTGCACTTAGCCAATGGAATAAGGAGTGCTATAGCGCACCCTATTGCTACAATGATATTGATATGCTGGTTGTAGGTATGTATGGAAAGGGTAATGTTGCACTGGGAGGGTGCTCCGATGAAGAATATAAGACTCATTTCTCCTTATGGTCTATTATGAATTCTCCCTTGATGATAGGCTGTGATATACGAAATATCAATGAGGCAACAAGAAATATTCTAACAAATAAAGAAATAATTGCTCTTAACCAGGATCCCGAGGGACGCCAGGCATATAGTATGGAGCAATGGAATAACAGTGATGTTAAGATATACATTAAGCCAATATCAGACGGAAGCTTTGGTATAGGATTCTTTAATATGGGTGATTCGGATGGAGAAGGCTCTTTACAATTTTGGGATATGGGATTAACCGCCTCCTCTGGTTATGGACTTCATCTTCGCGACCTATGGGAGCATGAGAATATAGGAATTGCTACAGAGCACTTTACATGCAAGCTTAAGCCTCATCACTGCAAGGTGCTGAGAGCTAAGCCGGTGAAAGTCAAATGATAGATAATTACTGTAGGAGTTGTCATAGTAAATTAATAAGAGATGAGATTGCCATCTATTTACGATTGGTAAACCGAAGTGCTAAGGAGTATCTTTGCATCCCATGCCTTGCCAAATATTTTAAATGCAGCGAGGATGATATACATTCGAGGATTAAGAGACTTAAAGAAATGGGATGTACATTATTTTCGTGAAAGGGGAACATTATGTGGATTAAGGGCTTTACATATGGTTGGAAGGCAAGAAGAGGGGATTATCGTACAGAAAAGGCCATAAACTCTCAGGATAGGCTATTTGACTTGGGTGTTAATTGGATTTGCTTATCATTTCCCGTGATGCAGAAAAGCTTTTCTTCTACTGGCATCTATTATGATTACAAATCTACAATTACGGATAAGGACTTGATATTTGTTGTTAGAAGAGCCCATGAGCAAGGAATAAAGGTTTGTCTAAAGCCCGTAATCAATTGTGAAGACGGAATGTGGAGGGCCTATATTGACTTTCCCGATGAAGACATGCTGGGTAAGGACAAATATTGGAATGACTGGTTTGAATCCTATAGTGCATTCTTAAATCATTACGCTGAGCTTGCCCAGGATACAGGCTGTGAGATGTTTTGTATAGGCTGTGAGATGAGCGGTACCGAAAGGAAGGAGGAGCACTGGAGAAGCCTTATTGAAGAGATTAGGCAGACATACCAAGGACTCCTTGTATATAATACAAACCATGGCAGAGAAAACCAAGTGAATTGGTTTGATGCTGTGGACTATATCGGTATTAGTGCCTATTATAGAGTTGGGAAGAAGCCATCCGATTCCAAGAATAATATGCTTAAGGTATGGAATAGTGTTAATTCGGAGATGGAAAGCCTCAGTAAGAAATTTCAAAAGCAGATTATCTTTATGGAGATTGGTTGTAGAAGTGCAAGTGGATGTGCTATGATGCCCTGGGATTTTGTTCATAAGGAGTTACCCTGGGACGAGGATGAGCAAGCTGCTTTCTATGAATCCTGCTTGGAAGCATTTCATGATAAGGATTGGTTTGCTGGAACCTTCTGGTGGGACTGGAGTGTTGAGATTTATGATACAAGAGCAGAAGCCTTAGTGGATAGGGGCTTCAACATCCACCTAAAAAAAGCCGAGGACGTAATAAAGAAGTGGTATAAATAAGGGACTGTTGCAAAATTTTTGCAACAGCCCCTTATATTGTGTGAGAGCCTTTAGTCAGCTACACTTCTTTTATCTAATAGCTCTGTACGTGTATATGTAATTGTATCCGGTCTTTCACCGGTAACTAAGTAGTTGTACATTGAGATGATTGGATCGTGACCCTGTCCAAAAGGATCCTGACCGATGGCAGCATATATAACGCCTTTTTTGATAAGCTTTAGAACATCATCATCATAGTCGAAGCAAACTATTTGGACTTTTCCAACAAGATTCATTTCTTCAACGGCTCTTGCAGCACCTATGATACCACCTGTAAGAATGACTATACCTCTTAGATTAGGGAACTTGTTGAGAGCTTCCTTGGTATTCTTATATACACGGGTGTTATCGGCTTCAGCTTCTATCTCAGCAGCTATCTTCATCTTTTTCTTCTTTATTATAACATCATATATTGCATCCCTACGAACTCTGTTGATGGAGGTTTCAAGTGGTCCACGGATAATAGCTATCTCTCCTTCGTTATCTAAGGCCTTTGAAATAACCTCTCCGGCTAATCTACCTTGAGCAGGAATGTCAGGGCCAAAATAAGATATTCTATCGACTCCTTCGTTGTAATCACAGTTAAATGACATAACAGCGATACTCTTTCTCATAGCAATATTAATGTCTTCGTCGATTCCGCCTAAGAAGCCAGGAAGAATTAGTCCGTCATAGTTATTCTCAATTCTTTCCTTTAGGTCAATATTAAGCTTACTGAAATCCTTGGTATATCCAAGATAATCAACATCTACATTTTTAGCCTTTAATTCAGTCTGAGCATATAATGCACCCTGTCTTACACCTTCCCAGAAAGGATGATCTAATGGGCTGAACAAGGCGATTTTTAATCTCTTAGTACTGGTCTGTTCAACTGGTACAACGGAGGTTCTATATCTCATTAACAGATTCTCAATACCGGATAGCATATTCTGTAATGATAATGC
>LSQX01047253.1_pt1 | contig 19080 bp, 18 predicted proteins | sample 654561 | NCBI WGS metagenome assembly LSQX01 (sample SAMN04489861, study PRJNA283612) | anaerobic digester metagenome | isolation source: 4 biogas reactors fed with cattle manure at either 37C or 55C with and... | place: Denmark: Kongens Lyngby | collected 2014
CCTTCCACCTTATCAGACTCCTCACCTTTGGCAGTTAGCATAATGATGGGGACTTCTTTGGTGCGGTCATCGTTTCTGAGCTGGCGTGCCATCTGGAGACCAGAGAGACCTGGTAGCATCCAGTCAAGTAAAATAAGGTCAGGAAGCTCAGCATCAATTAGAATTCGGGCTTGTTCTGCATCATCTGCACGCAACACCTTGTGACCTGCAAAACTTAAGTTTACCGCTATCAATTCTTGAATTGCCGGTTCATCTTCAACTACTAGAATAGTACTCGCCATAATGAAGTAAAATGTTAAAGTTAATTAATCGTGATTATCGATACAAAATTTATTAATACATTTAAGCTGCTATCACTTAGCTAGTAGGTGGATGCTTAAGGCATTAATAGCACGAATTCCAATCATAACGATTGAATATGACATGTTTGTGACAGTACGGAAAGATTACCATGGAAACACAAAAACAATCCCCTGAAAACTCATCAAATCAAGAGTTTAGCGAGGATTCTTTAAATCAGGACAGTTCATCAGGCATTAAGACTCAAGTCGATGCTGAGACGCATTTTGGCTACAGTACCGTCCGTGAGGGTGAAAAGCAAGGTCGAGTGGCCGAGGTTTTTCACTCAGTGGCTAGTAAGTATGACATCATGAATGACTTGATGTCTGGTGGCCTACACCGCGTCTGGAAGCATTTTACTATTGGTAAGGCACGGGTACGTGAGGGGATGAAGGTGTTGGATATCGCTAGCGGTACCGGTGACTTGGCTATGGCTTTTGCTAAACGAGCAGGTACTAGTGGTGAGGTTTGGCATACGGATATTAACAGCTCCATGTTAGCTGTTGGTCGTGACCGTCTTCTCGACAAGGGGTATTTAGTACCCTCTGTGGTCTGTAATGCCGAGTACCTGCCTTTTGAGGATGACTATTTTGATCTTGTGACAGTCGCTTTTGGTCTGCGCAATATGACTCATAAGGAAGAAGCGCTAGCCGAGATGTACCGAGTGTTACGACCTGGAGGTCGTTTATTGGTATTAGAGTTTTCCAAGGTTTACAAACCCTTAGCGCCCATTTATGATTTATATTCTTTTAATGTCTTACCAGTTTTAGGTAAGTATGTAGCTAACGACGCTGATAGTTATAACTATTTAGCAGAGTCGATTCGCATGCATCCGGATCAGGATACTTTGGCGGAGATGATGAGAAATGTCGGTTTTGATCGCGTAACTTACAACAATCTGACAGCAGGCGTGGTAGCCTTACACGAAGGGTTAAAACTTTAATAGTTTTGATCTGTCTAACAGCAGTCAACTAAAACTATTTAAAAAGATTTTATTTTTAAAAAAGGTTAATTTACATGCGTAAACTATTTACTCGCCTCATAACCGTCCTGACGATTGTCATTTCGACTTTTACCATGCTTGGTGTGACGATGGACGAAGCAGAGGCACGTCGTTTTGGTGGTGGCTCAAGCTTCGGTCGCCAATCTTCTAATATCATGCAAAAGCGTGCCCCAGCACAAGCACCTCGAGCAACTCAAAATGCTACACCTAACGCGGCTAATCCAGCTGCAGCAAATCGTGGTGCTGCTGCAGGTGCAACGGCTCAACGCTCGGGCATGTCACGATTCCTTGGGCCAATTGCTGGTATCGCCGCAGGTTTAGGTATTATGGCGTTACTATCAAGCTTGGGCTTAAGTGGTGCCTTGTTAGAGTTCTTATCCAGTGCAGTCTTAATTGCTATCGTGATTTTTGGTGTTATGTTTATCGTGCGTCGTTTGCGCGGTACTCAAGCCAAACCAGCAGCTCAGGGAGCTTTCGGATCACAGGGTGGACAGGCGCAGGACTTTTATACTAATCGTCAAGCTAGTGACTATAATCAGCAACAGACCCGTACGCCTGGCGTTTTTAATCGTGCGCCGGAGTCTTCATCTCAGCAATCTTCCTTTGCTAGCTCTGAGCAGGAAAGTACGCAAGTACAGCCATTAGACCCGTCTTGGTTTGTTCCTGAAGGTTTTGATACGATGACTTTCCTAAACGTCGCTAAGCAGCAGTTTGTTCGTATTCAGGGGCTGTGGGATCAAGGTGATGTTGAGCAGCTTAAAGATTACTTGACGGATGACTTAGTGACGGAGTTGAGCCCTCAAATCATTGAGCAGGCAAGTCAGGGAGGTCATCCCACCGAGGTTGTCTTATTAAATGCCGAGTTGCTTGGTATGGAGCAGGTAGCTGGTGGACATTTAGCCAGTGTGCGTTTCTCAGGCATGCTGCGTGAGGAGCCTGGTCAGGAAGCTTTCCGCTTTGAGGAGGTTTGGAACCTCTATAAAACAGCGGATAGTGGTTGGCTGTTAGCAGGTATTCAACAGATTCCTGAGGGCTACCAATCATAATTTAATCCTTCACTGAGATTAATCATTTTAAAGGCTTCTTTTTTAAGAAGCCTTTTTCCATTTAATTGGGTTAATAAGCTAAACTATATTTTTTGTAATCCTACAGGGATTTTTATGTTGTCTTCCCTTTTTCAACCAAAGTTAATCTTTGTTCGTCTTTTTAATTCTCTACTCAGTCAAGAACCTTGGGCTAGGGAGCGTGTTCAGCAATATGCAGGTAAAAACGTTAAGTTTCAGCTGCCTGTTTCTTCGCTTGCTTTAGCAGTTAAGCAAGATGGTTCTGTTACCCTGAGTGAGCAAGATGTTATCCCTAATGTCACCGTGACACTAGCGCCTGAACAGGTCCCCGAAATCATGACTGAGCTTAGTCAGGGTGGCATCGGTTCAGGCCTTGATGTGAAGCGTTTTATGTCGTATGTCCATATTGAAGGTGAAGCGGGCCTAGCTAATCTGGTTTCCGATTTAGCTAGAGATTTGCGCTGGGATAGGTATTATCACTTGGCTAATTTTTTTGGTCCGGTGATTACATCTCACCTTTTGCGTACTGAAAAAGTAGTACTTGAAAAAAGTCGAGAGGGCGTTGACCATTTATTGCGAACGGGATCGGACTTATTGAGCCATGAGCAAGAAGTGTTGGTAGCAAAGGTAAGTTTTAATGACTTAAATCGTCACTTAGATGATTTAAAAGAGCGTATGATTCGCCTCGAAAAGGCTGTGCACAATTTATCTGGGTCAGCCCATTCGGGGAATAAGCATGTTTAGGTTCAGAGTATTTATTATTCTCTTTGCCATGTATAAGTATGGCTTGGAGGAGTTGCTAATTGATGCGATTCCACAGAGACCTTTTTTACGCCGATTATTAGGTTTTTTTGGACGTAAAAGCAAGTATCAAGAGCCTCGGGGTGTACGTCTAAGGAAGGCATTAGAGAGTTTAGGCCCTATCTATGTGAAGTTCGGTCAGGTTTTATCCACTCGACCGGATATTGTGCCACTTGATATTGCTCAAGAGTTGGTTTACCTGCAGGATCGTGTGCCACCTTTTGCTTCTGATGAGGCGGTGGCTATTGTTGAAAAAAGTTTACGTAAACCACTTGAAGAGCTCTATGCGGAGTTTGAGCGTGAGCCTGTGGCATCTGCTTCTGTGGCCCAAGTACATCGAGCTTTAACGCATGATGGTAAGCAGGTTGCGGTCAAGATTCTTCGTCCTAATATTCTTAAAACCATTGAAAGTGATTTAGCACTGATGCGTTCAGCGGCTTCGGTGGTGCACTGGCTCTTGCCGGATGGTAGACGCCTACGCCCCAAAGAGGTGGTGACTGAGTTCGACAAGTATTTACATGATGAGTTGGATCTGCAGATTGAGGCGGCGAATTGTAGTCAATTGAGACGTAATTTTGAGTTCGAAGGGCGTGAAAAACTGCTTAAAGTGCCTGAGGTGTATTGGCCTCTGACGACGAGTCGGGTCTTTACCATGGAGTGGATTGATGGGATTCCCATCAATCAGATGGAACAGATTAAGTCGATGGGTATGGATATCAAGAAGCTTGCCCGTGAGGGGGTGGAGATCTTTTTCACGCAAGTATTTGATGACGGTTTTTTCCATGCTGATATGCACCCTGGTAATATTTTAGTGACTCAGGATATTGACTCCAAAGGTCGTTATGCTGCTTTAGATTTTGGTATTGTCGGGACTTTATCGGAGTTTGATAAAAACTATTTAGCACAAAACTTTTTAGCTTTTTTTCGCCGTGACTATCGTCGTGTTGCACAATTACATATTGAATCTGGTTGGGTGCCACCAGAAACTAGAGAAGAGGAGCTAGAAGCGGCTGTTCGATCGGTTTGTGAACCTTATTTTGATTTGCCCTTGGCTGAGATTTCATTGGGTGCTGTGTTGATGCGCTTATTTCAAACGTCTAAGCGTTTTAATGTTGAAATTCAACCGCAATTAGTATTGTTACAAAAAACCTTGCTTAATGTAGAAGGAATGGGGCGACAGCTAGACCCAGATTTGGACTTGTGGCAGACAGCCAAGCCATTTTTAGAGCGCTGGATGTATCAACGGATTGGTCCGCAGGGTGTCCTTGAAAAGCTTAAAAAGGAATCCGTACATTGGGCTCAAATTCTGCCTGAGATGCCTAGACTACTGCATGCTTCTCTTAATGAGCAAAGTAATTTACCTAAAATTGCCAAGGAGTTGAGAGACCTCAGGCGTTCTCAGAAAAACAATCGCTTTTTACTTTATGTCATGGCTCTTTCTCAATTGCTGATTGCAATCTTAGCCTTGATTTATTGGAGTTAATTTATCATGATGATTCGTTTTGAAGAGAAGATGCTCTCTGTGGAGGAGTGTGAGCGTTTGCTTAGTGAGGGTGTCATTAAGCGCCCTCTAGTCTTTACTAATGGCGTTTTTGATATTTTGCACCGTGGCCATGCGAGTTATTTGGACCAAGCTGCTCAGTTAGGCGCTAGCTTACTCGTTGCTGTCAATACTGATGAGTCTGTCAAACGTTTAGGTAAGGGGGATGATAGACCACTAAATCGTTGCGAGGATAGGCAGGCGGTGTTATCAGCTCTCGCAAGCGTAACTGCAGTGACCAGCTTCGCTGAAGATACTCCTTATGAGCTCATCAAGCGCTTAAGACCTGATCTTATTGTTAAGGGCGGAGACTATGAAATGCACCTTCTGCCTGAAACGGCTTTGGTGGAAAGCTGGGGTGGCAAAGCGGTAGCGATTCCTTTTGAATACGAACGCTCTACTACAGCCCTAGTCAATAAAATCCGCAACTAAGAAAAAACCGGTTTAATTTTTATAAACCGGTTTTTTTGAGCTTAGAACTTGAAGTTAGAGGCAACTGCACCACGTAGGGGCTTGATATATGTTTCTAAAAGAACTTCTTCTTCGAAGGTCGCCGCATCTGTGCGAATAATACGATATACGCGCATCATAGGGGCTTGGCCTACCGTAATGATTAAACGACCACCTACGGCTAGCTGGTACTTTAAGGAATCATCTACTACTGGGACTGAACCCGTGACTAAAATAGCATTGAACTCGTTATTGCCCCAACCGGAGCGGCCATCGCCAACTTCAACCTGTACATTGTGAATGCCGGCTTGACGTAGGTTCTTTTGTGCTTGAGCAGCAATCTGGGGGTCGATCTCGACACTATGCACCTGCGTACAGAGATGACTTAAGATGGCAGCCTGGAAGCCACTGCCGGTACCTATTTCTAAAACAGAGTCTTCAGGCTTAAGCTCAAGCTCTTGAGCAAAAAGAGCCTCCATTTTAGGGGCCAACATAGTTTCGCTAGTCTTATTACCATCAATCTCGATGGGTACCTCAAGATCAGCAAAAGCAATGTTGTGATACCTAGGGCTCATAAAGCGTGTACGATCTAACTTAAGCAGTGTCTCTAATACGCTATCATCTAGAATGCCCCAAGGGCGAATTTGTTGCTCAACCATGTTGTAGCGACTAAGTTCAAGTGAACTAATAGGCTTATTCATACCCGACTCTCTATCATTAATAATTTAATGGGATCATCAATAAATTCAAAAACTGCACCAATTTTAACTCTTATGCAGTATTAAAACTTGGTATTTAATACCATTGATGGAAATGATGTAATGGGCCATGCCCCGAACCAACCTTCATTTCTCCGGAGCGTTCGATGGCCTTCAGCAGGTATTGCTTGGCCTCTTTAGTGGCTCGGACAATGTCATCGTCACGGGTAACTAATGCACAAATTGCGGCAGAATAAGTGCAACCAGTACCGTGCGTGTTTTTTGTCTGGATGCGCTGATTGGGTAACTCAATCATCTTGTCACCGTTAAAAAGTAAATCAACTAAGTCGCTATTCGGTAGGTGACCACCTTTAAGTAAAACCCAGCGTTCATCTGAACGTTTGAAAAGCTTGTGGAGTTTTTCAGCCATAGTGTACATCTGCTTAATATTTTCTGGTGCTGATTGCTCAGTTAATATGGCCGCTTCCGGTAAATTGGGTGTGATCATGTTGCTTTGTGGAATCAAGGCCTCAATCAATGTGGGAATCGATGAGTCTGGTAATAAAGTGCTTCCGCCTTTGGCAACCATGACGGGGTCTAAAATACAATGGCGGTGACCTTTGTGTGCTATGAGCTCCTCAGCGACAGCCTCAATGACGGGGCTTTCACCCAGCATTCCCAGCTTGATGGCATCAATTTGTACATCAGCAAAGAGGGTTTTCAGTTGGAGCCGAATAAAGTCAGGGGTGATCGGCATAACGCCCGTAACCCCTTGGGTGTTTTGCGCAGTCAGCGCAGCAATTACGCCGCAGGCATAAGTGCCTAAAACGGTCATGGTTTTGATATCGGCCAAAACACCAGCGCCGCCAGAAGGATCCACTCCGGCAATAGTTAAAGTACGTTGAGTCATGTAGTGTAATTTTATGGACTTATTAAAATGATTCAATGGTTGGTTCAATAGTACCTAAGTATAAGCTAAAATATACGATTGATCTAAATCTTATACTTACAAAGACAGGCACAGACATGAACACAAGAAAGACGTCAGGCAGAAGCTTATCTAAAGCAACTTCCAAAGCTACTTCCAAGCGTTCAACAAAAGCTGTATCTAAACGGACATCGGCAGTTGAGGCCGTGGAGACACAAACTCCTGAAGTGGAGGCTCAGTTAACACCATCGGTAGATGCACAGCTAGAAGCTGAACTACATGAGGCTCTTGTCGATTTTTCTTTAAAAAATGCGATAGAGCCTGATAAAGTTGAACTTAAAGAAATACTTGAAGCCAAGAAAAGCGAGTTAGAACTGGGTATTGAGGAGTTAGAGCAGATTATTGAAGTGATGCAAGGTGATACGCTTTATGGCGATAGCCTTGAGGAAACACGTAAGCTACATGTTGAAGACAGAGTAGATGCGAAAATCGATCGTCATACTTACACCTTGATTCAGATGATGGCGAAGACCCTCTCTGCGCCATTAGCTGAGCAGCAGGAAGTGTTGCGAGCTTTATTTGAGGAGTTGTCAGAGGATGAGCGTCGTGACTTATTACGTGCGGTACGCTTAGAAAAACGTCGTCTTGATGCTCGGAAAGCAGCAGAGTATGACAGCATTTTGGTCGAAAATTATGATCAAGAGGGAGTGTATCCATATAAGTATTTGATGTCACGTCGTAATTACGAATATCAAAAATACGATCTTCAAGTTGAGTTGCTTAAATTGCAATCTTGGGTTCAGGAGTCAGGACAGCGTGTCGTGATTATTTTTGAGGGGCGTGATGCTGCTGGTAAAGGGGGCACCATCAAGCGCTTTATGGAGCACTTAAATCCTCGCTACGCGCGTGTTGTTGCTCTACAAAAACCTACTGATCGGGAGTCTGGCCAGTGGTATTTTCAGCGCTATGTGCAGCATTTACCCACCAAGGGTGAAATCGTGCTGTTTGACCGTTCATGGTATAACCGCGCTGGAGTTGAGCGTGTGATGGGTTTTTGTAGTGATTTAGAGTATTTTGAGTTTATGCGTCAAGTACCAGAGTTTGAGCGCAATCTGGTACTTAGTGGTATTCATTTGATCAAGTTCTGGTTCTCAGTAAGCCGTGATGAGCAATTGCGCCGCTTTAAACAGCGTCAAAATCATCCGCTTAAGCAGTGGAAGCTTTCACCGATCGATCTTGCTTCGCTCGATAAGTGGGATGATTATACACATGCTAAAGAAGCGATGTTTTATCATACTGATACGAGCGATGCGCCTTGGACTGTCGTCAAGTCAAATTGTAAAAAGCGGGCTCGTTTAAACGCGATGCGCTATGTCTTGCATCGTTTTAATTATGCCAATAAAGATATAAAGACCGTAGGGAAAATCGATCCTCTGTTGGTGGGTCGTGCTAATGTCATTTACGAATCGGGTGAAAATGATTTAAGTAACCTCGATATGAAAAGTGTTTAAGTGAAGCTAGGTGTATAGTTAGCTTCTTCGGATGGCGTCAGGTTATCTTAATGACCGCTATAAGCTAATCCGATCATAGTTTAGAATTTAGGAGTTTTTATGGAATATCAGTATGACCTTTTTGTGATTGGCGCCGGTAGTGGTGGCGTCAGAGCGTCACGTTTTGCCGCTCAGGCAGGGGCTAAAGTGGCCGTTGCCGAAACTAAGGATTTAGGCGGTACGTGTGTTAACGTGGGTTGTATTCCTAAAAAATTATATAGTTATGCTGCCCAGTTTAATGAGGCCTTTACGGATGCAGCTGGTTATGGTTGGTCCGTTGGTGAGACATCCTTGGACTGGGCCTTACTAAAAAAGAATCGTGCTCAAGAAATTTCTCGCCTAAATGGTATTTACGATAATTTGATTAAAAATTCCGGAGCTGAGTTGATTCGTGGGTGGGCCAGTATTGTAGATGCACACACGGTAGAGGTTGATGGTCAGCAATACACTGCCAAGCATATTTTAGTGGCGCCAGGTGGGTGGCCAATGGTGCCTGAGGTGCCTGGGAAGGAGCACATCATTACGTCAAATGAGGTGTTTGACCTTGAGCCGTTTCCCAAGCGTTTCTTAATTGTGGGTGGGGGCTATATTGCTTGTGAATTTGCCTCTATTTTCAATAGTTTAGGTTCAGAGGTGGCGCTAGTTTATCGTCGAGACCAGGTCTTAAGAGGTTTTGACCAAGATATCCGTCAGCACATTAGCGATGAAATCATCAAAGCAGGTATTGATTTACGTGTCAATACAGAAGTTTCAGCGATCGAAAAAGTTGGCGATACCTTGAAGGTCACGCTTAGCACCAATGAGGTGGTTGAGGTGGATGCAGTGATGTACGCTACGGGTCGCGTGCCCCGAGTTGAGGGCCTAGGCTTGGAAAACGTCGGTGTTGAGTTAGGAGAGAGAGGTGAGATTAAGGTGGATGAAAATTATCGTACCAACGTCCCTTCCATTTTTGCTCTAGGTGATGTCACTGATCGTGTTCAATTAACGCCGGTAGCTACTGGTGAGGCTATGGTGTTGATTGACTATTTGTTTGCTAAGGGTGAGCGTAAACTAAGCTACGACTTTATTCCAACTGCTGTTTTCACCCATCCTAATATCGGTACAGTAGGTTATACCGAGGAGGAGGCGCGTGAGAAGTTTGGTGATGTGGTTATTTACCGTTCTGAATTTAGGCAGCTTAAGCATACGCTCAGTGGTAATACAGCCAGAACCTTGATGAAATTGATTGTCGATAAAGCCACTGATAAGGTGGTAGGCTTGCATATGGTGGGTGACGAAGCAGGTGAGATTACCCAAGGTTTTGCAGTCGCTATGAAAGCCGGTGCAACTAAAGCGGATTTCGATAGTACGATCGGTATTCATCCGACCGCAGCTGAAGAATTCGTCACTATGCGTCAGCCTGTTACAGAGTAATATTAATTGATCATTTATTCACTAAAGCTCTAGTTTAACTAGGGCTTTAATTTTTTATATGTGTTGAGTAAAGATCAATTTAAAGGGAGTCCTTGGTATGAAAGAAGGTATTCTTAGCATACTAGAAAGTGTAGGCGTAGCGGATAATGCCGTAGCGGTAAAAATCGTGTTTTTATTATGTGCTTTATTTCTTACAGCACTATATTACTTAGCAGCTAAAACACTTGTTGATCGTGGTTTTCGTCGTCTTCTACAAAAGGCAAAAGGTTCTTTTTTACCTATTTTGGGGCAATCAAAGGCATTACGTCATGCTTATTTAATGACCGTTGTTATGGTCTTCAGAGCGCTTAGCGAAATGTTTTTTGATAGTAGCGATGAGCTACGAGGTCTGATTGATATTGTTTCTAGTGTCTTAATTCAGATTTTCTTTGCATTAGCATTAGCCGCTCTTATTGATGTCTTTGGACGCCTAGCGCGACGCAATAGAAAGTTGGAGGCGTTGCCAATACAAGGCATACAGCAAACGCTTAAATTAGTATTGTTAGTCATTACGATTGTATTGATCCTGTCCGTTTTGATGGGGCAGTCGCCTGCTATTGTTATCAGTGGTTTTGGTGCAATGACAGCGGTGCTGATGCTAGTTTTTCAATCACCTATTCTAGGCTTTGTCTCGGGTATTCAGTTATCAGCAAACAACATGCTGAAAGTTGGCGATTGGCTGGAAATGCCAAAGTACGATGCTAATGGTGATGTGATTGAAATTGGTATTACGACGGTTAAGGTGCAAAACTTTGATAAAACGGTGACGACCATTCCAACCACGGCTTTGATTTCAGACTCCTTTAAAAACTGGGGAGGCATGATTGAAACTGGCGGTAGGCGTATTAAGCGTCAGGTGTTTATTGATATTAACAGTATTCGTTTTATCACCGAAGACGAGTTACGAGAAATTAGTGGTAGTCGTCGTCTGACAGATTATCTGATCGCTAAAAATATAGAAATTTCTGAACATAACGAAAATATTAAGACTGAGGGTTTAGGGCGTTTTTTAGATCAACGTAGGATGACTAATATTGGTACTTTCAGAGCCTATATCGTCGCCTATTTAAGGCAGCACCCACGTATCAGACAAGAGATGAGCCTTATGGTAAGACAAATGGAATCAACACCTCAAGGGGTTCCTCTAGAGGTGTATTGCTTTACCGATACGACAGTCTGGGCTGAGTACGAAGGGATACAGAGCGATATATTTGACCATATTTTTGCGGTAGCGCATGTGTTTAGTTTGCGCATTTTTCAGGCTCCGTCAGGGCATGATTGGCGTTATGTTGCTGAGGCTCACGTGAAATCACCGGAGTCAGAGCTGTGAGCTGAGTAAGTAATTCTTTCTTTAAAAAATAAATTTTGAAATAACCCATGGGCAGGATGTATAAATCCAACCATGGGTTTTTTGTAAAAACGCTGGGTAATTATACAAATACTGGGATTAATACTAGCTTGTAGATGTAGTAACAGAACTGTACATTAGGATGTTGATGTTAATAAAAATCAATAGAGGGGACTCATGATTATACGAATAATAGATTCGATTAATGAAGTCATAGGTAGGCTGCTCTGCTTCATAGCAATTGTTTTTGCAGTCATTATTATTTATGAAGTCTTTATGCGTTATGCATTGCATCAGCCGACCCGATGGGCATTTGATGTCAGTAAGCAATTGTATGGGTTTTACTTCTTGATGCTCGGAGCTTATGCACTTAGGCATCAGTCCCATGTGCGAGTAGATTTGGTAACACAGCATTTGTCACCGGGCGTTTTAAAGTGGGTAGAAATTGCAGGCTACGTCATTTTTTTCTTTCCTTTTAGTTGGGTTTTTTTAACTCGTAGTTATGAGTTTGCTATGCGTTCTTTAGCGCAAGCGGAAACAACTTATGGTGCGGTTCAATTGCCTGTGTACCCTCTAAAAATATCCATGGTTATTGCCGCAGCTCTTCTATTACTTCAAGGGGTGGCCGAGGTACTTCGTCTACTGTTTAAAGAAACAAAAGGAATCTCAGAACATGCCAGCTGAATATATTGCATTAATTATGGGTGGGCTGCTGTTGTTAGGCCTCTTTATGGGACATCCTTTAGCGTTTGTGCTGGGCGGTGTTGCTGTTTTAGGCGCTTTAATTGCAGGCAAGCCGATGGTGCTTGGAATTGTGATTAATCGTATTTATGGTGATGTATTAGATAACTATACTTTGATTGCGATACCGCTATTTATCTTGATGGCCAGGTTTTTGTCAGACTCGGAAGTCACTGACAAAATGTTTGAGGCACTCCGGCACTTGATGTCTAATGTTCGTGGCGGTCTAGCCTTAGCGGTAGTCTTTTTGTCTATGCTCTTGGCTGCAACTACCGGTATTATTGGTGCTTCTATCACTGTGACGGGGATGATGGCCCTAAGGCCTATGCTGAATTATGGTTATAGTCCCAGACTGACGACTGGTGTCATCGCTGCTTCAGGTTGTTTGGGGATTTTGATTCCGCCTTCGATTATGCTGATCTTAATGGCGAGTTACTCCCCTTTATCGATTGGTGAGTTATTTGCTGGTGCTTTAATACCTGGTATTTTGCTTGGTTTTTTGTATGCTGCCTGGGTAGTTTTTGTCGCTTGGCGTGACCCTGCGAGTGCACCATCTGTAAAGCCAGAGGAGCAAATTACTAGGGCTGAGCTAACTAAAATGCTGTTGATTGAGGCGGTGCCACCTATCTTATTAATTTTAGGTATTTTAGGCTCGATGCTAGTAGGGATTGCTACTGCGACAGAGGCATCGGCGATTGGTTGTCTATTGTCATTTACCTTCGTAGTTATACGTGGCAAGTTTCAATGGAAAACTTTTGTTAGTGCTCTTTATGAGACAGGCAGAACATCTGCGATGATTTTATTTATTGTTGTGGGTGCGACAGCTTTCACTGGCGTATTTAATATTACCGGTGGTCTTGGTGCTGTACAAGATTTAATGCGGAGTCTAGACATGGCGCCATGGGCATTAATTCTGGTAATGCTCGTAATCGTTTTTGTATTAGGTTGCTTTTTGGACTGGACAGGCATCGTGTTGCTTTCCTTTCCGATTCTTTTACCGTTAATTCAAGAAATGGGCTTTAGCATGCTTTGGTTTATAGTATTGGTTGCAGTGCTTTTGCAGACCTCATTCCTTACACCACCCTTTGGTTATGCTTTGTTCTACTTAAGGGCTATTACGCCTACCTCTGTTCCAACCATTGAAATTATCAAGGGAGTAATACCATTTATCTTCCTAATTGTTTTCATGTGTATTTTAATCTCTATTTTCCCCGGTTTTATCACTTGGTTACCACAGGTGTTATACGGGAGCTAACTAACAAGGAGACATTATGTCATTAGTTAAAAAAACAGTACACGCATTAGTAGGGACCGCTATTTTGGGTGCGTTTGGGGTAGCTCAAGCCGCACCACAAAAATGGACGATGACAAGTACATGGCCTGCCTCGATTGATTTGATTGAAGCCGATAAAAAGTGGGTAGAGTTGGTTAACAAACTTGCTGGTGATGAGCTGCAAATTGAGTTCTTTGAAGGAGGTTCTTTAGTACCTAGTGGTGAGGTATTTAGTGCGGTTGAATCTGGTACGATTGAGGCGGGTGGTGATTGGCCTGGTTACTGGGCTGGTCGTAACCCGGCTTTCTCGCCATTAGCTACACATACAAGTTTGTTTAATGCAATGGATTATGCAAACTGGATTTTAGAGTGGGGTGGTGCTGACATCTATAATGAGATCTTTGGTCAGTACGGTATGGTTTATTTACCATTTAGTATTACTAATAGTGAGTCTGGTTTCCGTACGGTTGTTCCGGTTCGAAACCTTGAGGAGATTAAAGGTAAGCGTCTGCGTCTATCAGGTTTAGAACAAGGTCAGGTACTAGAAAAAATTGGTGGTACGCAGGTTTCAATGGCTGGGCAGGAGCTTTATCAGTCTTTGGAGCGTGGTGTGATTGATGGTGCTGAGTTCTCTACACCTAGCGTTGATGTTTCAGCAGGTTTGCATCAGGTGACTAAGCACTGGAGTACACCGGGGTGGCACCAGTCAGCTTCGGTTTTTGGGGTCATGATTAACAAAAAAGCTTGGAATGCCTTAAGTGAAGAAACTCAAGAAAAGCTGAAAATTGCTGCTCAGGCTACTATGATGTGGGGGATTACTAACTCTGAGAGACAAGCTACCAAGGGAGTACGTACTTTTCAAGAGGCGGGTGTAGAAATCCATCGTTTTAGCGAGGAAGACTTACAAACAATTCAAGAAGTCACCAATGAGGTGATGGTTAATGTGGCTTGTAGTCATCCTGATGCAGCAAAAGTGTATGCAAGTCAGCTAGAGTATTTGCAGGACTATAGTGATTGGCGTGAGATTGCAACGCCATATAACTTAGGACGTCAGATTGATGGCCCCGACTTAGAAAAAATTAAGGCTTGCGCTCAGCAATAGTTAAATAAGCAGAAAAAAGCACCTATTATGGTGCTTTTTTCTATCTGATTTGTTGTTATCTAACTCACCCCATAGTGAGTGATAAGTTACCATAAATCATTATAGAGTTTTAGCATTTCGTTTTTAGTCGGGATGCGCGGGTTGTTGTTCGGTGACCCTGAGGCGAAGGCTTGTTCAACCATGGTTTCAAGCACGCGATCAAACTCTGTCTTGTCTGCGCCAAATTCAGCTAAGGTAGGCACTTTTAACTCTTTATTGAGTTCATTTAAAAATTGGATTAGCTTTTGATTAGCTTGAGCGACACCATCTTCTTGGTCGGCGGCTCCTAAGGCGACAGCACATTCAGCATAACGGCTTGCAGCTAGAGGAATCGAGAATTCAGTGACTGATGGTAGCAGCATGGCATTAGAGAGACCGTGAGGGACATGAAAAAAAGCACCTATGGGTCGACTCATACCATGGACTAGAGCGACAGAGGAGTTGCTAAAAGCGATGCCAGCGAGGGTTGAGCCAAGCATCATCTGCTCACGGGCCTTTTCATTATTGCCATCGTGATAAGCCGTTTTAATATTAGGACCGATTAAGCGCAGAGCAGCTAAGCATTGTTGATCACTATAAGCATTGCGCTTCTGACTGACATAAGCTTCAATAGCGTGACACATAGCATCGATCCCAGTGTCAGCGGTGGTACGAGCCGGCACACTTAAGGTGAGCGTATAGTCAACGATTGTGGCGATTGGCATAAAGGCAATTCCTACACATAAAAGCTTTTCATTACTTTTTTCATCGGTAATAATAGTGAATTTGGTTGCCTCGGAGCCTGTACCTGCAGTGGTAGGAATAGCAATAATCGGTAAGCTTTCTTCATTGACAATACGAGGGAATTTATAGTCACGTATGACGCCGCCAAATTTGCCCAAGATACCGATAGCTTTAGCGCTGTCAATTGGACTGCCGCCACCTAGTGCAATGATGCAGTCAAAGTCGCCACGCTGAAGTAACTCAACACCGCCCATTAGCGAGCTATCAGTCGGCTCTGGGATCGTGTCGGCATAGACTTCACAGTTAATTTGATGTGGTTGTAGAATATCCTGAATTTTTTGACCATAACCTAGTTCTAGCATAACTTTGTCGGTCACAATTAAGGGTTTTGAAACCCTCAGAGATTGCAAAATTGAGGGAAGTTTTTCACAGGCATTTTTGCCGACTTCCATGATGCGGGGAAGGATAAGGGTATTAGACATGGTTTGTCTCCTGCCAATTATAGAGATTTTTTTTGTTAATATTTATTGTTAGTTTTTAAAATTTAAAACGTCAAATTCCTGAGCTCCTTACGAATAATCTTGCCTGTTGTCGTCATCGGGAGTTCATCTAAGAAGTGGATTTGTCTAGGGTACTCATGTGCGGCAACGCGTGTTCTTACATGATCCTGTAGTTCCTTCTTAAGTGCGTCACTTTCCTGAAAACCCTCCTTGAGAACTACAAAAGCAGTTACGATTTCAGTGCGCTCGGCATCAGGCATGCCAATCACGGCAGCCATACTGACCGCTTCGTGACTTAATAGGCCGTCTTCAATCGGGCCGGGGCCAATGCGATAACCTGCGCTAGTGATAACATCATCATCTCTGCCAACAAAGAAGATATAGTCTTCCTCATCCATTACACCACGGTCACCGGTCAGTAAATAATCACCATTAAATTTAGCCGCTGTGGCCTGTGGGTCATCCCAGTAATATAAGAACATCACTGGATCGGGCCTTAAGACGGCAATGTCACCTTCGATGCCTGATTTTACCGCTTTGCCATTTGGGTCAATAATATGGACCCGATGTCCGGGGGCGGCTTTGCCCATGCTACCAGCCTTGGGTTCAAACTCTACTGCACAACTTGAAACAATCATATTGCATTCAGTCTGGCCATAAAACTCATTGATGGTGATGTCCAGATTATCGCGTCCCCAGTGGAGGAGTTCTTTACCTAAGGTTTCACCACCACTGGCAATAGAGCGTAGTTTTAGTTGAGGCCATTGCTTTTTAGGTCTCTCGACAAAACGCAACATTTTTAGAGCGGTCGGTGGTAAAAAAGTGTGGGTGATCTGATGCTTCTCCATCAACTCAAAAGCGATATCTGCGTTGAATTTGCTAGCTCTAGAGGCCACTACTGGACGGCCGTAGTGCCATGCCGGTAAAAGTAAGTCTAATAAACCACCAATCCAAGCCCAGTCGGCTGGGGTCCAAAATATGGCATCATCACTGTCCATTTCGTTGTTGTGTGAAGCGGCTACGCCAGGTAGGTGGCCTAGTAAAACACGTTGGGCGTGACAGGCTCCTTTGGGTTTTCCGGTTGTGCCGGAAGTGAAAATGATGAGCGCAGGGTCATCGGCCAATGTGTTTAAGGGCTCGAACTCGGTGGGTTGGGAGGCTACTTCTGACCAAAAAGAATGAGCTATCGTATCTGTTTTTTCTTGGCTGGTATTAAAAATAGTTTTTAGGCCGGGAATTTCTTGACGAATAGCTTCTATCTTCTCTAAGCCTGCATCGTCAGTAATGAGGGTCTTAATGTTAGCGTGGCTGATTCTATAGCTTAAAGCATCTAGGCCAAAAAGGGCGAAAAGGGGAACAGCGATGGCACCTAATTTATAAGTGGCTAAATGAGCAATACCCGTGGCTAAACTTTGAGTCAGTAAAATACCAACGCGATCTCCTTTTTTAACGCCTGCTGCTTGTAATGCATTGGCGAGTTGATTGGAGTAGTCCTTAAGCTGATCGAAACTGTAGTGTTTGCTTTCACCTGCTACTTCTTCAATCAAGGCCAAGCGACCACTACCATCAGCCCATTTGTCGCAAGCGTCTACGCCAATATTATAATAATCAGGAATTTGCCAAGAAAAATTGCTCATGATGTGTCCCCTTATTGTGGTTTTTAACGGCGTTTGTAAACTACAAAATCGAAATCGAAGTCATTATCTATTGGTTGTGGTTTACGGCTTATTTCTTGCCAAATAGTCTTGTCTAATTCTGGAAAAGAAGCGTCACCTTCGATCGAACTGTGAATTTCGGTGGCATAGACTTGATCAACTAGCCCCAAATCTAGGGCTTGTGTGTAAATTTGGCTACCTCCAATAATAAAAATATCCTGCTCGGGAGCATGTTCTTTAGCCAAGTCGATCGCTGTCTGCAGATCGCCTACTAGCTTGGCCCCCTCTGCTGAGTAATTGCTATTACGGCTAATCACCACATTTAAACGACCGGGGAGGGGACGACCTAAAGACTCCCAAGTGACACGACCCATAATAATAGGTGAGCCCATGGTCGTTTCTTTAAAATACTGTAAATCTGACGGTATGTTCCAGGGCATTTTGCCCTGATTACCAATAATATTATTTCTAGAGTAAGCGACAATAATATTTATACTAGACATGTTGTTTCCTGTTAGACAGCGACCGGGGCTTTAATTAATGGGTGATGCTGGTAGTTTTCAAATTCAAAATCTTCAAACTGATAGTCAAAGATTGATTCGGGTTTACGCAGGATGTTGAGCTTAGGGTAGGGGTAGGGATCGCGTGACAGCTGCTCTTTGACTTGTTCGAAGTGGTTTGAGTAGATATGCGTATCTCCGCCAGTCCAGATAAACTCACCAACTTCCAAGTCGCATTGCTGTGCAATCATATGGGTCAGGAGGGAGTAGCTAGCAATATTAAAAGGTACACCCAGAAAAATATCGGCACTACGTTGATAAAGCTGACATGATAACTTGCCATCAGCCACATAAAACTGGAATAAGCAATGACAGGGTGGGAGCTTCATTTGGTCAATATTTGCTACGTTCCAAGCCGCCACAATGTGTCGTCTAGAGTCAGGGTTGTTTTTAAGCTGTTCCATCAACTGATTGATCTGGTCAATGCTACCGCCATCGGGGGTAGGCCAACTACGCCACTGTACACCATATACTGGCCCTAATTCGCCTTGCTCGTCGGCCCACTCATCCCAGATACTGACGCCATTTTCTTGTAGCCAGCGTATATTAGAGTCGCCGCGCAAAAACCAGAGTAATTCGTAGATGATACTGCGTAGATGAATTTTTTTGGTTGTCACTAGTGGGAAGCCCTGTTGTAAATCAAAACGCATTTGATAACCAAAATGTGAACGTGTGCCAGTGCCTGTGCGGTCTGACTTATCAACGCCTTGTTCAAAAACAAAACGCATCATATCTTCATATTGCTGTGAACTCATATCTTAAACCTCCTCAATACGATAGGAGTGAGTAACTTCAGCGGTTTTATTGAGCATGGCAATGGCTGAGCAATACTTTTCATGGCTTAAATTAATCGCCCGTTCGACCACATTGTCTTGGAGGTTACGGCCACTGATGATGAATTCAAAATGAATTTTGGTAAATACTTTGGGTTCGGTGTCAGCGCGCTCCGATGTGATGTTTAAACGGCAGCGACGAATGTCTTTGCGACCGCGTTGCAAAATCATCACAACATCATAAGCAGAGCAAGCACCTGCACCGCTTAGGAGGGTTTCCATAGGGCGAGGGGCGAGGTTATTACCGCCCCCATCGGGAGGTCCGTCAATAGTAAGTGTGTGACCACTGCCTGTACTGCATACAAACAACATGCCTTCTGGGCCATTCCATTCGACTGAGCATTGCATATAATCTTCCTCGATACTTTTTAAGTATTATTTTTGATGAACTATTTAATTAAAATTAACTCAATCATTATATATAACAAAACACTTTAAAACGAGGTGCTTTAAGAGCCTCGGCTACTCTAGCTTTAGCACA
>LSQX01165614.1_pt1 | contig 19079 bp, 10 predicted proteins | sample 654561 | NCBI WGS metagenome assembly LSQX01 (sample SAMN04489861, study PRJNA283612) | anaerobic digester metagenome | isolation source: 4 biogas reactors fed with cattle manure at either 37C or 55C with and... | place: Denmark: Kongens Lyngby | collected 2014
CGGCCGGCATGGGCGGCGGCACGGGGACCGGAGCGGCTCCCATCATCGCCAAGGCAGCCAAGATGGCCGGAGCGCTTACGGTTGGCGTTGTAACCAAACCGTTTACGTTCGAAGGGAAGAAACGCAGGGAACACGCGGAGCTGGGCATTCGCTTCCTTAAAAACTACGTCGACTCGCTCGTCGTCGTCCCCAACGATAAGCTGCTGCAGATTGCCGATAAGAGCACGAGCATGCTGCAGGCGTTTCTTATGGCTGACGAAGTGTTGAAGCAGGGCGTCGACGGCATCTCGAGCCTCATCGGGGATGCGGGCATCATCAACCTGGACTTTGCGGACGTCAAAACCGTGATGAGCGACCGGGGCATCGCCCATATGGGCGTCGGCCGCGCCGGCGGCGAGAGCCGCGTCGAAGAGGCGATGCGCACAGCGGTGGAAAGCCCGCTTCTGGAGACATCCCTCAAGGGTGCGAGGGCGGTGCTGCTCAACGTGATGGGCGGATACGACCTGGGTATGCTCGAAGTAAACGAAGCCGCCGATTACATCGCACGCGAAGCCGACGAAGACGCCATCATCATCTTCGGTGCGTCCGTCAAGGAAGAGATGAACGACGAGATTTCCGTAACGGTCATCGCAACCGGATTCGAAGATGTGATGGGCCGGCGGACCGTCAAAGCCGATGACGGCGACGGAGAGATTTCCGAAGACGAGTTCGACGAACTGGAGCGAGAAGGGAATGCCGAGTTCGACCCGCCGGGCGAGCGACATCCGGAGGGCGACGAGTCCTATAACCCCAAGAACGATTTCCCGATCCCATCCTTCCTGAGCAAGGAGATAAAATTCTAGCAGCAGACAGATCGAAGCCGGTGGGTCACCGGCTTTTTTTCTGCAAGGCAGGGTATACGCGTGTTTATAACGTCACAAAACAATCCAACGGTGCGGCTGGCGGCGTCGCTGTCTGCGAAAAAACAGCGCGACACGACAGGACTGTACATCGTGGAAGGGCCCAATATCATCCGGGAGGCGCTTGCGCAGGGCTGCGCACTTCAGACGCTGTTTTTCTCGGACGAAATAGCGGCAGACACCCGTGCGCTCGAGCTTGCAGAGATACGGCGAATGGCGGCGGAGTCAGCAATACAGCCTGATATCGTTACGCTCGGACGGGACGCGTTTAAGCGAATCGCGCAGACCGAGACGTCGCAGGGCATTGCAGGCATCGCAAAAAAAAGGTACAGTACAGAACAGGATGTGTTTCGCTGCGCAGGAGCCAACGTGCTCGTGCTCGACCGGATTCAGGATCCGGGCAACCTGGGGACGCTTCTTCGCACGGCCGAAGCCGCCGGATTTTCCGGAGCGCTCCTCATGAAAGGCTGCGGCGATGCGTACGGCCCCAAGGCGGTGAGGGCGGCATCGGGGACGCTGTTTCGCCTGCCGCTGTTACAGGTCGATACGGCGCAGGAAGCGATTCGGCTTCTGAAGGCGCACGGTAAGCGCATCTATGCGGCCGATGCAGGCGCACCGGTCGACTATTACGACTGCGATATCGCCCGGGATGCGGCGATCGTAATCGGCAACGAAGGAAACGGAATCTCGAAGGAGTGGGCGCGCTGCGCCGATGTGCGCCTGTCCATCCCCATGGCCGGGCAGGCCGAATCGCTGAACGCCGCACTGGCGGGCGGAATCATCATGTACGAAGCATACCGGCAAAAGCGGACCGATATGAAATAAAGACGACGGAGGCAGAGCAGGAAATGATCGAAAAACTAAAGCAGACAATGGAACAGGCCGGGAAGGAGATGGACGAAGCGGCATCTTTAGCCGAAGCGGAAGCGCTGCGCGTTCGCTATCTCGGCAAAAAGGGCGTCGTGACGGAAATCCTGCGCGGCATGGGCAAGCTGGATCCCGAGGAGCGTAAGACGCTCGGACAAGCGGCCAATGCGGCGAGAGGAGAGCTTGAGGAACGCTTGAACGCAAAAATGGAGGCATTTCGACTTCAGGAGAAGCAGGCCGGACTTGCGAGCCAGACCATCGACGTTACCGAGCCCGGCATCGCCATGCCGCCCGGTGCACGGCACGTGCTGAGCATTGCGACGGACGAGATTATCCGCGTGTTTGCGGGCATGGGGTTCTCCGTGTCAGAAGGCCCCGAAGTCGACACGGTCTTCAACAACTTCGATGCGCTCAACGCTCCGAAAAATCATCCGTCCAGGGATATGACCGACACATTTTATATATCGGACGACGTGTTGCTGCGCACGCAGACTTCGCCGGTGCAGATCCGCACACTGCTGTCACAAAAACCGCCGATAAAAATCATCGCACCGGGGCGCTGTTTCCGCTGCGATACACCGGATGCCACGCACTCTCCCATGTTCCAGCAGGTCGAAGGCCTTGCTGTGGACGAAGGCATCGCCATGAGCGACTTAAAAGGCGTGCTGGACCGGTTTGCCAAAAGCCTGTTCGGGCCGGATGCGCGCACGCGGTTCCGACCGCACCATTTCCCGTTTACAGAACCCTCTGCCGAGATGGATGTATCCTGCTTTAAATGCGGGGGCGCCGGCTGCCGCGTGTGCAAGGACACCGGCTGGATCGAAATCCTGGGCTGCGGCATGGTGCATCCCAACGTGCTGGCTGTCGGAGGCGTCGACACAGAGCGCTATACGGGCTTTGCGTTCGGCATGGGCGTCGAGCGGATTGCCATGCTCAAGTACGAAATCGACGACATCCGTCTGATGTACGAAAACGACATCCGGTTTATCCGGCAGTTTCTATAGGAGGGTGGGAAAATGTTAGTACCTGTTTCATGGTTAAAATCATATACGGAACTCGATGTGGCGATGGATGTCTTCTGCGAACGGATGGTGATGTCCGGCTCCAACATAGAAGCCGTCGAGGAAAAAGGCGCCGAGTTTGAAAACGTTCGGATCGGGCGCGTGCTGCGCGTTGAACCGCATCCGAATGCAGACCGTCTCGTCGTCGTGTACGTCGACGTAGGGGCAGACGAACCGGTGCAGATCTGCACCGGGGCGCCGAATGTCGTCGAGGGCGCATTCGTTCCGGTCGCGCTGGACGGGAGTCGCATCCCGGGCCCGCTCCACGGCCAGGAAAAAGTGGAAGGCGGCGTCGTTCTGAAAGCCGGTGAGCTGCGCGGCGTGCTGTCGAACGGCATGCTGTGCGATTTCTCGGAGCTGGGTTTTGTTGACAGCGTCATCCCCGTCAAGCACCGCGACGGCATCTGGATCATCGACGGCGAATACGAACCGGGTTCAGATCTGGTGAAGACGCTCGGACTCGACGAAACAGTCATCGAATTCGAGATTACCCCCAATCGTCCGGACTGCCTGTCCATGGTCGGCATGGCGCGCGAAGCCGCGGCCGTATTCGGTCACAGGCTGCGCATGCCGGAGACGGACTGCGTCCGCGTGTCCGATGAGCTGAGCAGCGACCATATAAAAATCTCCATCGAGAATCCCGAACTGTGCAGGCGTTACGCCGGCCGGGTCGTCAAAGATGTGCAAATCGGCGCTTCACCGTGGTGGATGCAGCACCGGCTTATGTCCGCAGGCATGAGACCGATCAACAACATCGTCGACATCACAAACTACGTGATGCTCGAATACGGACAGCCTATCCACGCGTTCGATCTGCGGCACATCCGGGGCGGCGAAATCCGCGTGGGCACCGCTGCAAACGGAGAGAAGTTTACGACGCTGGACGGTCAGGAACGCACGATGACGGATGACATGCTGATGATCCGCGACGCGGAAGGCTCCATCGCCATCGCCGGTGTGATGGGCGGGCTGGATTCTGAGATCCGAAGCGATACGAGCACCATTCTCGTCGAGTCGGCAAATTTTTCGGGTGACAGCGTCCGGCAGACGTCCAAAAAGCTGGGTCTGCGCACGGAAGCCTCGTCGCGGTTCGAAAAGGGAATCGACCCCAATCTGGCCGGACAGGCGTGTGACCGCGTGTGCCATCTGATCGAACAGCTCGGAGCAGGCACGGTGCTCAGCGGTACAGTGGATGTCTATCCGAGCCCCAGGCTGCCTGTGCCGTGCGACATCCGGCCGGAGCGCATCGCACGCATCATCGGCATCGACCTTTCCGAAGAGGAGATCGAAAGCTACCTGAATGCGCTGGAGATGACGACGGAACACGCAGACGGCAAGCTGCGCGTTACGCCGCCGACCGTTCGTCAGGATCTGACGGCCGAGATCGATTATGTCGAAGAAGTGGCCCGCATGCACGGCTATGACCGCCTGCCGATGACGATGCCGAAAAGTAACGTCGAATCGCTTCGCACGCAGCGCCAGATGATTCGCGACGAAGCGAAGACGGTGCTTGCGGGGCAGGGCGTCAACGAGATACAGACCTACAGCTTTGTGAGCCCGAAGAGCGTCGATCGCATCGGACTTGCACCGGAGGACCCTGCGAAGCGCTTCGTGCAGCTTCTGAATCCGCTCGGCGAGGATACATCCGTGATGCGCACGGTACTTCTTCCTAACATGCTGGATGTGTTCGTGCGCAATACGTCGCGCAGCGTCGAGGCGATGCGCGCCTATGAGCTTGGGAACACGTTTCTTTCGGAGGCTTCGGCGGAGGCTTCGGATTCCGGGCTTCCATGCGAGCGCGAATCGCTTTGCATCGCCGTGTTCGGAGAGGACGAGAGCTTCTTTACGCTCAAAGGCATTATCGAGCAGGTTCTCGCTGTGCTCGGCGTCGGTCCGCTGGACTTCGAAGCCGAGAGCCGGGCTGCCGCATACCATCCGGGGCGCTGCGCCCGCATTTCCTGCGGAGGAAAACTCCTCGGGCTGATGGGACAGGTGAATCCGGCCGTCCAGGAAACATACGATCTGGCGCGACCCGTGTATGCAGCCGAGCTGTCGTTTGAAGATGTATATTGCCTCGTCGACCTGGAGAAAAAGTACCGTCCGCTGCCGAAGTATCCGGCGATGAAGCGCGACTTTGCACTCGTCGTTACGGAAGAGGTGCGGGTGGCCGATATCGAGCGGGAGATTCGCGCGCAGGCAGGTGAGCTGTTAGAGTCCGTGCAGCTGTTCGACATCTATCGCGGAGGGCAGGTACCCAAAGGCAGCAAGAGCATTGCGTTTTCTCTGACATACCGGGCAGGAGACCGCACGCTCAAAGAAGCCGAAGTCAACGAGATCAACGAGCGCGTGCTGACCGCCCTCAAGCAGAAGCACCGGGCGGTGCTGCGCGAGATGTAACCGGTAGACTGTAACCGTTATCGTCGATCGACGTTTATGTGCAAGGGAGAAGACCATGAGTGGAACAAACGAAAAAAACACAGTGGCCGTGCGGATATTCGGACAGGAATATTCGATCTCAGGCAACATGCCCAGGGAGCACATCATCCGCATTGCAGATCACGTGGACGGCAAGATGGGCGAGGTCGCCGATGTGCTTCCCGCAGGGCCGATGTCGCAGGTGGCGGTGCTCGCCGCTGTCAACGTGACGGGCGAGTACTTTATGCAGGAAGATCTGCTGGCCCAGCTGCGGCAGCAGAACCAGCAGCTGGAGAAGGATGCGCAGCACTATGTGCAGCTGTGGGATGAAGTAAAGCGGAGCTTTGCCCAGTACAAAGAGGAGATGGCCGGCAGCATCGAGCAGAAGGAGCGGGCCGTGCGGGAGCAGCGGGAAAAAGAGGCCGAACTCGCACAGCTCCGCGAGGAGCTGGCGGAGCTGAAGAGGGGCAACGAGACGCTCCGCGCCCGCGTGGAACAGCTGACGGCAGATGCCAGCCGGCAGGATCACTCGGAGGAAGAAAATATCGCGATGATTAAGGAGCTCGAAATGAAGTGCCGCGACATCGAGAGCAGCTTTTTCGATATCCAGATGGAAAACATCAACCTGAAGAGCGAACTGGAGAGCTACCGCAAGAGTGGACAGTAAACGAGCGGAAAACAGCGTCATCGACGCGAGAACACAGCGCGTACTCGAGCTCGATAAGATCATCGGCATGCTCCGGGAAAAAGCCTCTTCTGTTTTGACGCGCGCGCGCATCGATGCTCTTACGCCCTCTCAGTACCGGGCGGAGGTCGAAGCAGCGCTTGCCGAAACGGACGAAGCCGTACAGGTGATCGAGAGAAAAGGCGTGCCGCCGTTTGGCAACTTCTACGACATCGGCGGGTGCGTGCATCTGGCGGCCCGGGAAGGCATGCTGACGCTCAAACAGCTCTTGGAAGTCGCCTACAATCTGACGTCTGCGCGCAGGACGGCGGCGTTTTTGAACGAGGACGTGGAGCATCTGCCCGGGATCGCCGGGCTTGCGAGCGCCATCACCGTTCTTACGGATCTCGAGGAGGACATCAAGCGCTGCATTCTTTCGGAAGATGAGATCGCAGACAGCGCAAGCCCGGAGCTCCGGCGCCTGCGCCGGGCCATCGCCTTGAAAGGCGATGCGATCCGCGCGAAGATCCAGAGCATCGTCAGTTCGGCGGATAACCGCGCATTTCTGCAGGATGCGCTTGTCACGCTGCGGCAGGGCCGCTACGTCATCCCGGTTAAGCAGGAGCACAAAGCCCGCCTGCCGGGCATCGTTCACGACCAGTCGGCTTCGGGGGCGACGGTGTTCATCGAGCCGCAGACAATCGTCAACATGAACAACGAACTGCGGGAGCTGGAGCTCGAAGAGAGCAAGGAAGTGCTCCGCATCATCAAGGAGTTCTCCGCACGGGTCGGCAGCTACGAGCTGGCGATTGCGGGCAACCAGGACATCCTGACGCAGCTCGACTTTATGTTTTCGAAAGGGCGTCTGGCGCACAGCATGCACGCAGTGCGGCCCGCCATCAACGACCGCACGCTCGTCCGCATCCGCAAAGGCCGCCATCCGCTGATCGATCCCGGGAAGGTTGTCCCGGTGGATGTGGGCATCGGGAGCACCTACGATACGCTGGTGATCACCGGACCGAACACGGGAGGAAAGACCGTTACGCTCAAGACGGTGGGGCTCCTGTGCCTGATGGCGCAGTCCGGTCTGTTCGTGCCCGCAGAAGAAGGCACGGAGCTACCGGTGTTCTTCCGGGTGTTTGCAGACATCGGCGATGAGCAGAGCATCGAGCAGAGCCTGTCGACGTTCAGCTCGCACATGAACAACATCGTGGGCATCGTCCGGGGCGCCGGAGAGCGCACGCTCGTGCTGCTCGACGAACTCGGCGCCGGCACGGATCCGACGGAAGGTGCGGCGCTTGCCATGGCCATTCTGGATCACCTGTACGGGCAGGGCGCGACGACGCTGGCGACGACGCACTACACTGAGCTCAAGAAATATGCGCTCGCCACGCACGGCGTGCAAAACGCCTCGATGGAGTTCGACGTCCGTTCGCTGTCGCCCACGTTTCGCCTGACCATCGGGCTGCCCGGCAAATCGAATGCGTTCGAAATCGCACAGAAGCTGGGACTGCCGGAGCACATGATCGTCCATGCGCGCACGCTTCTGGAGCGCGGCGACATCCAGTTCGAAGACGTGCTTGCCTCCATCGAGGAGGAGAAGAAGCAGGCGGAAGCCGACCGCGACGAAGCGATTCTGCTCAAGCTGTCTGTTAAACAGCAGCAGGCGCAGCTCGACCGCGCGCAGAAGCTGCTGGACGAGCAGAAGGAGCGTATCATCGAAGAGGCCCGCGAGGAAGCCCGCGGCATGATACGCGAGGCGCGCGACGCCGTGTCCGAAGCGCAAAAAGACATCGACCGCACGCGGATTGCCTCAGGTACCGCAGACGGGGATGGCGAAGGGCGAAGGGCGCTCGAGACGCGAAAGCGGTCGCTCGGCGAAAAGGAAAAGAAGTTCCGCCGGAAGGCCGCAGTCGTCGAGAATCCGGAACCGCCGAGCCCCGAAGACATCCGGCCCGGCATCCGCGTCAACGTCCTGTCCGTCGACCAGAAGGGCAGCGTTCTCACCGAGCCGGACGATAAAGGCAACCTGATGGTTCAGGTCGGTCTGCTGAAGCTGTCGGTCAATCTGGCCGATGTCGCGCTCGTGCAGGAAAACGTCACCGACCGGGAACGCGAGGCGAAGAAGTATTCCAGGCTGCACCAGCAGAAAGCGATGGCCATCGCTACGTCGATCAACGTGATCGGGAAAAACCTCGACGAAGCGGAGATGGAGGTAGACAAATACCTCGACGACGCGTTTCTCGCAGGGCTTGCCCAGGTGCAGATTATACACGGTCGCGGCGAGGGCATCCTGCGCGACGGGCTGCGGACGATGCTGAGGCGGCACCGCCACGTCAAGTCGTTCCGGCCGGCTACGTATCAGGAAGGCGGCGAAGCGATCACGGTCGTTTCGTTGAAACAATAAAAGCGAAGGGCTTCGGCCGCTTTGCAGAAAACAAACAAAATCAGGAGGAACCATGGTTAATATCAAAAGAGAAATCGCAGGCATCCTGCAGGCGCACATCGGGGAGCTCGGTGTCGACGACATCGAGGCGATGATCGAAGTTCCACAGGACCCGTCGATGGGAGACTATGCGTTCCCGTGCTTTCGCCTGGCAAAGACGCTTCGCAAAGCGCCTGCGGCCATCGCTGCAGAGCTTGCGGAGGCCATAGCGGGCGACGAGCTGTTTGTGAGCGTCGAAGCGGTGAACGCATACGTCAACATGCGCATCGACCCCGGATATGTTGCGCGCACCGTGCTGACCGCCGTGTGCGAAGAAGGCGAGGGCTTCGGGCGGAGCGATATCGGCGCGGGGCGCCCCGTCATCGTGGAGTTCAGCTCGCCCAACATCGCCAAACCGTTCCACATCGGTCACATCCGAACGACGGTCATCGGCAATTCCATCAACAAGATCTTCGATTTTCTGGGGTACCGGACGATCCGAATCAACCACCTCGGCGATTACGGCACGCAGTTCGGGAAAATGATTGTCGCCTACAGGCGTTGGGGCAACCGCGCGGACGTCGAAGCAGCCCCCATCAACACGCTGCTGGGCTATTATGTAAAATTCCATGAAGAAGCGGAGAAGGATCCGAAGCTCGACGACGAAGCCAGAGAGGCGTTTGTGAAGCTCGAGCAGGGAGCGGCGGAAGAGACGGAGCTGTGGCAGTGGTTCCGCGACGAGAGCCTGCGGGAGTTCGAGCGGGTGTACGACATGCTCGACATCGAGTTCGATTCGTATGCGGGCGAAAGCTTCTACTCGGATAAGATGCAGGCCGTACTCGACGAGATGGAGGAAAAGGGAATCCTGCAGGATTCGAGAGGTGCCCGGATCGTCGACCTCGAACCGTACGGCATGCCGCCGGCGCTCATCACGAAGAGCGACGGTTCGACGCTGTACATTACGCGCGACATCGCAGCGGCTATCTACCGCAAAAAGACCTACGATTTCTATAAGAACATCTACGTCGTCGGGGCGCAGCAGGATCTGCACTTCCAGCAGTGGATCAAGATTCTCGACCTGATGGGCTACGAATGGTCGGATTCCTGCATCCACGTCAACTTCGGCACCGTGAGCCTTGAAGAGGGTACGCTGTCGACGCGCCGCGGCCGGGTCGTATTTCTGGAGGATGTGCTCAACCGGGCCATCGAGCAGACGCGGCAGGTCATCCACGACAAAAATGTCAACACCGACGACATCGAGGAGACAGCGAAGATCGTCGGCATCGGCGCCGTCATCTTCCAGGAGCTGTCCAGCGGGAGAATCAAGGATTACACGTTCTCCTGGGACAAGGTCCTCAACTTCGACGGCGAGACGGGTCCCTATGTGCAGTACACGCATGCACGGGCGGCCAGCGTGCTGAGAAACGGCAAATTTACCATCCCCGTTCCGGGTTCGATCGACGGGATGGATCTGTCGCACATCGCCGGTGACAGCGCCTTTGCGCTGCTCAAGGAGATCTACGGATTCCCCGAAGCGGTGCTCGCTGCGGGTGACAAGTACGAACCGTCCGTCGTTACACGCCACATCGTAAACATCGCACAGGCGTTCAATAAGTTTTACCACGACGAGCACATCCTCGTCGACGATGCGAAAGAGCGGGAGGCCAAGCTGCTGCTGACGTACGCAGCGAAGCAGACGATCGCAAACGGCCTGGGCCTGCTGGGCATCAAGGCACCGGAGAAAATGTAATGAGATACGAAGGAATGATCTACAGACCCCCCAGCGAAGCGAGGAGCCTCATCGTGCAGGTGACGGTCGGCTGTTCGCACAACGAATGCACGTTCTGCTCCATGTACAGAGCAAAACAATTCCGCATCCGTCCGCTCGAGGAAATTCGCGAAGACCTCGTGCATGCAAGCCGGCTGTACGGGGCCGTCGACCGCATTTTCCTGGCGGATGGCGATGCGCTGTGTCTGTCGACGGATAAGCTTCTGGCGATCCTGCAGATCATACGGGATGTGTTCCCGGACTTGAGCCGCGTGGGCATCTACGGCTCAGCGCGCGACGTGCTGCGCAAGGAACTGCGTGAGCTCGTTCAGCTGCGGGAAGCGGGGCTTGGCATCGTGTACATCGGTGCGGAGACGGGCAGTCCGCAGATTTTAGAGATGATTAAGAAAAATGCGACGCGCGAAGAGCTCATCGAAGCGGTGCAGCGCATCGAAGAGTCGGGTTTGCGCGCTTCGGTTACGTTCATCTCCGGCATCGGCGGGCGGCCGCTGTGGAAAGAGCACGCAGAGATGACGGCCAGCATGATCAGCGAAATGCAGCCGTACTACGCAAGCGTGCTGACGCTGATGGTCGAACCGGATGCGCCTCTGTACCGTGACATCCGGGAAGGGCGCTTCGAGCTTCTGACACCGATGGAAGTGATGGACGAGATGGAATGCCTGCTTTCGAACATTCACGTGGAGAAAAAGTGCGTGTTCCGAAGCAACCACGCATCGAACTACCTGTCGCTCAAGGGCGACCTGCCCGACGATAAAGAGCGGATGCTCGCGCAGATCCGCGCCGCCAAGAAAGACGCGTCCCTGCTCAAAGAAGAGTATTTCAGAGCGCTGTAATCATCCGCACAGGCTGATGCGATACCCGGAGGGAGGGTCATGCGGTCATGAAAATCCTATTGACCACGCTCAACTCCAAATACATACACTCCAATCTGGCGCTGCGCTATCTGTACGCGGCGGCTGGTTCGCATCGCGATCAGATGGAAATCGACGAGTATACGATCAACCACAGCGACGACTACATCTTTACGGAGCTGATGCGGAAGGACAGCCGGCTGTTCTGCTTTTCCTGCTACATCTGGAACATCGAGCGCACGCTGTACCTGGCGCAGATGCTGAAGCAGGCCAGACCGAATGTCCACATCCTGCTCGGCGGGCCGGAAGTCAGCTACGAAGACGAAGAGTACCTGTTCCGTCACCCGTACATCGATTTTGTAATCCAGGGGGAAGGCGAGGGCGCTTTCTTTTCGTTTTTGGAGCAGTACGCCGCGACCGTGCCGGACTACGGGCAGTCGCCGGGTCTGCTGTATCGAAGCGGGGGACTCGTACGGAGAAACGAGCCTCATCCGCCGCTCAAGTTCGAAACCGTTCCGAATCCGTATGCGTTTCTGCCGGCCGAAGACGACAAGGTGTTGTACTATGAGGCGTCGCGCGGCTGCCCGTACAAGTGCGCCTACTGCCTGTCGTGCATCGACAACCATGTGCGCGTGCTGCCGATCGAGCGCGTCAAAGAGGATCTGAAATACTTTATTTATAAACAGGTGAAGCAGGTCAAATTCGTGGACCGGACGTTCAACTTCGACGAGCGGCGCAGCCTGGAACTGATGCGCTATATTGTCGAGACGGACAACGGCATCACGAATTATCACTTCGAGGTGTGCGGCGAGCTGCTTACAGACGAGCACTACGCGGTGCTCGCATCGGCCCGCCCGGGGCTGTTTCGCTTCGAGATCGGCGTGCAGTCCACCAATCCTGCGACGCTTGAAGCCATCCGTCGCAGGGGTGACATCGACCTCATCGCCAGGGCGATTCACCGCATCAAAGAAATCGGCGGCGTCGAGCTGCATCTCGATCTGATCGCCGGTCTTCCCTACGAGGATTATCACCTGTTCCGGCGCTCGTTTAACGATGTGTACGGACTTGGGGTCGATATGCTGCAGGTGGGATTTTTGAAGCTGCTCAAGGGGACTCCCCTGCGCGACGAAGCGGCGCGCTACGGGTACGTGTTCCGCCAGCAGGCGCCGTACGAAGTGATCACGAACAGCTATATTTCCGCCGACGGCCTCGTGCGCATCAAGATGATTGAAGAGCTGGTCGGCCTGTATCACAACCGGGGCGGATTTGAAAAGACGCTCGCAAGAGTGCTGAGCGACAGCAGCAATGCGTTTGATTTCTACGAAGCGTTCGCCCTGTGGTACTACGATGCGGGGCATCAGAAGCGCAATCACAGAAAAGAAGATCTATACCGCATCCTGCGCGCATTCCTGCTGCGCTGGGCGCCGGCCTCCGCAGGGGAAACGCTCGACCGCACGCTCATAGCCGATCTTGCTGATGCTACAAACAAAGATGTCGCCCTGCGGTTCGAAAGCGAAGGCTGGGAGCTGCCCAAGAGAGGCGGCACGCGCTGAGGTTTTTCGGTGTATCAGCCGCAGATGGATGCCTGATGAACAGATATAGCTGAAGCATCCAGATCCCTGCCTGTCGTAAATGGATCGTCGTCGCTAATTCCTTGCAGACAAATGCCAGCTTAAGATGCAGGCTATAGCGGACGTAGATAAGTTAATCGAGTATCAATACTATAAAAGGAGATTACCGTGGAACAGCCACTCGATATGATGGACCGGGACGATCGGATTGCCCCTTACCTGAAGCACTTGCTGGAGGCCTTATTGTTCGATTCGTTTTCCGAAGAATATCTGAGCCGTGAGAGCCTGGAGTTTATGGTCGGCGTGCCGATCCCCATCCAGAAAGAAGACCTGTCCGCATTTCTCGAAGGCGGGATTCCACTGATCCGGCTGGCGGACAACATGGCGCTCGTGACCGGTGTCGACCCGGCGTTTCCTTCGGCGGGTGCCTACATGCGCTTCCTCGCCCGTTTTTTTGACGAGAACCTGCCCAATGTGCTCGCCGACCTCGGTGCACAGCATTTGCACAGCGCGGACTATGCAAAGTCCGCAGCGTATTTCAGGAGCGCACTGGTGCTGGATTCCTCTCATCAGACGGCTCTGTTCGGCTACGCCTGCGCCTGCCGCGAATGGTATCTATCGCTGGAGGCAGAGGACAGCGCCGAGCAGATCCAGGCTCTTAAGGATGAAGCGCTGGAGTTTTACGAACTCTGCAATGCGCTATACCCGGAACTGGCCGCTCCCTACTACTTCCTCGGCTACGCGTATTTGAACCTCGGAATGTACACGAAAGCCAAACTCGTGTGGGAGGAGTTTTTGAAGCTGGAATCTGAAGAAGAGGAGCGGCAGGAAATCGAGGAACGACTCGAGCAGCTCGAGGATCCCGTGCGCATCGAAGAAGGTATCAACTTCTTGCTGGCAGGGAAGCTCAACGAAGGACTTGCCATCCTGGAGCCTTATGCCGAGACCGAAACGGCCAGCTGGTGGCCGCTGCACTACTACCTGGCGTCTGCCTATCGGGCGCTCGGTCACGATACCGAGGCGATCGAAGGCTTCCACAAAGTGCTGGAACTCGCGCCGTCGCACATCGACAGCACCATGCAGCTTGCAGAGCTGTACGAGCAAAAAGGCGACGACGAAAAGGCCGAAAAGTACTTCCGTAAAGTGCACATCCTGCATCAGAACCGCGAGGACTGAGTCAGGCCATCGGCATGCATGCAGTTTAGCGCGTCGCAATTCGGCGGCGCGTATCGTCCTCCAAAAGGAGTGCAACCTGCGCGCAGTGTGGGGTTCGAAAGCAGGGCATAGTTCGAAGCCAGAAGATAGAAATGCAATCTGCTGGCAGTGTGGCGCACGAAAGCAAAGTACACAAATAATGTGTTGACAAGGTCGCTCTATCTGTTGTATTATATAACTTGTCGTAAACGGGTGACATTCCAAGGTAGCTCAATGGTGGAGCACTCGGCTGTTAACCGATAGGTTGTGGGTTCGAGTCCCACCCTTGGAGCCAAAAGCGTCCAGGGCCCCGATCGGGGCCCGGACGTGGCAAGACCTGAGATCCGGTCGAATGCGAAGGCAATGCCGGGATGGCGGAATTGGCAGACGCACAGGACTTAAAATCCTGCGATAGCAATATCGTACCGGTTCGATCCCGGTTCTCGGCACCATCACCACTTTATTCGACAACATCGACGCGGGGTAGAGCAGCTGGTAGCTCGTCGGGCTCATAACCCGGAGGACGGGGGTTCAAATCCCTCCCCCGCAACCAGAAGTAGTTGGCAAGTTCTCATTGCGAGAACTTGCCATCTTTCTTTTTTCAGCGGCCACGGTACGACGCTTGCAAAGGCTGGCACCTCAACCGACGGATAACGACTCCTAAGCCGAAAGGCGATATTGCAGCACGAGTCTATAGCTGCAAGGAGATGTTGTATCGTGAAGCTATAGCAATAAGGCGATGCTGCAGCGCGAAAGTCGTAATAAAATGACAAAATTTGCGATTATGAGTGAAATTTCTTAGCGTCACGGAAAGATAATAGACACATTTGCGAAATGTGTCTATTATCTCGAGAGAAATACCAGATAATGCCAAACGACTCACACAAAAGCGAAAATTTTGTCATTATTTCTGCAAAACGCAAAATCGCTACACCGGTGGTCAGATTTGTTTGCATTGCATAGAACGAAGCGAAAAATCTTTCGCTCGGTAACCTGATTACTCAGAGCAGCTTCTTCAGGCATAGATTCTTGCCATTTTCAATGGGGTTGATTACACTGTAGCGGGCCTGGCTCTGTTTGCTCAGGCGGGTGGGATGGATCTTACAGAGATCTGGCAGTGCGATCCGGCACTGCGCAACTTCGAAACTGGAGAAATATATGAAACTCAAAGTAATCAATCGCGATGCACTAAAAATACTGGCGATGGCGTTTATGCTGCTCGATCACATGTGGGCGACGGTCATTCCGGGCAATCAGTGGATGACATTCGTCGGGCGGATGGCATTTCCCATATTTGCCTTCCAGATTGCAGAAGGGTTTGTTTACACATCGGATTTCAGCAAGTATGCAAAGCGCCTGCTCGTGTTTGCCATCGTGGCCGAAGTGCCGTTCAATCTGTTTTACAGCAGCTCGCTGCTGTATCCGTTCCATCAAAACGTGTTGTTTACCCTGCTGCTGGGGCTCTTGGCGATTCGATTCTTGGACAACTTCGCAAAAGAAAGGACGCCTAAAAATGGTGCGCTGGCTGTGATCGTGCTGCTGGGCACTACGCTTGCTGCGTCTCTCGGTATGACGGACTACGGCGCGACAGGCGTCTGGACGGTGGTGCTGTTTTATCTGACCAAAGACCGGCCGTATTCGTGGCTGCTTCAGCTGGCCGGCATGTATCTGCTCAATGTGCAGTTTTTTAGCGGGATGTATATCCCGGTGGAGCTGTTCGGAAAGGTGTACGAGTTCCAGACGCAGGGTTTTGCGATTCTTTCGCTCATCCCGATCCATCTGTACAACGGTAAAAAGGGAAGCGGAAGCAAGGTGCTGCAGTACGGTATGTACGTGTTTTATCCGCTGCATATGTTTATTCTGTATCTCGTTCACAGCAACATGTAATTGACCTGCCGAGCAGATGTTTTTCGCATGGCGCAGAGATGTCCGAATTATGCATTCTCCAACTGTGTGCATCTCAGTGCCGTGTATGCACTCTCCACGTGTGCGAAAATCTGTGCGGAGTACGCATTTCTCACTTGAGCATAAAGTCGAATACGATGCGCGACGGGGCTGTTTTCCTTGCTAAGTCGCGCTGTTTTGATTAAACTTAGCGTAGAAGCTTGTGAGGCTGGTTGAACGTATTCAGCTGAATTGCAGAAGGTTCCGGTGGGCTGAATGCATCCGGCCGAACTGTATCGGGAGTCGATACCGGCACGATAGTATCCGTAGGAGAGCAGAGGATCAATGAGATGACAAAACGAAAAAGAAGAGCGATCGTCATTTCGATTCTTGTGTTCGCCGGCACGATTGTAGGGATGTTGCATATCAACCGCAGCCCTGACATGTCGAATGTGCGGGCTGTCGGCGGTATGCTGGAATTGCAGACGGGCGAAGCGGGCGAGGTTGCGCCCATACTGCTCGACGGGGAGTGGGAGCTCTATCCGGGCGTGCTCATCGATCCGGGCAGGCTTGACGGTGACTTGAACGAATCCGACGGTGACACGACGGAACTGCAGCAGAGCGGGCAGACAGGGGTAGCGGACCCCTTCGCGGCTCACCGCGATATCCGCACGCTGATTCAGGTTCCCGGACCCTGGGATAATGCGCTGCCGAACGGCGGACCGTCCGGATCGGGGACATACCGCCTCCTGATTACCGTGCCCAAAGAAGGAGCGTACGGCATCAAAACCGGCACGATCCGGACGTCTGCGCGCATCTATGCGAACGGCAACCTGCTCACTTCGATCGGAACGCCGTCGACGGACTACGCGACCTACGAACTCGGCAGCAGACCGCAGACGGTGTATGTGACGAGCGACCAGAGGCACATCGAACTCGTCATCCACGTATCGAGTTACGACTACCGGGCAGGCGGCATCCTTAAACCGATCCGCTTCGGAGCGGCCGAAATTATCGACAGGCAGGACAACCAAAGCCGTGCCGTGGACAGCGTCGCAGTCATCATCTGCCTGGCGTTTGCACTGCATTCATTTTTCAGCTGGCTACAGCGAAAGAATGATCGCTTCCTGTTACACGCAGCAATTGTAGGCTTGTTTCTCGCACTGTACCTGTCGACGCTCGGCGAACAGCTTCTCGGACTCATCTACCATTACGATTACTATATGCGTCTGCGGATCCAGATTTTCTGCATGCCGACGATTGCAATGCAGCTTCTGCTGTTTACAAAGAATCTTCTGCCGGGACACGGCAACCGGTTTGCACTCCGCGCCAATCTCTGGTATCTCGCAGCGCTCGTGCTCTTTGTGCTCAACAAGCCAAGCAGCAGCATGTTCATCCCCATCGGCGTATCGCAGCTCCTCATCAGCATCGGCATGGTCGTCACATTTGTACATATCGCATGGATCATGTTCCGCTCTATGGGCGACAACGAGGACTCCTCCGACTATCTGGTTGTCATCTTCGCGTCGCTGTTTTCGTACTGGACCGTGATGCTCCTAAAAATGCTGTTCGAGATGAATACCGGTAAAATTCCAGATATCATGATCGTGCTCACGTCGTTTGTGGTGTCGCTCATGGCCGGCGACCGCTTGCAGGCCGACCGCAGGCGTGCCCAGGCGCTGTCCGAGGAACTGCTCGCCAGCGACCACATGAAGAACGACTTCCTGGCTGCGACGTCACAGGAGCTCCGGACACCGCTGCACGATGTGATCGACTTGTCGCGCCGACTGCTCGAGGGGCAGAAGGGCCCTCTGAATCAGGAACAGCAGGAGGATTTGTACCTCATCCTCAACGAGAGTTTCCGACTGTCCGGTCTCGTTGACGATCTGTCAGACGCCACGCCGCTGGCCGACTCGCAGCTTCCGCTCAACTGCAAAGCCTTTCGCGCACAGGACGTGTGCCGCTCGCTCGTGGAGGAGATGCAGCTTCTGACGGGTGACGAACATTCCGTCGTTCTCACGTGCGACATCGAGGATGATTTCCCGGAAATCTACGCCGATGCGGAGCGGTTTAAGCAGATTGTTTTTCACTTGCTGCACAATGCGGTCAAGTTTACAGATCAGGGCCATGTCGCCATCCGTGCGGCGGTGCGCGACGGCATGGCTGAGTGTTCCGTGGAGGATACGGGGCGGGGCATCCGCAAAGCGCATATAAACAGGGTGTTTGACAGTCTGTATCGCTACGGAGAGGACGAGGGCGGTCACGGGCTCGGCCTGGGACTTACGATTGCGCGCCGCCTCGTCGAACAGCACGGCGGGACGATCCGCGTGCAGTCCGAAGAGGGCCGCGGATCCGTGTTTTCGTTTACGGTGCCACTTTACCAACCGGAAGAAACGTCCCAAAAGGCGTCCCCAAAAGACGCTGCATCCGGAACCGCAGCGTCCGGCATGTATGTTATTTACGGATCGCCTGCAGAAGCCGTCACGATACAGACCATTCAGGAGCAGGCGTCCACACAGACCGGCCCCGTCATCCTCGTCGTCGACAGCGAAGCGACCAGTCGGAGCGTGCTGCTCGACCTGCTCGCTCCGGAAGGCTATCGCCTGTTGTTTACAGGAGATACCGACGACCTGCTGCTACAGATTAAGAGACACGACGTCGACCTGGTGATCCTGGATTTGATGCAGCCCGATGTCGAAGGTGTGCAGCTGTGCGAGGCCATCCGCCAGGAGTATGCCATGGCCGAGCTGCCGGTGCTGATGTTCACCTCCTCCGGCCGACGCCGCGACCTGGCGCGCTCGTTCCAGTGCGGCGCTAACGATTATGTCAAAAAACCGGCAGACGCTGCGGAACTGAAGTCGCGCGTGGCCTCCCTGCTGCAGATGAAGCTCTCCGCGCGGGAAGCGCTGGAAAAGGAATTGCACTATTTTTACTACGAGATATCGCCACACTTTTTATACAATACGCTCAACACGATCATCGGCCTCAGCTACAGCGACGGCGAGGCGGCCCGGTCCGCGCTCACGAGCCTGGGGACGTATCTGAGGGGCAAGATGGAATACTACAGTCACAACAGCCTGATTGCGATGAGCGAAGAGCTCGAGCTGGTGGAAGCTTACCTCGACATCGAAAAGCTTCGCTTCGGCGATCGCCTGCAGACGGAGATGGACATCGAAGAAGTCGCTCTCTCGGTGCCTCCGCTGTTTTTGCAGCCACTGGTGGAAAATGCAGTCCGTCACGGTATGGCAGACGGGCGGAATCTTTGCGTTCGGATTACCGTGCATCGCAAGGGGAACGGTCTGTGCGTCATCACGGTGGAGGATAACGGTCCTGGTATGACGAAAGAACAGCAGAGCCGGCTGATGGACGGCGACAGCGAGGGCCTGGGTTTCGCCAATGTGTTGCGTCGGATCCGGCTGATTCCGGGGGCTGCCATGCGCATTGAAAGCGAACCGGGGC
>LSQX01396093.1_pt3 | contig 19071 bp, 21 predicted proteins | sample 654561 | NCBI WGS metagenome assembly LSQX01 (sample SAMN04489861, study PRJNA283612) | anaerobic digester metagenome | isolation source: 4 biogas reactors fed with cattle manure at either 37C or 55C with and... | place: Denmark: Kongens Lyngby | collected 2014
CCCGGCCTGTGACGGCGGTAAAGGGATAGGTACATCTTATCGCCTCCCGTGGAGCATACTCTTCGTGGTTTGCTCTACCCGTTGTAATCGGCCACAGGGTGGATCATCCTCGCCCTGTGGAGCGACAACAGGATATTCTCCCTGAATTCTTCCAGCGAGGGCATGCCGGGCAGGAGGTCCTTTTCGGATGCAATCACTCCAAGGCCCACCCTCATCGCTTTTTCACCCCGGATCTCCTGGATAGTGACATCGTAGGGCTGGGTCTCCATCTGAAGATTTTTATCCAGCGACGCGGCCGCCCTCTTAATCAATTCATCGGCCCCTTCGACCTTGGGCGCCCGCCAAACCGGCTTCCCATCGATGCTGAGAAAGAGGAGGCCGTCCTCCTCTCCGGTCTGGATTCTCAACAGGCGAAGGGCTTTTTTCCTCTCCAAGGGCCATCCCCTCTCCCTGATGATGCTCTCCAGGCTCCTGATCCTATCCCTGGTCTTGGGATGATCCGCGTATATGCCCGGATCGACGTAGGGCCTTTTCATTTCTTCTTCCTGCAGCCTCTCCATGACCGTCACGGCCCCCGCCGGTTCGTATCCCGACTGTAACAGGATATCCAGTCCCCCGGCATCGGCCTCTCTTTCGAGGTCTTTGCTGTAGGAGTTCATGATCGCCACCTGGGCGAGGTTCGCCAGGATCGGTGCCGCACCAGCGCCTCCCGTAGCGATTATTACCGCCAGGGCGCCGATGGTAAGGCGCTGGTTCCTGGACGATTGGATTATTCCGTGTTTACGGTCGGTATGGATCAGTTCATGGGCCAGGATCGAGGCGACCTCATCGTCGCTACGGCAGAATTCGAGCATCCCCGTGGTCATGTATATCCTGCCGCCAGGAAGGGCAAAGGCATTGGGTCTCTTTTCCTCCACAAGACGGACCTCAAAGGGGAGGTCTCGCTTGGTGTGGGGCGTAAGCCTCGAAAGGATCATGGTGACCCTTGACACCCGTACGGGGTCGGTCACGCGGTCCCAGTGCTTTTCTACCTGTTCGGAGACCTTTTCGGCCAGCTTGATCTCCCTGTCCAGTTCATCCGTGTCGGCTTCGCAAGGGGATGAGAAAAGCAGGACAAAAAGGAAGAGCGCGAGGACATATCCGATAGCGGTAATTCGTGTCCGCATGGGCCTACCTTCCCGGATCGTTGGTGGGATACTCCACCCACTATTCTATGGCAAAGAACCCAATGCTGGAATGCCCTGGAGTTCCGACCTGAGACACCTTCGCCCCAGCTGTGCGCAGAATCAGCCGCTCCCGAGGATACACGCGAGATTAAGGGTCATCGCCCGGATGATCGCCGCAACCTCCCGGTAGCGGGAAAGGCCTGATCCGAAGGGGTCCGGAACCTCCGGGGCTTCTCCGCCATAAAAGGGACGGGAAGCCTCCCCAAGGAGGCAAATCGTCAATCCCCGATCCGGGAGAAGGGTTTTCATGCGGCTGACATGCTCCCTGGTCATCCCCAGGACCAGGGAGCCCTCCGAAGGGCTCAGAGCACTCACCGGCCTCGAGCGGTGCTCCGAGATGTCGATGCCGTGCTCGGACATCACCCTGATCGCCAGCTCTGCGGCGGGGAGACCCTCTATAGCCATGACCCCGGAGGAGGAGACATTCCAACCGCCGGTCAACCCATGGAGCCCGAGAAAATACCTCATGAACCCCTCCGCCATCGGACTCCTGCAGGTATTGCCCGAGCAAACGAACATAACCTCCCTCGAGGGGTTCAAGCCACCCATGGAGTCAGTCAAGCTTTTCGACCTGGACCTGTACGGCGAGCTGGTCTATCTCCAATCTGCCCCAAAAACCCTTTTCGACACGGAGCGAGTTCTCCCAGGCACAGGCCGTGGAAAAGCGTATGGTCTCCTCGACGTCCATTTTCTCCTCCCTGGCGATTATGAAACCCGCGACCAGGGCGTCATCGGAGGCAAACAGCGAGGCCAGGCCCTTCCGCTCAAACTCCGCGAGATAGATTCCCTCGGGGGAGAAAAAGACCGCACCGTAATTCCTGTAGGAGGCTACGGCCCATTCGACCCCGTGATCATGGACTCTGGAGACCACCTCAATGAGGTTGTCCAGGGACGTGAGCGAAATACCCGCCACCCAGGCCATAAAGCGGTGATCCACCCTCGCGAAGGTCGGACCCTCCTCGATAGCGGCCAAAAGAGGCGGCCCCGCCGCGTCGAGGAGGGTGGGGATCCCTTTTGACTTGGCTCTTTCGACCAAGTCTCGGTAAATATCCTGGGGAACTCCTGGCGGAAGTGAGCCTCCGATCATCACGAACCGGGCCCTGACGAGCATCCTTTCATAGTTGGTCAGGAACCTTCCGAGGGCTTCCTCGGGGATGTAGGGTCCGCTTTCCGCCACGCCGGTCTCGATATGGCCCACTTCATCCACGATGTACACGTTTGAACGGGTCTCACCGGGGACGTGAATGAAATTGGTGGTTATATGGAGCCTCCTGAGGGCATCCCTGATATACTCGCCGTTAAACCCCGCCAGGAAACCCATCGCCACCGATGGATAGTCCACCTGGGATAACATGTAGGAGACATTGATGCCCTTTCCTCCCGGCGACCTGTTGACTTGACCGGCCCGGAACCATTTACCCGGCCGAAACTCCGGGACGAGGCACTCTTCGTCAACGGCCGGGTTCAGTGTTACGGTCACTATCATGGTTCGCACCTCCCCTGAGGATCGCAAAGGCAATCATTACCCGGGTTACGGGGCGAAACCGATCACGTCAGGAATTTCACAGCCTCTTCCATGGACCTCACTTGCTGCGAACGTTGGATCTTCCCCTTTCGGAACTCCACCATGGCGGGGAGTTTCGCGATGCCCAGTTTCTCGACCATCCTCTTGTTCTTGTAACCATCCAGAAGGACCACCTTTTTTGATGCGCCGATGGAGTACTCCTCGATCTTAGTGGCGAGCCTCGCCTGAATCTCGTCAATGCTGGAAAAGAAGAAGGCGGTGACCTGTTCAGGCTCAAGGAGGAGGCCCTGGATGTGCAGTTGTTCCGATATATAGGACGAGGCGGCCATGGCGGCCGTAGCGCCGTCCCCCGCGGCCGTTATGACTTGCCTGAGGAATTTGTCCCTGACGTCGCCGGCGGCGAATAGGCCTTCAACACTGGTTTCCATTCTCTCGTTGGTCAACATCCATCCGCCCTTCGTGGATTCGACAAGTCCCTCCATGAAGGAGACGTTTGGATCCATGCCCGTGAAGACGAACACACCCGAGACCGGGAGGTCCGAAACTTCTCCGGTCCTGACATTCTTGAGAACGAGCTTTTCAAGCATGTCCTCTCCGGCTATCTTTTCAACAACTGAGTTCCATATGACCTCTATCTTGGGGTTCGTCAGGGCTCTCTCCGTGGCCATTCTATCGGCGCGGAAACTGTCCCTCCGGTGAATGATGAACACCTTTGAGGCAAACTGGGTCAGGTAGACGGCTTCTTCCACGGCCGTGTTTCCCCCTCCGATGACCGCGATCTCCTGGTCCTCGAAAAAGGCTCCGTCACAGACCGCGCAGTAACTGACGCCCCTGCCTGTAAATTCCACTTCTCCGGGAGCACCCAGCCTTCTGAAGCTGGCGCCGGTAGCTATGATGACGGCTTCGGCCTCTATTTCCCCCTTATCGGTATGGATGACCTTTCTTCCGCCGTCAAGGGTTATCTTCCTGACCTCGGTTTCCAGGAACTCGGCCTTGAAGTGCTCGGCATGTTCTCTGAAGCTATCGGCCAGTTCAGCGCCGCTGGCATGGAGGACCCCAGTCCAGTTCTCGATCTCACCGGTGGAATTTATCTGACCCCCCGGTATTCCCTTTTCGAGGACCAGGACGTCAAGTCCCGATCTCTTCCCGTAGATGGCGGCAGTGAGCCCCGCTGGTCCTGCTCCTATGATCACGAGTTCCCTTTTTCCCATCGGCGCATTCCTCCTGAACGTAAGGTTTTCTCTCCGTGAAAACTCATAACATTGTATCAAAAGGGCGATCTCTTCAAAACGATCACCCTGGCGATCCCCTGCAGATCTCTGGTCATGGATTCGAAAATCATCGGCTTTTCCGTTATTGAAATCAGCCTTTCCGCCTGCTCGTCATTTCCCGTCTCGAGGATGAGGGTGCCTCCCGGCGCAAGGATCGCCGGCGCCCATTTTACCAGGGTCAGATAATGGTCAAACCCGGACTTTCCTCCGTTGAGAGCGCAAGGGGGCTCATGACGGCCCACTTCCGGCATCAGTTCAGAAATCTCCTTGGTGGGAATATAGGGAGGGTTACTGATGATCATCTCGAATCCCGAGGTTGGAACAGGAATCCTCTCGAAGGAGGAGCTGTGGCAGAGCAGGCATCTTCCCAGGAGGCCTCTTTCCTTGAGGTTTCTCCACGCCCAAGAGAGGGCCCGGGGACTGCTGTCGACGGCGACGCACCTGCTGCACGGGTTGTCAAGCAGTATGGAAACAGCGATGCACCCGGAACCGGTTCCCCAGTCCAGGAAAAGCCCACCCCGGAAGTGGTTTCTGCTTTCCAGCACCAGCAATTCCGTCTCGGGGCGGGGGACCAGGCAACCGGGACCGACCCTGAAAAGGTGGTCCATGAATTCGCAGTAACCGGTTATATACTGAAGGGGCTCCCTGGCGGCCCTCCTCTCCAGGGCATCCATCAGGCCTGGAACAAGCTCACCGGGGAAGATTCTTTCTGGGTGGGCAAGGAGGATAACCCGTTCTACTCCCATTACATGACAGATCAAAAGATCGGCTTCGAACCAGGGTCTTTCGATCCCGGCTTCGATAAGCCTCGTGGAAGCTAGTTTTCGGGCCTCCCAAAGTTCCAAGGTTTAACCTTCCATGGTTCTCATCTTCTCCGCCTGATCGGCCATGGCCAGGGCGGTTATCATCTCCTGGAGATCCCCCTCTAGCATGCCATCCAGTCGGTGGAGGGTCAGACCGATGCGATGATCGGTCACACGGTTCTGCGGGAAATTGTAAGTACGGATCCTCTCGGACCTTTCCCCCGTTCCAACCTGCCCCTTGCGCTCGGCTGCCACCTTCTCCTGCTGATGCCTGAGCTCCAGGTCGTAGAGCTTCGCCCTCAGGAAATTCATTGCCTTGACACGGTTTTTTATCTGTGACCTTTCATCCTGGCAAGTAACGACAATGCCGGTCGGGAGATGGGTTATCCTGACGGCGGAGTCGGTCATGTTCACATGTTGGCCACCCGCTCCGCTGGCCCGATAGGTATCAATCTTGAGGTCTTCCTGCCTGACTTCGACATCGACATCCTCGGCCTCGGGGAGGACCGCCACCGTGGCGGTGGAAGTATGGATCCTCCCGCTCGATTCGGTCACGGGGACCCTCTGGACCCTGTGGACGCCGCTCTCAAATTTAAGCTGGCTGTAAGCACCTTGTCCGTCGATCCTGAAGACGACCTCCTTGTAACCCCCGATGCCGGTCTCGTTGCTGTTCAATACTTCGATGCTCCAGCCGTTGCCCTCGGCGAAGAGGGAATACATGCGGAAGAGGTCGCCGGCGAAGAGGGCCGCCTCGTCGCCCCCGGTACCGGCCCTGATCTCCACGATGACGCTTTTCTCGTCGTTGGGGTCCTTCGGGAGCAAAAGGATCTGGAGCCTCGACTCCAGTTCTTCCATCTTCGGCTCGAGCTCGCGCGCCTCTTCCTGAGCCAGTTCTTCGAGTTCGGGGTCCCCCGAGTGGACGAGTTCCCTGGCCTCCTCGAGCCTAGAGCGAACACCCCTGTATTCCCTGTAGGTCTCCACGACCCCGACGATCTCGGAGCGCTTCTTACCGAGGCGTTGGAGCTCTCCCGGGTTCGAACCCACCGAGGGCTCGGACATCCTGCGTTCTATATCCTCCAGGGATTTTTCCAGTTCTTCCAGTTTCCCATCTATATTATTAATCGTCACTTTTCACCACCGTCGGTTTGTCCCGTTGCATCCTCCCCCTCAAGGGCGAGGTCAAGCGCCGCCAGGGCTACTTCTATCTGTTCCAGGTCTGGCTCTCGGGTGGTCAGGTATTGGAGCCAGAGCGCCGGAGCCATAAGGATCCTTCCAAGGGTGCCCTTCCTCGAGCACCATCGGATCATCTCATAGGAGACGCCTATCACGACGGGCAGGAGCAGCAATCTCGAGGCAACCCGCCAGGCGATGGATCCATGCCCGGCCGCCGCGAAGACCAGGACGCTCACGGCGACCACCACAAGCAGGAAGGAGGTACCGCAACGGGAGTGAATCCTCGAAAATCTGGATACCTGTTCCTTGTCCAGCGTAGCCCCGGATTCCCAGGCATTTATGGTCTTATGCTCCGCGCCATGGTAGGCGAAAACCCTGGCGATGTCCTTCCAGAGTCCTATTAGGGCGATATAGGCCACGAAAACCGCCGCCCTAGCCACACCTTCCATGATATTTCCCCAGAAACGGCTCATGCCCAGGTACCGTATCCCGAGATCGGAAATCCAGACGGGAAGCAGTATAAAGAGCCCGATGACCCCGAGTATCGCCACGGCGAAGGTCACGACCAGTTCTAGGGGGCCGATCTTCTCTTCCTCGCCCAGTGCCACCTGGGCTGAAAGAGAGATGGCGCGGAAGCCGGTGACGAGCATCTCCACCATCATGGCAAGGCCTCGAAGAACCGGGAGATTCCAGGGCGGGGAGGAGTTCCACGGCAGGGTCTCCCACCTTCTCTTCCAGATATCCCCTCCAGGTGATCTCACGGCCAGCGCCCAACTGCTGGGGCCTCTCATGAGAACGCCCTCGATGACGGCCTGACCTCCGACGGGTATCTCCCTGGTTGAAAAAAACCAGGGGAGCACAAGGGAAAGGATGACGGAAAAGGAGTAGGTGGTCCCTAGCATCCGGATAGGACCTCTTCCATGGTCGAAAAGGGTTTTCCGCAGGGCTTGCTTTCAAAGCAGCGCCCCCGGGTAAGGCAATCCGGGCCGGCCAGTGAAAATAGCAACGGAGCCTTTTCCCTGGCCGAAATAAGCATCCTCCGGGCCAGGTCTCGAATCTCCCACTGGGCTCGGCGGCAGAGACGCATCGCGAAGAAGTGATGCAGTTCGCGGGCGTTCATCGTCACCACTATCTTCGTAGCCCATCCGTGGGGGAGGATGTACCGGGCATCCTCGGCAAGCATTCCCAATTCAAGCATCTTCCTATAAGCGTCGTGGGCCTCCGTGACGACCCTTGTGAAAAGGCCCAGGACCTCCGGATTGGAGGACAGGGACGGCGGAGTTATCACCTCCGGCTCTTCCATATGGACGTAACGCTGGCTCTGCTGAGAGTAGCTGGCCATCCTGTGCCTGACCAGCTGGTGCGAACAGACCCTGCTGATCCCATCGATAGCGAAGGTAAAGGCCACGTGCTCGAAGGGGGAGAGGTGCCCTGAGGATCTCAAATGGCCTATGAAACGGGAAATATCCTCGCTCTTGATACCCTCGGCGATATCCACCGCGGAGACGTCACTATAGCATAGCCTCGCGGCGGCGGCTACCGTCCTGTCGGGATCGGGGGTGTTAGCCAGCAGCAGAACACTGATTGGCATGGGTTCACCTCTTGATTATGCTGGATCAGTCCTTCTTTTCCTCCTCCCCGGTTTCAGCAGGTTTACCGAAACGGGTACCGGCGTATTTCTTCTGGAACTTCTCGACCCTGCCGGCTTCGGATACCCTTGTGCCGCGTTTTCCCGTAAAGACCGGGTGACAAGCGGAACAGACGGCTACCTTGATCTCCTCCACGGTGGACCCGGTCGCGAAGGAGTTCCCGCAGGCGCAGGTCACCTTGCATTCACCATACTTGGGATGTATATCCTTTTTCATTGAGCGCACCTCCATGAAGAAACTATCTTTTCATTCCACAAGGAAGGAATGTAACACAGGGCTGTTGAAAAAACAATAAGGGCGGCCCTTGCGGATCAAATATGCATAACCCCCAACCCGCACCTCTCATGGTGGGCAACTGCGTGGTAGGCCGAATCACCGACGACCGCTACGGCGATCCAGTGCCTGTTCCTGACGATCCCGATCTTCATGCCTATACTTGTTTCCAGCATCCCTACCGAGATGAAGCCGTTCATGGCCTCGAAGGCTGCGTGCATCAGGGCATGCATCTCGTTGGAATTCTTCCTGACAATCTCACCGTTCAGAGCGGCCCCGACCACGGCCCTGGTGATCTTCTGGGGCAGGTCCCCGGCAAGTCCACCGACCTCGGTCGCCACGGCTTTCCAGCCGAAATTGATGATCTGCTCCTTGAGGATTCTCTCCTCCTCCTGACCCGTCGTGGAAGCGAGAATGAGAGCGGACCGACCTATCTGGCTGTCGTCAGTAAGGGTTATGACCACCGACAGTTCCATCATCCTTCGCCCTTGGACTGCATCATCACAGGGCGCATCCCGGGACGTCCTGTCCGGTGCGTCTTCCTGTTCCACTCCGCTTTTCCTTACCAAACCCCATAACTCCCGCATTATCGTATAATCCCCCCGGATCGTACGGAGGTCAATGACCCGCCTCCCGGGCCCGTCAAAAGTTTTCTTTATAAGTATATACTAATGGCGAGCGAGCGGGTAATATAGGTCAGTATCGACCGATATCGGCTAGGATAGAGGCCGTTCCATAAACTTGAACCCTTCATATTTTTTGTTTAAAATTGAAGCCGTATTGAATAGCCCGTTTATGCAGTCCTCCAGGGAGGTGATTTCCAGACTCAGCCTTGCGGGACATGTCACCTGTATGGATGCCAGTATCTGATAAAACAGAGGAGGCGATTTTTTCATGAAAAAGATCCTTGCGCTAGCCCTGGTTATGGTTATGGCCCTGGCGGCGGGCGCCTCGGCCCAGACCTTCCTGTCCCTCGCCACGGGGGGCACGGGCGGGACCTACTATCCCATAGGCGGTGGTATGGCCGACGTGATCAGCAAAGCCCTTCCGGATGTCCAAGTGACCGCGGAGACGGGCAACGCATCCCAGGCAAACCTGAACCTGATCGGCACCCACCAGATCGAGATGGCCATGGTCCAGAACGACGTCGCGGCCTTCGCCTACGAGGGCAAGTTCATGTTTCAGTCACCCTACAAGAACGTCCGGGCCATCGCTTCTCTCTATCCCGAAACGGTCCAGGCCATAGCCATGAAGAAGTCCGGAGTGACATCCATCCGCGACCTGCCGGGCAAGAGAGTCTCCGTAGGGGCTCCTGGTTCCGGTGTCCAGGTTGACGTCTCTCTCATTTTTAAATCCCTGGGCTACAAATACTCCGATGTCAACGCCGATTTCCTCGATTTCAACCTGACCACCGAGAGGATGAAGGATGGGCAGCTCGATGTTGGTTTCGTCGTCGCCGGTTATCCTACGGCTTCGATAATGGACTTAGCGACGTTGCATGACATGACCCTCATCGAGTTCGATGATGCAATGATCGAGGATCTCCATGCCGAGTTCCCCTTCTTTGTCAAGGATGTCGTCCCTGCCGGCACCTACCGGGGAGTCGACAAGGACGTCCAGACTGTGGCGGTTCAAGCCATGTGGGTCTGCGACGCTGACCTCCCGGAGAACCTTGTCTACAGGATCACCAAAGCCTTCTGGGAGAACATCGCCGATGTACAGAAAGTCCACGCCAAGGGACAGCTGATTACCCTCGACACCGCTCTCGATGGCATCTCTGTGCCGATGCATCCTGGCGCGGCCAGGTACTATCGTGAGATAGGCATGAAGGTCCCCACGTTTTAGGCTTGATTCCCCCGTGGAGAAAACCTTCGGGGCAACTGCCGACAAACAAAGGGCGGCACCTTGGGGTGCCGCCCTTTTATCTCAACGTTTTTTCGGTTTAAAGTTTCTGGACGTTCGCGGCCTGGGGACCCTTGGTCCCTTCGGTAATTTCGAAGGAAACCGCCTGGCCCTCCGCGAGTGACTTGAAGCCTTCACCTTCGATGGCGCTGAAATGTACGAAAACATCTTTCCCGTCGTCGGTAGTGATGAATCCATACCCCTTAGCGTCGTTGAACCATTTCACTGTACCCTGTGTTGTCAAAATCCTGCCTCCCATTTCTTCTGTTGCCAGAAAGTGTTTTCGGTGGCTTTCGCCACCGTGGCGAACAATAGGGCATCCTAAAGGATTTGTCAAGTTGCTGGGCGACACCACCGCTCTATCCGACCGTCATGCCATCGGAGCTCGTTCCTTTGAAGGGTAATGCCCACGTCGCCCAGTACACCATGAATGCCTCTTTTTTTCAAAAAAGGGTTCCTCGTCCAAAAGCGGCCGTTCTACGGTTTTAACTCCACCAGCACCGTCGTCCCCGGTTTTACCACCCAACCCGAAGGTAAACCGGTGAACCAGGCGAACCTCTCGACAGGTCTCGGGGAGGCACCCGGGTATACCACCAGGATATAGCAGTTACCCACGCTGTCGATCAGGTGGGTAACACCGAAGGGTTGGAGACCGGGGGGACTGATCCTTCGAAACCAGCCTCCGAAATAATTCTCCCATTCCCCCATCCGGAAGGAAGTCCTTTCCTCACCGGAGAGAACCTCGTCCCGTCCCTTAGGAGGAAGCCCCCTCCTTTCGGGCGTGTCTTCCCAGGGATACCATCTTGGAGGGTCCGCCGGGGCGGGCACCCCAGAGGAGGGCTCCAGGCTGTACCAGTGACCGAAGACATCGGCGAAATACCGGATTGCGCCGTCTTTATCAGGAGCTACTGCCTCTCTGAACCATCGGCTCCCGTCGAAGAACCAGGCCCCCCAACAAGGTCCTCTTCCCGAAGCTTCTTCAGGGAAAAGGGGCTGTTCGAACCATTGCTGGGCGAAAAGGGCAACCTGAGTGGCCAGAATGAATGAAAGCAAAAGGACTGCAGAAAAGGTAGTTTTGCCTTTCATAAGGGGCACACCTCCTTACCGGAGTTGTGTTATGTCCCTCGCAGGATGCCCGTATCATACCAGAGTGGAGGCAGGATTGCGCCTTGACAAAGGCTAGAGGGTTGTCACGGCAGGCCCGGGGGCTTGCCGTCAGGGGTCGACGATCTTCCCCGGGTTGAGGATGAAGTGGGGATCGAACACCCTTTTTATCCCCCTGATAAGTTCCATCTGGGTCTTGTCGAGGAACATCCCAAGATAGGCCTTTCGCTTAAGTCCCACGCCATGCTCCCCGGAAAGAGTGCCGCCAAGGTCCCTGGTCGAACGGTAAAGATCCTCCCTGGCCCTGATGCCCTCTGTCACTCTGGACACAATTTCGAACAGATCGCCGCAGAGACTGATTATCCGCCATCCTAAAGATTGAGGACTCCCGGACCCTTGTTGATGGCTACTACGAGTTCGGTGGTTTGCATCCCGGCAAGGTGTTGAACCGACCCTGAGATTTCCACGGCGAAATAAACTTTCGGGGCAACCACTTTTCCGCTAAGACCCACCTGGTGAAAGTAGCCAATCCATTTATTGTCCACCGCCGCCCGGCTGGCCCCTACCTCCCCATCCAGAAGGCCGGCCCGTTCTGCGAGAAGACCTAAATTATCCTCTTTTTTCATACCCTTGCCACCGGAAACGATTATATTCTGGTCCTGGATGTTGACGTCATCCTCCTGAAAACGCTCATGTACAAGGAGTTTGATCCGGCTCTCGAAGCATTAATCCGTAAAGGTGATCGCTGTTACATAGCCCCTTCTGTCGGAATTCGGGGCCGGGATGGCAAGGGTCCCAAGTTTGACGGTACCCTTATCGCCGGTAAAGATAAGGTCATAGGAGCCGATTTTTTAGCACACGGCCGCCAATGCCTGGACCGTGGCATAGGCATCCGAAGCCGCGAAATGGGGGTCCACGTCATCGGCTCCAAGGGCCAGTACCTCGCTGAGAGCGGCTTCTGCCTGGGAGGGGGCCCATCAACAGGGCGGTAACTTTACCGCCCCTTAAAGAACGAATTACTAAGGCCTTTTGAAGGGCATGAAGGTCCAGTGAATTTATTATCGTCCCCGCCCCTTCTCGAATCATCGTCCCTGTCTCCTCATCCATTCGAACATCGTCCAAGCCGGGCACCTGTTTGATCAACAGGGCAATACGCACTGGGTCGCATCCTTGCAAATGATCTGAAGGCTCCTTTTAAAAAAACCGGCTCCTCCTCCGGAGAGAGCCGGTAGCGGCGATCGAAGAAATTTGGCGTGCCCGTCGGGATTTGAACCCGAGACCTTCGGCTCCGGAGGCCGACGCTCTATCCAGCTGAGCTACGGACACACATCCGCGGCGCCTAGGTTAACGCCCCTGACACGATGTTGTCAAGGGGACCTTGTCTCCCGCTACCTATCGTCAACAGACCCGCTTCTCATCTTCTGAAGGACACTATCGTCACCCCACAGCCTCCCTCGCTGGCGTGGCCCAGCCGGAAATCGGCGACATAGGGCAAACCACGGCAGAGGGAGTGGACCTCCCTCCTGAGTATCCCTTCTCCCCTCCCGTGGATAATGACTACTTCGCCGTACCCGGCGCGGAAAGCCCTGTCAAGGTACACCTCCATCTCGGGTATGGCTTCATCTACGGTCATTCCCCTGACCATTATCGAAGAGGGCACGCCCCTTGGCACGGGGACATGGGCGCTCTGGAAGGGCTCTGCCGCCGGGGACGGCACTTTGCCCTCGACTCTGGCCAAGTCCTTCAGGGGGACATCTATCGTCATGGAGCCCGCGACTACCGCGGCCTTGTCCCCTTTTATAGATTCGACGACACCTCTGGCCTCGGTGCCTATAAACTTGACGACATCACCAACCCTGGGAACACCTTCTCTTTCCATCCTTTTCCTGGCCAGAGTCTTCTCCCTGCGGTTTATCCTGTCCTTCAGCGGCTGCATTTCTTCCTTTGACTTCCCAAATTCCCTGCGGGCGGATGATTCGGCGGCCCCGCGCAACCGGTTGAGCATCTCCAGGGCAGTTCTTTCCGCCTTATCCATGATGATCTTGGCCTTTTTGTCGGCGGCCTCCAAGATTTTTTCCTGTTTTTCGTCTACCCCTCGGATCCTATCCTCGAATTTTCGCCTAAGTGAGGCGAGATTCTTCCTCTCCTCGGCCAAGGCCGTTCCCGCACTCTCCAGTTCGACCTGCTTATCGAAAAGTTCCGCCATGACCTGCTCCGCCGTCCGAGCCTCGCCGGAAAGGTGTTCCCTGGCCAAGTCGATGACTTCCTTGGGCATTCCTAGCCTCTCGGCGATGAACAGAGCGTTGCTCTTTCCAGGAAGTCCCATGATCAGTTTAAATGTCGGGGCCAGGGTGGCCGGGTCGAACTCCATGCCGGCCGCTTCCACCCCCCTGCTACCGAGGGCGTAGCGTTTTATGGGGTTATGATGGGTTGTAGCAAGAACCAGGGAACCTCTTTCCTTCAATGCTTCCAGGATGGCGATCCCCAGGGCGGCGCCCTCCTGAGGGTCCGTTCCGGCTCCGAGTTCATCCAGCAGGAAGAGGCTATCCTTGCCGGCCTTCTCCATCATGGCTATAATCCTTCGAATATGGGAACTGAAGGTGGAGAGGCTCTGCTCTATACCCTGCTCATCGCCTATGTCAGCTGCCATGTGGACGATCCAGCCCACCCGGGTTCCCTCGGCCGCGGGGACGGGGAGTCCCGACAGGGCGAGGAAGATCCCGATGGCTACCGACTTCAGCACCACCGTTTTCCCGCCGGTATTGGGCCCGGTGATGATCAGTTGGCGAAATCTCTCTCCGCAGTGGATGCTCACCGGTACGCACTCTTTACCGATCAGTGGGTTCCAGAGGTCCTGGAAGTGGAAGCGGGATCGATCATCCAGTTCGGGCAGGGTCCAGGAAGATTCAGCCATGAATTGATCACAGGCATAAAGGACATCGATCCTGGCCAGGGCGGACTCGGTCTCCAGGATGGGGAGTTCTTTTTCCAGGAGCATGACGGTGAGGGAAGACAGGATCCTTCTCTCCTCCTCGTTTTCCTCGCGTCGGAGAATCTCGATCCTGTTGTTCAGGGAAACGAGTTCTTTTGGCTCCATGTAAACGCCCTTGCCGGAAGAAGACCTATCGATGGCTATCCCGTCGAACCGCCCGGAGTCCTCGGCCCTGACCAGGAGGGCGAATCGCCCGTTCCTGAAGTGCACAACCCTGTCCTGAAGCATCGGGGTCATACCGGGCTCCGAGGAGAGCGCCGCGCACCGGGATCGAGCCCTGAACGTGAGGTCTCTGAGGGAGAGCCTTACCCGGGCTAGTTTCTCCGAGGCGCTGTCGTAGAGTTCACCGTCATCGGACAGGACCTGGAGTTTTTCAAGTTCCACTTCCAGATCCCGGATCCCTTCGGAGAGTTTTTCGATGCCGGGTATTTCTTTTCGGGCTTCCCTCAGAACCTCCTTGATCCTCTTGGAAAGGCCTATCAGGATCCGAAAAAGGAGCAGTTCCCCCCCCGCCAGTACCGCCGAATCCCTGGCGCTCTCCAGGAGAGCGCCTAAGGATTTTACTCTCTCATCCCAGGGCAATTCTCCCCTGGTTTCAACGTAACGGATATAGGACTTCAGGTTTTCCTGTCGCTGACGGGCAGCATTGACCGATGCCGCCGGGACCATCTCCCTGAGCATGGAAACGCCAATCTCTGATCTTGTCCTCCTGGACATTCTTTCCAGGACGGCGGTGATCTCGACCAGTTCCGTGGTTTTGTCTTCGACCCTCAAATTGAAGGCTCCGCCATTTCCATGTTCCCGCCCTGCTCAGGAGGGCTGTTATCCCAGGGGAGCGAAGAAGGGTCGAGAAGTTTGATCGAGGAAAGGGTCCTTTGGACGGCCGGCCACGATTTATCGGCCATCTTCATGGCCACGCTTTCGTTCATCCAGTAAGGCGATAGGATGGGCGAAAGAGCCATGAGAGCCACGTAGACGATCAACAGCAACGCAAAGGCCTTAACGGCTCCGGCGACAATCCCCATTCCCCTGTCGATGCCCGAGAGGTGGGTGAACCTGAGGAAGCTCTTGACTATCCTGCCGACATAAACCCCTGCCACCAGGATAAGGACGTAGCAGATCAAGAGAACGACGACCCGGGTAGCGCCGGGGCGCAGAGGCAAAAAGGGCGAGATGAAAGACGACGCGGTTGCCGACACTTTCCAAGCCAGCAGAAATCCACCTATGGTGGCGAGTAATGAAATGACCTCGCCGGAAAAACCCTTGGCCGCGCCCCTGACGCAGAAGGTCGCGAGAAGGAGAGCAAAAAGGATGTCCGTTCCAAAGGCGAGGGTCAAGGAGATTCACTCCCACCCAACATTTCCTTCATCCTGATCTCGGCCGATTCAATGGAATAGGCGAGCTTGAAACAGGCAAGCAAAAGCCTCTCATCCTGCTCCATCGATGGATCCAGCCCGACTACGCTCTCCTTGGCGATCTGCAGGACCCTCTTGAATCTCTCCTCGTCAAGGCGGGTCAGCAGGGGATAACTTTTCTTGCCCAGGGTGACAAGGACTCGGCGTGGCTCTTCCTGCAACTGGTGCCCTCCTCCCCCGATCAGAAACGATCCGCCAGGTCACCCTGGTGGGGATCCTTGTCGAATTTGAATAGATCCCCGGCAGGAGCTTCCTGCGATTCCTCTTCATTCTGGGAAGAGGAAGGTTCCTCTTCCGCCTCGGCAGTGTTTTCCTCACTCTCGGGTTCGCAGGAAGTTCTCAGTTTCTCCAGGAGGGCGGCCAGTCTTCTCTCAGTGATCTCCCTTTCCTCACTGAGCCTAGCCATCTCCTTTTCCTTCCCATCAAGGATCTCCTGGAGGTTTTTCAGTTCTTCGCCCATCCGGTCCTTTTCCGCCTTTAGTTCTGACATGGTCGCCGAGACCTTGTCGATGAGGCTTTCAAGACTGTCGATCTGGTCAAGCATAACGACCCCTCCCCGTTATCTTAATCTGATCCCTCTTTGGACAAGCTTATCCCTGAGCTTCCCGTGAATCTGGTCTACATCGTCGTCCCTCAATGTCTTTTCCGGGTCACGGTAGGCCAACGTGTAGGCGAGGCTTCGATGACCCTCCGGGATTCCCTTTCCTTTATAAATATCGAAGAGCCTCACATCCTCAAGGAGCCGGCCTCCCAGTTCCCGAAGAAGTACCAGGACCTCGGAGGAATAGACTCCCTCCTTCACTACCAGGGAAATATCCCTGAAGACAGGAGGATACTTCCTTACCTCACCGAAGGCTGCCTTCCCATTGTGGACAAGGGGTTCCATGTCGAGTTCGAAAAGGAAAACCGGTGCCGGAAGTTCCATCTCGGACTCTATTTCCGGCTTGAGGGTCAAAAGATATCCGATATCGTTCCCGCCGGCCAGGATCCTTGCCGTCTTTCCCACATGCCCGAAGGGCTCGCTTCCGGGGACAAGATCCAGGGCAACCCCTCTGCTCGCGAATATCGCTTCGATGTCTGCAGCAACAGAATGAAAGTCTTCCGTCTCTTGCTCGCCCCAGGGCGACCGGTTGTCGACGCCGGGGCAGACGCACCCTCCCAGCCTGAATATCTCTTCGACTTCCTGTCCCTTACCGAAAAAGACCATGCCTGTCTCGAAGATCCTTATGGCCCTTCTCCACCCGGAACTGATATTTTTTAAAAGAGCCTGGATCAAACCGGGGGCAAGGGTCGTCCTCAGGACGGACATGTCAACACTAAGCGGATTCGAAAGAACCACCGGGGACGACCTTGGATCCGATTCAGGGAACCGGAGCATCGCTACGGCCGCCGGGGAGACAAAGCAGTAGGTAACCACTTCCGAATACCCCCTGGCCATGGCCGTCGACCGGACGGCCCGCTCGGCCCTCATCCTGTCGGTGATATCGCCGGTGGCGTGCATGACCGGCGGCAGGATGGCCTCTATCTTGTCATAACCCCTGATTCGCGCTACTTCTTCGATGAGGTCCTCCTCGATGGAGATGTCCGGCCTGAAGGAGGGTATCCTGTAGAACCTAATGGAGGAGTCCCTGTCGTCGGTGGAGATGCCGAGCCTCCCCAGAATTGCCGTGGCCATGTCCAGGTCTCCGGTTCCGATGATCTTGCCGAGGACAGCCGAGGTGAGGGCTACCTTCCGCTCCTTTTGGAGAGCCTCACCAGCGGCTATCCACCCTCCTGGAACGCCGGCGCCCCAGGCGGCCATCATGTCCATAGCCACCGCAAGGGCCACCTTGGCCTTGCAGGGGTCCACGAAGCGGGAAAACCGATAGGCAGCCTCGCTGGGTATACCAAGTTTCCGGGAGGCCCTACTTACCTTTATGCTGTCGAAGTGGGCCGATTCCAGCAAGACCCTGGTTGTTCCGTCGCTGATCTCGCTTTCCTCTCCACCCATTACGCCAGCGACGGCAACGGGCTTGCCCCCGCTGGTTATAAGGAGATCCTCCCCATCCAGGACCCTGGTTTTACCATCCAGAGTCAGGATCATCTCGCCTCCCCGGGCCAAACGCACGGTGATCTCCCTACCGGGAAGCCGGGCGTCATCAAAGGCGTGAAGGGGCTGACCCACCAGTAGCATCACCAGGTTGGTCGCGTCCACGACGTTTGAAATGGGCCTCATGCCGGAAAGAAGGAGCCTGATCCTGGCTTTCACCGGCGAAGGCATGATCCGCACCTTCTCGATCGAACCGAGGGCATAGAAGGGGCATCCCGGGTCAACGAGGGTTATACCCTGGAAATCGTCAAGCATCGGCGCCCTGGGTGGAATCACGGGGGAGATCCCTCTGTACCTGGCCTCAGGGAAGATCGCGGAGATCTCCCTGGCCATGCCGACCATGCTCAAAAGGTCGCCCCGGTCAGGTGTAATTGAGAGCTCCAGCACGGTATCGTCAAGTCCGAGGGCTTTCCTGGCATCCTCTCCGCGGGTAAAACCCTCCCCCAGCCTGAGAATTCCGAACTCATCGGCGATTCCGGGAAGGCCGATCTCCTCGGCCGAAAGGACCATACCCTCGCTGACCACGCCCTGGAAATCCCTGGTGGATACCTCCGTACCATCGGCAAGCACGCATCCGGGGAGACCCCAGGGAACCATGTCGCCCTCCTTGAGATTCCTGGCCGCGGTCACGCAAGCACCTTTTCTACTCCCGGCATCAACGTAGAGGACGAAAAGATCCGGTCTGTCAGGGTGTTTAGCGATGGAAGCGATCCTTGCCGTTACCGCGCCCCGGAACAGGGGCACCGGGACTTCGAGGCCCTCGACCTCGACGCCGGTGTCGGTAAGCCGCTGGGCCAGCGTCGGGACATCTACGGGGATGTCTACCAATTCCTTGAGCCAGTTGAGCGACGCGAACATTATCTGTGCTCCCCCTTCGAGTTGAGAAAAGCCAGGTCGCCCTCAAAGAAGACCCTCAAATCGTTCAGTCCGTACTTGAGCATGGCGATACGGTCGAGACCCATCCCCCAGGCGAAGCCGTTGTAGCGGGCGGGATCAATGCCTCCAGCCCGGATGACATTCGGATGGGTCATTCCCAGCCCGGATATCTCAAGCCATCCAGTCCCCTTGCAGATCCGGCACGTCGGATTCTCGCCCGAACAGGCTACACACTCGACATCCATCTCTAGGGACGGCTCGGTGAAGGGGAAATAACTGCCCCTGTACCGGGCCTTCAGCGTGCGACCAAATATCCGGTTTACAAAGGCTTCCAGGCAACCCTTGAGGTGGGCCAGGGAGATGTTCTCGTCCACCAACAGCCCCTCCAGTTGGTGAAACATGGGGGTATGGGTCTGATCGCTGTCCCTCCGAAAGACCTTGCCGGGAACGATAATCCTCAGGGGGGCGCCCCATTTCCGCATGGACCTCACCTCAACCGGGGAGGTATGGGTCCTCAGGAGTAGTCCATTCTCGAGGTAAAAGGTGTCCTGCATATCCCTGGCAGGATGGTGAGGAGGTATATTCAGGCCCTCGAAGTTGTGGAAGTCATCCTCCACCTCTGGACCATAGGCCACGGAAAACCCCATGGAGACAAAAATGTCGATCGCTTCCTGGGTGATCTGGGCAACGGGGTGGAACGCTCCCCAGGGGCGGCCCCTGCCAGGGAGGGTCACATCGAGCCACTCCCCCGTTTCGCGGGCTGTAACCTGGAC
>LSQX01192060.1_pt2 | contig 19070 bp, 20 predicted proteins | sample 654561 | NCBI WGS metagenome assembly LSQX01 (sample SAMN04489861, study PRJNA283612) | anaerobic digester metagenome | isolation source: 4 biogas reactors fed with cattle manure at either 37C or 55C with and... | place: Denmark: Kongens Lyngby | collected 2014
GTTCGATTCCTGCCAGGCGTGCCATTTTTTTTGCGGGTTGGAGATTGAGGAGTCTCCGGCACCCGCTTTTTATTTTTCTCAAGCAAGCCGGGCGCGAAAAGTTGAGGGTGCATACTTCCGGGGAAAGCTAGGGCATGATACCTCTAGCCAACTTGATGGGGGTGCGGGCATGGTTATCCGTGAACGGTTCACTAGGGGTTTTGTCGCGGGGCTAATTGCTGGGGCTGCCTCCAGCATTGCCGATTACTTTTCCCATCTCCTCGGTATCGTGGAGATTCTTTATATTGAATGGGCGGCAGTGTTGTTGTATGGCCATCGAGTTAGAACCACTGGCGAAGCTGTCGTCGCCCAGCTCGGCCAGCTGTTTTTCTCGGGCCTTCTGGGAGTTGGCTTTGCCTATCTCCTGCGGGCCATCGACACAGACAACTACCTGTTCAAAGGGACAGTGTACGGCATCACCGTTTGGTTTTCGGCCCATGTGGTCGCCAAGCTTTTTCGGGTGACAGCTTTGATCCCTGTTGGACCTGACACCCTTCTGTCGGACCTGGTCACGGCCGCGATTTTCGGACTGGTGCTAGCGGAAGCCTTGCGGCGCCTGGAGAAAAGGGTGGAAGCATAGGGACACGGGCGACCAATCGCCCCGCAATCACCCTTCGCCTGGCTAGAAAATGAGGAACAGGAGCGCCACGATCAATAGGAGGATCGCGATCACAATGAGCAGTATCGCCAGCCCGGTGCTGATGATCCCCGACGCCTTGACCTCGTCAAGCAAACCCTCTTGTCCGGTCAATACGGCCAACCTCCTTTTTGTAAGATCCTAGGGTATCATATGGACAATTGATCGAAAGGGCTATAGCCGAGGTTGGCGGTTTTGGGGAGCGGCAAAAGAAAAGGGAGCCACCGGGGCTCCCTAGCAAAATCCTTTGTTCGCTTATTTTCCTTGGGCAGCGTTGGCTCCGGCGATGCGGCCGAAGACGATGATGTCGGCAATGGCGTTGCCGCCGAGGCGGTTGGTGCCGTGGATGCCGCCGGTTACCTCGCCGGCTGCGTAAAGGCCGGGGATAACCTCACCGTCGATGCCAATGACTTGTGCTTCGGCGTTGATCATAATACCGCCCATGGTGTGGTGCACGGTGGGTACCCGCGGGGAAGCGTAGAAGGGCGGCGTGTCAATCCGGGCCTTCATTAGCTCCTTGCCGAACTCTTTGTCGACGCCGGTATCGTAATAGGAGTTGTAGTTGTTGACCGTTTCGACTAGAGCGTCGGCAGGGACGCCAATCTGCTTCGCCAACTCTTCGATGGTGTCGGCCTGGAAGGCATAGCCTTGCTCGACCAGCTCATCAGCCGTTTGACCCCAGTTGTTTTGGCCCTGGGCCAAGGTGTGGCACTTAGAGTCAACCACCACGTACATCAAGCTGTCCGGCTGCTCGAACAGGGCGTTGGTCAGATCGTCGCGGCGGGCGTCCTCCCGGACGAACCGCTTGCCGTACTTGTTGACGAAGATCATCTCGTCAGCGCCGGCCTCGACCCAATTGTGCAGGGCACCATCGCCGGGAGTGCCGAGGGGCAGCAGCTGGATATACTCCATGCCGACCAAGGCGGCGCCTACGTCTCGGGCCATGATGATGCCGTCTCCGGTTGCGCCGGGGCTGTTGGTGGTGCCGATCTTTTCATCTAGCTTGTCGTTGTATTGCATGCGCAGCTCGACGTTGGCACTAAATCCGCCGCTGGCCAGGACGACGCCCTTGTTGGCCCTGAACTCCAACACGTTGCCATTCCGATCAACGGCTTCAACGCCGATGACCCTTCGGCCCTTAGTCAGCAGATTGGTGGCGCTGGTATTCTTCAGGATGGTGACTCCGTTTTCAAGGGCTACCTTTTCCAGACCCATGATGTAGCCTGTGCCGGCCACTTCCTTCATGAGGTGGGCGCGGGTCCAGAGGGAGCCGACGACCGTAAACACGTTGGGCCGGAATTCAATGCCGAGGGATTCCAGCCAGTGGATTCCTTCCAGGGCCCGTTCGACCAGGATTGCCACCAGGCCAGGATCTCCCTTGTAGTCTCCGCCCTTGAGGGTCTGGTAGTAATGCCACTCGATGGAGTCTTCGATCCCCTGGGGGCCTTGCCTTTCGGGGTCAACCGCGTTGTAGGCTCCACCGGAACGGATCGTGTTGCCACCGAGCATAGCCAGCTTCTCAAGGAGTATGACGGACGCGCCATGCTGGGCCGCTTCGACTGCCGCCGCTAGACCTGCTCCGCCGCCGCCGACAACGATCACATCAGCGGTTAGGGGCACATCGGCCGCCTGTCCAACCACTCCCAGGCTGGCTATCAGTAGCACCGCAAGCAAGGACACGAGTACTTTTTTCATGGCTTTCCCTCCTGTTTGGTGTGCGTATTCTTAGGAAGAACTGCGGCTTACCCTGTATTTCACCTCCCTGGGCACACTAGCCCGGCCGATGCCAAAGGTCACAACAATAGCAACAACTTGGAACTAAGTATAATCTATCGAACCGGGCCACAATAGATCTGCGATTGTGCACGCCATAACAATATTACGACATTGCGCATCGGATTTCCTGCTACTATGTTATCAGGATTGGAGATTCAGGAAGGATGTTCCAGTAGGTCGCCGTCGGAGCGGCGGGGTCCGTTGTGAAAATAGATGAGGAGGGCGCCCAGCAGCATCAGTAGGTCTTCGATGATGACTAAAGGTCCGACCTTTCGGTCGACGCCGCGAAAACAACCACACTCCACGTCCAATCCTCGCAGATAGGCGATGATGATGATCAGGATAAAGACTACAAGCAGGGAGGAGATGATTAGTGAGCAGGCCTTGATTCTAACGCCGAGGACCAGGCCCAGTCCCGCGAGGACTTCGACCCAAGGCAAGGTGGCCGCGATGATGCCAATACTCCAGAGAGGGACCAAATCGTAATTCCTGATCGCGACGGCGAACTCAAGTGGGGCCATGATTTTCCCTAAACCCGCGTAGATGAATAGTCCGCCGATGAGAAAGCGAATAAACAGATGGAGATAGCGGCTGTCGGTGATGGCCCTCATTTCATCCCTGCCGTCGGATAGTCGGCGGCTTCCCACGCGGGGAGTCCTCCCTGGAAAACGAACAAGTGCCGATATCCTTGCTTGGCTAGTTCTTCCGCCAGCTCTCCCGCCATATCACACCCTTCGCCGCTGCAGTAAGCGACGAGGACCGCATCCTTATCAGGAAGGATTTCTTCCAGGTCGATCCTGTCCCTGGCCAGGTCTAACAAGGGTATGCTTAAGGCGCCCAGGATGTGGGATTGTTCGTAGGCTGACCGGCTGCGGGCATCCAAGAAAATGGCCTCTCCCTCATCGAATAGTTCCTTGGCCTGAGCTAAGTTAATGACGGGGATAGTAGCGGCCGCGGCAACAGCATGTTCTGTTTCCAACCTTCCCGTTAGTGAGTCCACGATGAAGTCTGGTCTGGTTGCAACCCCGATGAGACAGGCTGCCAGGATGATCAGCAGGCTTTGGATGAGCACCTCTCGCTGCAAAGCTTTGACCTCCTTTTACTTTCCGCATCTCCAGCATAACCCTAAATGGCTGCATCTGGAAAGGGGCAAAGCAGGCCATAGTTGGCGGTGGTGGGTCCCCTAAGGCAATTACCGGCGAGAATTGTGTGATTACTGGCGAAACCAGCCAGGGGAACTTAACCGGCCGCTTGTCGTCTAGGATCCCGGGTCTTTCGAAGCACGGACAAGTATCAGAAAACAAACAAAGAAGGAAATGTAATACGAATACTCGAAGAAGTTGACTATCCCTGGGGCGGTCTAATCCTGGAAAGGAGTGATTTTCAATGCAGCGCGGGGTTGTTGTGTGGGTAGGTTTGCTGCTGATAGGGCTGCTGGCGGGCACTGTGGCGGGCAAAGAAGAGACTATAGTCTGGTCCTTTGGACATCACCACTCGTTGGAGCATCCGTGGGGCAAAGGGGCCCAGATGATTTGCGACCTGGTGGCTGAACGGAGTCAGGGACGATTCATCATCGAACACTATCCTGCAGGGATCTTGGGCGGCGAGTTCGATACCTTTGACCAGCTCATGGTGGGGGCCATTGAATTGATGATCGTGGGGCCTGCTGCTTTGGGCAGGTACTACGAACCGATCAATATTCTTCAAGCCCATTATGTTTTCCGAGACTTGGACCACATGTTTACGGTGATGAGGGGCCCCATTGGCGATGATTTGTACCAAAGTGCCTTAGATGCCACTGGCGTTCGCACCCTTGATGTCTGGTACTACGGGACCAGGCATTTGACTACCTCGAACTTTCCCGTCCACAAGCCGGAGGACCTGGTGGGCCGAAAAATCCGGAGCATGGATATTCCCTTCCACGTCCACAACATCGAAGCAATGGGGCCGACGGCAACACCGGTGGCGTATCAGGAGCTGTACATGGCCCTGCAGACGGGGGTGGTTGAGGGACAGGAGAATCCCCTGCCGTCCATTGATGTGATGAAATTCTATGAGGTTCAAGAATACTTGATCCTGACGGGTCACTGCATCCACCCAGGACTCCTCCATGTTAACGACCAGGCGTTTCAGGCTCTGCCCGCCGATCTGCAAAAAATCTTGACGGAAGTGGTTTATGAAGTGACCGACAAGGTAACGGAGATGGTCCTGGCTGAAGAGGCCATACTGCAAGAGAAGTTTGCAGACTACGGCATGAAAATCATCGAACCCGATGTTGACGCTTTCCGCGAGAGGACTGTCGCCAACTTGCTGGCCAGGTACGATGAGGTTTGGGGTAAGGGGTTGTTCGCTAAGATACAGGAAGTGAAATAGCAGTCGGGGGCCTTCGGGCCCCTTCATACCTGGAGGTGAGGTGGATGCGCCATTGTTCTGGCGACAATTTCGAGGAAAACATTATCGGCTTTCTCTTGCTCATCATGTTGCTTGCCGTTGTCGGTCAGGTGTTTTTTCGCTATGTGCTAGGCACCCCCTTGCGGTGGACCGAAGAACTGTCGAGGTACAGCTATGTCTGGCTCACCTTCATCGGCGGAGCCTATGCCATAAAACGCCGGAGTCACATCTGCCTCCTGTACTTCGTCGAGAAGCTCCCTCCCCTTGGACAGAAAGCCGCCAGGCTGTTGGCCAATGTGTTGGTGTTGGCCATGTTCGTTTATGTTTTTCCCAGCGGCCTTAGCTTTATGTTAAGCATGTATCGTGTCCTGTCACCGGCCCTGGAAATGCCCATGGCTTTTTTGTACCTAGCGGTCATCGTGGGTATGTTGCTAATGCTGTTTAGACTGATCATGGACTCCATCTTGGTCCTGCAGGAGATTAAACAGAATAGGGGAGGGTCCGTCGATGGGAATAGCTGAAATCCTGCTGGTTCTCCTCGGCCTGATGGCCATCGGCATGCCCGTGGCCTTCTGTTTGATGATGACTTCCCTGATCTACATCGTCCTCCATGGTCGCATCCCGCTACTCTTGTTCACCCAGCGGATTGCCGCCGGCCCGGACTCTTTCCCTCTCCTAGCTGTACCCTTTTTCATCTTTGCCGGACAAGTCATGAACACTTCTGGGATTACCCGGCGAATTTTTGATTTTGCCAAAGTCTTGGTCGGGCACATCCCCGGCGGGCTTGGTCATGTCAATGTGGTGGCCAGCATCATCTTTTCCGGCATGTCGGGGGCCGCGGTGGCCGATGCCGGGGGATTGGGGCTAGTCGAAATCAAAGCGATGCGGGATGCCGGCTATGACGATGATTTCACGGTAGCGATAACTGCTTCGTCATCAATCATCGGTCCTATCATACCCCCTAGCATCCCCGCGGTTATCTACGGGGCAACTGCAGGGGTGTCAATTGGGGGCCTGTTTATCGGGGGCGTCATCCCCGGGCTGCTCATGGGCCTTGCCCTCGCTGTACTGGTCTATGTCTATGCGCTGCGGAAGGATTACCCAAGATCACCCCGGCCGACCTTCCGCAAGCTGCTCAAGGCCTTCAGCGATGCCCTGCTGCCCATGTTGACCCCCGTGATCATCATTGGCGGCATTTGGACGGGCAAATTCACCCCGACTGAGTCGGCGGCTATTGCGGCCGTCTACGCCATCATCTTAGGTCTGATGGTTTACCGGGAGCTGACGGTGAGGGATTTGTGGCGTCTTTTGGTGGAAAGCGCAGGCATGACGGCCAATGCTATCATCATCGTGGCCGGCGCTTCCTTGTTTGGGTATATCCTCGCCCGGGAGCAGGCTGCTCCCAAATTGGCGGCCATCATCTTGGGCGTCACCAAGAATCGTTACGGGATCCTGTTAATGATCAACTTGTTCTTGCTGTTTGTGGGAACGTTTATGGAGCCAGTGTCCGCGATGATCATCCTCATCCCCGTTTTTACCCCGATCATCAAAATGATCAATGTGCATCCGGTTCATTTTGGCGTGATGATGATTTTGAACCTTATGATCGGGCTGTTGACGCCCCCCGTCGGCCAGGTTCTTTATATACTGTCAACGGTATCGGGGATGCCCTTCGAGCGCATCGCAAGAGTGACAGCCATTTTTATCTTGCCCCATGTCGTTGTCCTGGTACTGATCACTTTGTTTCCTGAGCTGGTTCTATTTCTCCCCCGTGTGCTCTTTGGCATAGTGTGAAAGGGACGGGGTCTTTGCAGACCCCGCCTTATCAGAGGTACGATCTGTGTCGGACAGTTGGTCTGGCCATGTCGAGCAGACCGAGCACCACATGGGCTAGACCAAAGCCCATGAGTCCTTGGCCCAGGTTCAGGTTGCCGCGGCGAAGCGCCCAGCCCAGGCCGGTTGTCAACGCGCCAAGACCGGCAACCGTCCAGCTGGTGCTGCTAGGTTTTGGCACCAACGATGCACCTCCTGCGATTAGGATGGCCAATAGCGTCCTTTTGATTCCATTCCCTCTGTATCGCGGATGGAAGGAGTTAGGCAGCGGATGGCGAATACTAACCCTGTGGTATAATTGCCGTGAGATCCCTTCGGGTCTTGCAACCCGGGGCGAGATAGGGTATAATACAACAGGTCAAGTTCATGAATTGATGGTGGGCGTAGCTCAGTTGGTCAGAGCGCCAGGTTGTGGCCCTGGAGGTCGTGGGTTCAAGTCCCATCGCTCACCCCAGACATTATTGCTCTGCTGAGGCAGGGCTTTTTTTATTTCCACCCCCCTGAGGGCAGAGCATCCCGACAAGGAGAAACAAACCGCCCCGACGAAGTCAAGAATTAGGAGAATAACAAGAGGAGGCGGCTGGTTTGTCCGAGGAGAGGTGGAAGGAGTTTGCCGGCAAGATCGACATTAGTCTGCTCGATCCCCGGATGACTGCGGAGGATGTAAGGGAGTTTTGTACTAAAGCGTTGGATTATCACTTCGCCAGCGTTGTCGTGCCGACGGCTTTCTTGGAAGTGGCCAAAGGCGTCTTAAAAGACCGGATGAAACTAGGCTCGGCTATTTCTTTCCCCATGGGTTACTCCTCCACTGAGGTCAAAGTATTCGAAACTAAGGATGCGATTGCCAAGGGAGCTGACGAAATCGATTTTGTGATGAACATCGGTGCAGTCCGGGCCGGCGATGTGGACACGGCCCGTCGGGATATGGCAGCGGTTGTCGAAGCTGCCCAGGGCCGGGTCACCAAGGTCATTTTGGAGACTTCCTTGTTGACCAGGGAAGAGAAGATCTTGGCCGCAAAGATCGCGGTGGAAGCTGGTGTGGATTTCGTTAAGACTTGCACGGGTCGGGGCGTCTACGGCGCCACCGTGGACGACATTAAACTTTTAGTCGAAGCGGTTGACGGGAAGGCGCAGGTGAAGGCATCCCAGGGGATCTTTCGGTTGAAGGATGCATTGGCCCTGTTGGAGGCCGGAGCAACCCGTTTGGGCACCAATGCCGGGTTTGCCCTGGTTGATGAGATGCTAGGCCAAGACAGGGATCCGAAACTGTCCTTCTCCTATTTCCGTTTCTAGTCGGAAGGAGGAAATGACATGTCTTTACTAACACCTGCTGAACTGGCGGCCCTCAAGAAATTTGACTCGCCGACAATCTCCAATGCCATCGAGGGTTTCAAGGTGAGGCCTCGCAATGAGGGCTTCATGGGTCCGGAGATCAAGTGCATCCAAGCTGTCGATGAGCCTATTGTGGGTTATGCTTACACCGCGAAGATTGCGGCCCTTGAGCCTCCCACCGATGCCCAGAAAGCATTGCGGTTTGAATACTGGAAAGGCGTCTTGGAAAGTCCCAAGCCCACCATCGCCGTCCTCCAGGATGTGGATCCAAGCCCCATCGGCTCTTTCTGGGGAGAGGTAAATGCCTCGATCCATCGCGCCTTGGGATGTATCGCCACCATCACTAATGGCGGCGTCCGGGATCTGGATGAGGTGCGGGAAGTAGGCTTTAGCTATTTCGCCAGCTGCGTGTTGGTATCCCATGCCTACATCCATCTGGTAGAAATTGGCTGTCCCGTGGAAGTAGGGGGACTCCTAGTCCATCCCGGCGATTTGCTTCACGCCGACAAGCACGGCGTAGTCCTAATCCCCAAGGAGATCGCCAAGGACTTGGCGGCGGCCGCAGAGCGGGTGGTGGCTGCCGAAGAACCGGTAATCAAGTACTGCCGCGAGAAGTTTGACGGTGGCATCGATTTGGAGAAACTGAAGGCCTTGATGGAGGAGATGGCCCGTCGGCGCGGCTAATCCAGCAACTGCCAGGAGGATGCCCTGCCCCCTTGTCGAACAGGACCTTAGCAACCTAATCCAGGCCGTCCATCTATTGGGCGGCCTGGTCGAAGCTGGGGGGGAAGGGAAATCGGCAGATTAGTGCGACTCGGGTTCATTGCTTTGCTACTCATCGCTCTGACGGGCTGTTCTTTTCTAAGCAGTCCTGGTGGGAAGGTGTATGTGCCTCCCCGGGATATCGAGACACCGCCCCAGGCACCGAAGGAACCGGACAAGAATCTAGATGTAACCGATGGATTCGATTTTCCGGTTGGCGACAGGGACGGACGAGGTTGGGGGGTGACTGGCTATGCCTTCCTCGATTGGAGCACCTCAAGCAATTCTTTGCATCCGGGTGAAGATTGGAACATTCCCGGCGCTGGGAATGGGGACTACGGCCAGCCGGTTTACTCCATCGCCAACGGGCGGGTGCGCCATTCCCTTTGGAACTCCGCGTTGGGACATGTCGTCGTCATTGAGCATCAGCTCCCCGATGGGACTAAGGTATGGTCCCAGTATGCGCACCTGGCGGAAAGATGGGTGGTCCCGGGGGAGAAGGTGGCTCGCCGCCAGCAGATCGGAACAGTGGGGCGGGGGCCCAACAATCGGTTCACTGCCCACCTCCATTTTGAAATCCGCCGCTACGACTTAGCGGCCAACGCTTGGCCCCGCACCAACGGGGTGGCTTGGCCTGCCGAAAAGGTACAGCAGTACTGGCTTCATCCGTCGGCCTTCATCGCTCGCAATCGACCTTCCCATTAGTAATTTCATTGGGCCCGAGCAAGCTATGCTCGGGCCACAAAAATAGTTTCATTGAGGATAGGCCCTAGGCAGGAAACTAATGGATTGACGAATAAGTTGTTAAATGGATCCAATATCTCGGATTACATTCTTGAGGGAGGGCTGCTCGGTGTCAGTTGAAGGGATAGGCAAGGTGAACAGCTACCGGACTCTCCAATCCCTAGTCTATGAACACATTAGAGATGCCATCCTCAGCGGCCGCTTGGCACCGGGGCAGCGGGTGGTAGCGGCCAAAATCGCTGAGGAAATGGGCGTCAGTAGGATGCCTGTGAGGGAGTCCCTGAGGCGTTTAGAGACTGAAGGACTGATTACCACTGTTCCCCACAAGGAAGCTGTTGTTCGCAGGCTTTCGGCCCGCGAAATGGAAGATATATACTCAGTGCGATTAGTGTTGGAAGCCTACGGCGGGAAGCTTGCCGCCCGGCGGATTACCGCCGCGCAGATCGCCAAATTGGAAGAGCTGACTAATCAGATGGAAGAGCTGCTTGAGCAGGGGGACTATTGGAGCTTTCAGGAGGCCAACGAGCGTTTCCACGAGGTGTTCTTTGAGGCTAGTGGCTCGGCAGTGTTGTGTGAGTTGTTGCGGAATCTTTGGTCCCGTTGTTACGCCTACCGCCATTTCTCGGCGGCAATGGGCAAGCGGGAACGGGTTGCCGTTGCCGAACATCGGGAGATTATTCGCGCTTTGGTGGACAAGGCTGAGGATCGGGTGGAGAAGCTAGTGCGCGAACATACGGAAAAGGCTGTTGAACCGCTGCTTAGGCGGTTGCAGATGGAAGAACAAAGGGAGGAGGGTTACTGTGCCGAAGAAGAAGGTGTTGATCACCCAGGCCATCCATGAAAGCGGCGTTAAGCTTCTGGAGGGCGACTATGAGGTGAAAGTGGCGGACGATTGTTCTGTTGAGGGGTTGAAGCGAGAAGTCAAAGATGCCTATGGGATCATTGCCCGGACTGCTCTTGTACCCAAGGAAGTCATCGATGCCGCTCCCAATCTGCAGGTGATCGGTCGACATGGTGTTGGCGTGGATAATATCGATGTGGCGGCGGCCACAGCTCGAGGCATTCCCGTCGTCTTTACACCCAACGCCAACGCTTTGTCCGTTGCCGAATGGACGTTGACGGCCATCGGCGCGTTGGCCAAAGGACTGTTGATCTATGATAAGGCCACCCGTGAAGGCCAATGGGAGCGCCGGAACGAGTACGTCATCGTCGACCTTGACCAAAAGACCCTGGGTCTAGTGGGCATTGGTCGAATCGGGAGTCTGGTGGCGACTAAAGCCCAAGCAGCTTACAACATGAAGGTCCTAGCCTATGACCCCTACATTCCGCCGGAGAGGGCCCAAGGATTGGGCGTGACTTTGTGCAACTCGCTGGAAGAGGTCTTGCGGGAGGCTGATTTCGTCAGCCTGCACTTGCCCCTCACACCGGAGAGTCGGGGGTTGATCGGGAAAGAGGAGCTGGCCCTCCTGAAGCCCACCAGCTTCCTGATCAATGCCGCCCGGGGTGGCATTGTCGATGAGGATGCGTTGGTAGAGGCTCTCCGGGCAGGGAAGCTAGCCGGCGCCGCCCTGGACGTGTTCGCCCAGGAGCCGCCCCCGGAGGATCATCCATTGTGGGATCTAGACAATGTCATCGTTGCGCCCCATATCGCTGCGTTGACCATCGAATGTGTCATCAGGATGGCGACCACCGTCGCCAGGAATGTCAGGGACGTTTTGGAAGGCCGACGACCTGAGTTTGTGGTGAATCCGGAAGTTTACAACAAATAAGAGGAGGGACCTTTGTGACCGGCAAGGAACTTAAGGCAAAGCTGAAAAGGGGAGAACTGGTCCTGGGAACGATGATTTCTGAGCTGCGCACGCCGCAGGTGGGCCAGCTGATGGCCAATGCAGGCTTCGACTTCATGTACATCGACATGGAGCATTCACCGTTGAACATGGAAACGGTGGCCGATATGATCCTCGGAGCTCGCTACGCGGGAATTGCGACCATCGTCCGCACTCCGGGGCTCGATCGGTGTGCTTTGTCCCGGCCGTTGGACAGCGGCGCCGATGGGGTGCTTGTTCCCCAGACGGAGACGAGGGAACAAGTAGAGCAGATCGTTGAATGGACCAAGTACTATCCCATCGGCCAGCGGGGCATGTCCCTCAGGCGGGCCCATAGCCGCTACGGCAAGGTGAAGGCCCAGGAGTACTGCTCAGAGGCCAATGAGTCGACGGTAGTCGTCATCCAGATCGAAAGCAAGAAGGCCATCGATGACTTGGAGCAGCTTGTTTCGGTTCAAGGAGTGGACGCCGCCTTTATTGGCCCTGCCGACCTGTCTCAGACTTATGGACTTCCAGGCCAGGCCAACGATCCTAAGATCCTTGCGGACTTGGAGCGGTTCATTAAAGTCTGCCAGGATCACAACGTTGTTCCCGGCATCCATGTCTACGACCAGGAGAGCTTCAAGAAGTGGTACGATGCAGGCATGAGATTGTTTGCCTATCGCAATGACATTAGTATGTTGGCGGATACGGCGGCCCAGTGTGTTGCTGACATCCAGGGGCTGCTTAAGTAACACCAATTCTCCAATGGAGGTGCGAAACATGTTTGAAATCAAAGGAATCATCCCGGCAATGGTAACTCCCATCGATGAGGAAGGCAAAGTCAACGAGAAGGAACTGCGCAAGTTGACCAGGCATCTCATTGACGGCGGCAGCCATGGTCTGTTCCCCGTGGGCTCCCAGGGCGAGTTTTTCTCCCTGACCTTCGATCAGAAGCGAGAAGTCATGGAGATCGTCAAGGATGAAGCCAAAGGCCAGGTTCCCATCTACGCCGGCACCGGCGCTTTGACCACCAGGGAAGCAATCGAGACGACCCAATTGGCGGAAGAAGTGGGCATGGATGCTGTTTCGGTCATTACCCCCTACTTCCTAAGCCCCAGCGAAGATGAGCTGTATGAACACTATGCCGCCATCGCCCGGAACACCAGCCTGCCGGTGCTGCTATACAATAATCCCGGCCGCACCGGGATCAACATCTCGGCTAGGCTGTGTCAGCGCTTGGCTGAGATCGACAACATCGTTGGCGTCAAAGACTCTAGCGGTGACATGACCTTGACGGGTGAGTACATCCGCTTAACAGGCGATGACTTCGCCGTCCTGGCCGGTCGAGACACCATGATCTTGGCTACCCTCCATTACGGCGGTAAAGGTTCCATCACCGCCACCGCCAACGTTTGCCCATCCTTGGTAGTGGAGATCTATGAGGCCTTCGTGGCCGGCGACTACAAACGGGCCCTGGAGGCCCAGTATCGCCTGGCGCCTTTGCGCCTTGCCTTTGGCCTGGGGACCTTCCCGGTCGTCATCAAGGAAGCCTTGAAGATGATCGGCATCGACGCGGGACCGGCCATCAGGCCTGTTGGGCCCATGGAAGACTCTAAGCGGGAACAGCTGCGCAAGGTTCTTCAAGAAATGGGATTGATCTAGGAGTTGGCATTGATGCAGAAGTTTACCATACCGTACGGGAAGAATAGTCTGGAGATCAGCGTGCCCGACGATGTGGACGTCCAGGTGTTGCTTTCCAATCCCGTCGAGACTGTCAATGATGTGGGGGCGGCCGTGAAAGCGGCCGTCCTTAATCCCATTGGCTGTCCACGTCTGAAGGACCTGGCCCGTCCCGGTCAGAAGGTGGCGATCATCGTCACCGACATCACGCGGAAGCTGCCAGAGGAGATCATCCTGCCCATCCTGCTCGATGAATTGGAAGCGGCGGGAGTGTCCATGGCCGATGTGAAAGGGGTCATCGCCACTGGCACCCATCGCCCCAACACACCGGATGAGATCATCGAAATGTTTGGTCGGGATGTCTATGAACGGATTGAGTTCATCAACCATGATGCCTACGATAAGGAGCAGCTGGTGTATCTGGGCAAATCGGCCCGAGGCATTCCCCTGGTCACCAACAAGGTTGTGGCTGAGGCTGACCTGCGCATCTCCACCGGCGTCGTCGAGACCCATTTGTTTGCCGGCTACAGCGGAGGCGTGAAGAGCGTCGCGGTCGGGGTTGCCGGTGAAGAGACCATCGGGGCCACTCACAATCCCGAGATGCTTCAGCATCCAAGCACGCGGCTCGGTGTGATTGAGGGCAATATCTTTCGCGAGTTTCTCACCGAGGCCACCAGGGCTGTTGGGCTTGATTTCATCGTCAATGTCGTGCAAACGGGAGACAAGCGGTTGGTCAAAGCGGTCGCGGGGGATCCTGTGGCGGCCTTCGAGGAAGCGGTCAAGACCGCGCGCAGGTTGTATGAGATCGAGGTCGACCATCAGGCCGACATTGTCATCAGCTGTGTCAGCTATCCGAAGTCCCGTGACTTGTATCAGGCCACCAGGGCGGCGAATACGGTGGTGTTCGGGCCCAAGCCCATCGTTAAGGAGGGCGGCAAGATCATCATCCCCACATCTTGCGAAGATGGTTTGGGTCATGAGGGTTATTACCGCCTGATGAAGGATGAACCGTCTGTCGCCAGTCTGGTGGACAAGCTGCAGCGGGAAGGTTTTGCACCGGGTGAGCAAAAAGCGCTTCTATTGGGTAAGATCCGGCAGTGGGCGGAACTAGTCGTGACCGACTGCTTGATTGCGCCGGAGGTATTGCGGGACTTGTTTATCACCCCGATGGGCACTGTCCAAGAGGCGCTGGACGCGGCTCTTGCCGACAACCCTGGAGCGAAGGTCTACATCATTCCCGATGGGCTCCTTACCCTTCCCATTCTGTCATAGGTTGTTTCCCCCCTGGCGGGGGAATAATCGGATGCAGGGGGGTGAGACCGTGACTACCGATCCGGTCTGCGGAGCCCGGGTAGATGAGGACCAAGTTGAAGTCAAGGCCGAGTACGACGGCCAGACCTACTACTTCTGTTCGGAGGAATGCAAGCAGAAGTTCTTGCGCGAGCCGACGAAGTACTTAGCTTAATGGGAAGCCCCCATCAATTGATGGGGGCTCCACTGTTTGGGCTCCCTCCAGGTCTGAAGGAAGGCGAAGAGGGGCCGGGTGTCCATTTACGGATAAAGTGTCGCTGGGGAGGGGAAAAATAGCGGCGAAGCAACTTGGAGGGGGAACACAAATGCTTCGCCTTGCTCCCGGCATCTCCCTACTGGTCATCATCAGCGCCTTAATCTTCTTCGGCCTCGCCGAGCGGGTCTTAGATCGGATGAGGCTGACCGACCGCTCGGCTCTAATTCTACTCCTTTGCATGGTCGGCGGTTACTATCTGCCTGCGATCCCCCTTCCCGGAGGCGTTCGCATCAACATCGGCGGCATCATCCCATTAGGGGTGGCCATCTACTTGATTGTCACCAGCGATAGCCCTGCGGAAAAGGCAAGGGGTATTGCTGCCACCGTAGGAGTGATGCTCCTCGTCCTCTTGACCGACAGGCTCCTGCCCGTCGAACCCGGCTTTGCCCTTTGGGATGTGGATCCGGTCTATACAGCAGGATTGATTGCGGCCCTCTTAGGCTATCTCCTCGGGCGCTCCCGCCGGCTGGCATTTGCCTCCGCGGTGGGGGGACTGACCCTAGCTGAGCTGACCGCGGTCTTGGGAGTGGGGTCTGTCGAGGAACCAGCATTGGTCCTAGGTGGGGCAGGTCTCTTTGATGTGCTGCTGATTTCCGGCGTTGGAGCTGTCCTCCTCGCGGAGCTGGTGGGGGAGGTCCGGGAAAGGATCCACCGGGAGGTTTTGATTGGGGATAAGGAGGACGACGATGTCGACGGGGAGCCGTAGGCTGGTTCTGGCAGCATTCCTCGCCATTCTCCTGCCGCCTATGATCGTCTTCGCCAGCCCCCTGGACGATCATCTCTACCAGGGGAGCTATATGCGGTTGATCGATGAGGAAGGCAATGTCCTCCTGGTCAGTGCGCGAAGCATCGAGCCGGGCGATCAATATCTAACCTCGGACAATCGTCTTTTTGAAGTCACCGAGGTGGAGGGGGAAGTGGCTAGAGCTAGATTCGTCGAACAGGTGGAACTCCCCGAGGAACGGTACTACTTGTCCGACCTGTCGGGCTTGGAGGCCGCCGCTGGCAAGGCTAGGGAGCCTCGCGGGATCGGGATTTACCACACCCACAATGCCGAGTCTTACGTGCCTACCGATGGCACCCACAGCATCAATGGCAAGGGCGGGATCCATCAGGTAGGGAAGGTCATGGCTGATGCCTTGAGGGAGCTGGGCATCCCCGTGTTTCACGATGAAAGCCTGCACTTGCCCCATAATCGAGGGGCTTATCGCCGCTCCCGGGCCACGGTGCTCCGCTTAATCGGCAAGGGGCCTGATGCGATTTTCGATGTCCATCGAGATGCGGCCCCTCCCGACCAGTATGCGGTGGAAATAGAAGACGGCGTCTGGGTGACGGGGGTGCAGTTGGTCGTAGGCCGGGCGAACCAGAACTTCGCCGTCAACCGCAAGTATGCCCAAAGCCTAAAGAAGGTCGCCGACATGGTCTACCCGGGGCTAGTGAAAGGGATCTTTTTCGGGCGGGGAAACTACAACCAGGACCTGACGCCGCTCAATGTCCTGTTGGAAGTAGGAGCCCACACCAACAGTCGGGATGCGGCCGAAAGGGGCATCAGGTACTTCGCCGATGTGGTCGACTATTATTTCTACGGGCCGCGTGAAGATTCCCGTACCGCGTCCCCTTTCGGGGGCCCTCGGGGAGGCGTTCGAGCGGCCCTGCGCACCCTCATTGCTATAGTCGTGATCTTCCTTCTGGGCGCCCTGGCCTTTGTTGTCATCAACAGCGGCAGCTGGGATGAAGCTAAGGAGCGACTGCGGGCCTATTGGCAGCGTTTGTGGAGAACGAAGGAACGACGCTAAACCCTCTCTCTGGCCAAGGATGATCCGCGTATTCATGGGAAAAAGGTGCTCACGTCCTTCTAGTTCAACTAACCCCTCACATCGTTCCCAAAAGGTGCAAAAATGACAAAGGAATGGCAGGAATAGTCTCCTCAGGTGATTAAATAATCTCCGTATCATTCCTGGTTGATTAAGGTTTGGCGGTGCATTTCATGCCTAAGGAGGGATGCCAGTTTTCACGGCAGTACCCATAATCAGGGATTAAGGAGGGTCAACGATGATCCGTCAAACAGGCAGATTAGCCCTGCTGGTCCTATGCTTGTTGCTCATTTCCGCGACTGCTGTGGCCGGGGGCAAGACCTACATCGAATTCATCTTTGATGCATCCTTCAGCATGGACCAGAAGGTCGACGGCCGCCGAACGAGGATGGACGTGGCCAAAGAAGTTATGGAAGAGCTCCTTGAAGGCCTTGAGGACCGACCGGATTTGGAAATAGCACTCCGGGTCTATGGCTCGAAGCTGACCGATGTGGTGGGCTGTAAAGACTCGATTCTCTTCCAAGAGTTCGGTCCGGTAGGTGAGGTGAGGCCGTCGATTCTGAGGACCATCAGGAGACTCAAACCCGCTGGTATGACCCCCATCGGCTATTCGTTGGAGCTGGCGGCCCAGGACTTTCCCCAGGAAGGGAACAACCGCAACGTCATCGTTCTCATTACCGATGGCGAAGAAAGCTGCAATGCAGATCCCTGCGCCATCTCCAAGAGATTGCAGGATGAGGGCCTGGTGTTAAGGCCATATGTTGTGGGCTTTGCCTTGTCAGCTTTAGAGGAAGCTAGCGTCCGCTGCATCGGCAACTACTATCCTGCCTATGACAGGGAATCGTTGTTGGCTGCCCTTCAGTCCATCATGGTCGAGGTGGTGTCGCCCCCTGCCCTCATTGTCGAGGCGTGGGCCGGTGGAGTTAACGTCACCAGGGAGGCGAAGATCGAACTGCTCGATTTCTCCGGCTATCCTGCGACCTTGGACAAAGTGGAGTCGACCTCGGAATTCATCAAGCTAATGGTCGATGAAGGGACTTATACTGTCCGGGGTACCTTTGCGGTGGGCCCCGACGAGCTGACGGCGAGCATCGCCAATGTCTTCGTCGAAAAAGGTCAGACGACTAAAGTGGTCCTCGACTTCGGCGATCTGGACGGCCGGGTCTTCTTGAGGGCCTATGCCGGCGGACAGGATGTGAGCAATCAGGTCAATATCCGCGTTGAGCAGGCTGGGCGGCCCGTACGAGCTCCCTGGTCGGGTTCCCCTCCCCAGACCACCTTGGCCGCGGGGGTCTATGATTTCATCGTCACCTTGCCCATCAAAGACCGGGAGCCTTTGACGAAGCGGGTAAGCGGCCGCGTGTCCCCAAGGCAAGACACAGAGCTTAGGGTAGACCTAGGTGAGCTGCCAGCATTCCTTGAGGTGCGGGCCGTTTACCAAGACCAGGATATTACCTCCCAGTGTACCCTAGACATCTACCGGGATGGAGTGTTGGCAGAGACCTTTGCTAAAGGCAGGGACCTTTTCCGGTATGATACCACAGCCGGTGCTGTCGACCTCAACGCCGACTACCAGGGTGTGGGCAAGAAACTGGCCGGGGTGGTTTTGAGGGGTGGCGAGACTACCCAGGCGACCATCGATTTCGGCGATGTATTAGGCGCTTTGCGCATCCGGGTATTGGCGGGCGATGAGGATGTGACAAGGGAGGCCGCGGTGGAATTGTCGGGGGCAGCCATCAGGCCGACCTTGCGGGGGAACCGCTTTGAGGTTCTGCTTCCACCAGGGGTTTACGGTGTGACGGGGTCTTATCGCGGTTATCCCAGCAGAATGGAAGAGGTCGAGGTCAGAGCCGGTAGGACTGCCGAAGTGACCTTGACAATCGAAATCCCCGGCAAGATTGTCCTTGCCCCGTCGGCTGGCGGAAGGCCTTTGTCTCCAGACGTGGTTGCTGCCCGGGTCGTGCGCGAGGGGCGTATCCTGAGAGAGTTCAGTGTCTCCCTGGGCCGGCTCGAGGCGAGTGTCAATCCAGGGGTTTACAATCTGGAGTGCGTCTACCGCTCCGAACCGGAACAGAGCCGCCTGATTGAGGGTGTTGTGGTTCAAGCTGGGAAGGCGGTAGAGGTGCCGGTAGTCTTCGAAAGGCCCGGCCGGATCCAAGTACAGCTGTCCATCGATGGCAGGAAGTCCAACGAGGCCGAGATCCTGCTTTGCCAAGACAAGAATCCGTTGCGTTCTCTCCGGCAGCCAGGCGAACGGGGTCTTTTCGAAGTGGGGGTCCTGGCAGGAACCTACGAGCTGAAAGTTGTTCCTTCCATCCCGGGATTCACGGAGAGATGGATCGAGGGCATAGAGGTTAAGGAGGGGCAGCTTGTACAACGGGAAGTCAGGTTGGAAGCAAGCAAGCTGCGGGTCAAACTGTTATCCGATGGAGCGCCCTTCAAGACTGATGGTCGGGTGATGATCTACAGCATTGGCCCGGATGGTTGGGAAGCTGCGGAGTACGTTTGCGACTTGGAGCTGATTGAGCAGGGCCTTTACGAGAGCAAGCTTAGGGAAGGCACCTATGAGATTGTGCTCGTCAACCTGGGAGAGGGTTTCAAGGAAAGGCGGTTCCAGGTCGAGGTCATCGCCGGTGAAACTACGGAAAAGGTCATTGACGTTGGCGGCATGGGACGGCTTCGCATCA
>LSQX01192692.1_pt1 | contig 19069 bp, 19 predicted proteins | sample 654561 | NCBI WGS metagenome assembly LSQX01 (sample SAMN04489861, study PRJNA283612) | anaerobic digester metagenome | isolation source: 4 biogas reactors fed with cattle manure at either 37C or 55C with and... | place: Denmark: Kongens Lyngby | collected 2014
CTGATATACAGTGTATTAGGCTTGTTATGTGTTTATTTCGGATTAATTAACACTTATTTACATCTATTGTCTCATATTTTATTTTAATTTTGTTTACATATAAGATGAATATAAATAATAAAATAGAATAATATGGCACACATTATTGATCTTGAAAAGCTTGATGTAGCTGCAAGTAAGTTACGAGCTATTGCTCACCCTGTTCGCATCGCAATCTTAGGAATGCTTAAGGAAGAAGAAAAATTGAGCGTTACAGAAATTTATACACGTTTATCCATTGAACAAGCTGCAGCATCGCACCACTTGAACATATTAAAAGGAAGAGGTTTGTTGGGTTCAAAGCGTAGTGGAAAGAAGATTTTTTATTCTTTGAAAGAAGAAAATGTTAATAAACTTATTGACTGTGTAAATCAATGTGCACAATCCGATAAATAAATCCTAAAAAATCAAAATGAGGGGCTTACAAAGCCCCTTTTTTTTTATCTTAGCAAAAAAATAAGATGAAAATTGCCATTGTTGCTGCCACAGAACTGGAATTGGATTTGTGTCGAGATTATGTCCATAATCAAACTCGAAAAAACGTTTATGAACCCATTGTAAGCGGAATTGGTATGGCCGAAACTGTTTTTAATCTTACAAAATATTACATAGAGTCTAAACCAGATTTGATAATTCAAATTGGATTTTGTGGTAGTGTTTCCCATGAGAGAAAAATAGGAGAGGTCTTTTACATATCGGAAGAGCAGATTTTTGATCTTGGAAAATTAGAGAATAATAAATTTACACCTCTGCAAGAGATGGTCTTTTTTGTGAAAAATAAAATAGTTCAAGATACTATTTTTAGACCAAAAATACCAAGTTTGAGTAGTTTGAAAACATTGAAAAAAACTATTGGTATAACTTCAAATTCTGCCCATGCAGATAGTTTTTTTGTCAAATATTTGAATGAAAATTTTCCATCGGCATTAGAGTCTATGGAGGGTGCTGCACTTTTTATGGTTTGTCAGAACTTGAATATTGAGTGTTTGCAATTGCGTGCAGTTTCAAACTATGTTGATTTGCCAGAAAAACAAAATTGGAATATTAAAATAGCACAAAAAAATCTTTTTGAATCTTTTAAAATAATAATAGATGAGCTCGAAAATTAAGATAGCAATTTCGCCATGTCCCAATGACACTTTTATTGTCTATGCTATGTTGCACAGCAAAATAGACACTTTAGGCTATAAGTTTGAAGTTGATTTTAAAGATATTCAAGACTTGAACAAAGCATCCGAAAGAAAAGAATATGATTTAATAAAACTAAGTTTTGCCCAAGTGCCAAATATTATTGAAAACTACGTAATTTCAAATTCTGGCTCTGCAATAGGCTATGGTTGTGGTCCATTACTTATCTCGTTGCCTAAAAACAAGGAGTTGAATAATAAATCGAAGATTGCTTTGCCGGGTGCAAATACCACTGCCAGTATGCTTTTTAAATATTTTTATGGTGATGTTTTTGAATTTAAAAACATGCTCTTTTCTGATATTGAAAAAGCTGTTTTAGAAGGTGAGGTTGATGCAGGAGTAATAATTCATGAAAATAGATTTACATATCAAGATAGGGGACTTCACAAAATTGCAGATTTGGGAAACTTTTGGGAAACTAAAAATAATCAGCCCATTCCCTTGGGTTGTTTTATGCTTTATAGAACTTTTTCTCTTAAGGAAAGACTTGAAATCCAATCAATTATAAAGTCGAGCATAGAATACGCCTTTGAAAATAGAGATGAGGTTTTGCAGTTTTCTAAAAGATATGCTCAAGAAATGGAGGTGGATATAATGTTGCAGCATATTGAACTTTATGTAACTAACGACACAATAAGTTTGAGTGAAAAGGCAAAAATGTCCATTAATAATTTAATTTTGCCCAATATCTTGGAAAAGATTCCTAATTTTGAAGAAAATAATTTATACGTAGATTAAAAATATTGAAAATGATAATTGTTACAGGTGCAGCGGGATTTATAGGTAGCGTTGTTGTTCAAAAATTGAATGAAATAGGGCGTGATGATATTTTATTGGTTGATAATTTTTCCCATCCTCTTAAAATACAAAACCATTTAACCAAAAAATGTTCGGGTCGTTTGGAACGCGACCATTTTGAAGAGTGGGAAAGACTTAATGGCTCTAAAATAGATTTTGTTTTACATATTGGTGCCAGAACGGATACCACAGAATTTGATTCATCTGTTTTTGATAAACTTAATGTGAATTATAGCAAAATGATTTGGGACTTTTGTGCCAAAAATCAGGTTCCACTAATTTATGCGTCTTCGGCTGCTACATACGGAATGGGTGAATTTGGCTTTGAAGATAATCATGAGATAATTTCAAGTTTAAAACCCTTAAATCCATACGGAGAATCAAAAAATGATTTTGATATTTGGGCTTTGTCGCAAAAAGAGACTCCTCCCTTTTGGGCTGGATTGAAGTTTTTTAATGTTTATGGACCCAATGAATATCATAAAGGGCGTATGGCTTCGGTGATTTTTCATGCAGAGAAGCAAATTGCGGAAACATCCAAATTGAAGTTGTTTAAATCCCATAATCCCAACTATGAAGATGGAAAACAGTTGCGAGATTTTATTTATGTAAAAGATGTTGCCGATGTGATTTTGTGGTTGATGGAGCATAAAAAAGATTCTGGAATTTATAATTTAGGAACAGGGGAGGCTCGATCGTTTTTGGATTTGGGTTTGGCAACCTTTAAGGCACTCAATATGGAACCAAATATTGAATTTGTGGACACCCCTGAGGATATTCGCGATAAATATCAATATTTTACAGAAGCTAATATGTCTAAATTGAGAAAAATTGGATATTCAAAAGAGTTTACATCTTTGGAGGCTGGTGTTGAGGATTATGTGAAAAACTATTTGAAAGAAAAAATTATTTACTAGAATTAAGTAGCTCTATTTGATTTTGCTTTCATCTCTTCCAGTTCCAGAAGTAGGGTTTCCCATTTTTGGGTATGCAGCTCAATTTGAGTTTTGACATTCTCGTAGTTTGTGTAAACCTCGCTCATATCTGAATTGGAGTTTTGCGAACTATTGCTCATCAGCTCTTCCATTTCAGAGATTTTTTCTTCAAGGCTGAAAATTTCAGCTTCGGTCTTTTCTATTTGATTTTCAATTCTTCTAAGATTTCTGTCGTATTCTTTTTGTTGTTCCCAAGCGAGTTTGCTATCTGAAACTTCTTCTTGAGTTTCTACCGATTGTTTTTGATTATTTGATTTATTGAGTTCGTCCAATTCTTCAATTTTTCTATCTTCCAGAAAATCAAAGACATCACCTATATGTTCCTTTATTTTGTTGTTTTTAAATTCAAATACTTTTGTTGTTAGTCCGTGCAAGAAATCCCTATCGTGGGATACAATTACAAGGCTACCATTGTATTGCAAAAGTGCAGTTTTTAGAACATCCTTAGAGTCCATATCCAGATGGTTTGTGGGCTCATCTAAAAGAAGTAGATTTACGGGGGTTAGTAAAAGCTTAGCCAGAGCAAGTCTGGTTTTTTCTCCGCCAGAAAGTACTTTCACTTTTTTGTCAATATCGTCTCCTTGAAAAAGAAAGCTTCCCAAAATTCCTCTAATTTTAGTTCTAATATCGCCAACTGCAACATGGTCGATAGTTTCAAAAACGGTTTTTTCGGGGTCTAAAAGTTGTGCTTGGTTTTGAGCAAAATATCCTATGGAAACTTGATGCCCAGTTTTGATTACTCCACTTGAAGCATCTAAATCGCCTACAATAAGTCTGCTAAAGGTGGTTTTACCTTCGCCATTTTTTCCCACAAAAGCTACTTTTTCTCCCCTTGCCAATGAGAAATCAATATTGTTTAATATGGTTTTGGAGTCGAATTTTTTTGTCAACTCCTTTGCTTCCACCACTACTTTCCCGGAATGGGGTGCATCTTGAAATTTGAAATGTATAGATGATGTGTCAATTTCATCCAATTCAACAACATCTATTTTTTCTATCATTTTTAGTCTTGATTGTGCTTGTTTTGCTTTGGTGGCTTTGTATCTAAACCTCTCTACAAATCTGTTCATTTGTGCAATTTGCCTTTGTTGATTACTATATTCGGCACTTTGCTGCTCAAGGCGTTCCAATCTTCTTTCTACATATTCGGAATAGCTACACTTGTAGTCATAAATTTTGCCGTTACTAATTTCTATTGTTCTTTTTGTAACCGTATCTAAAAATGTTCTATCGTGTGAAACCAGCACTATGGCTCCTTGGTAGTTTTGTATATAACTTTCTAACCACTGAATGGATTCAATGTCAAGATGGTTTGTAGGTTCGTCTAATAGCATTACTTCAGGGTGTTGCAGTAAAATTTTAGCCAATTCAACTCGCATTTGCCAGCCGCTACTAAACTCTGTCATTTTTCGATGAAAGTCGTTGCTTTGAAATCCCAATCCAAGAAGAACTTTTTCCACCTCCGCTTCGCGATTAGTAGCACCTAAAAGCACAAGTCTTTCTTCTTTTTCGGCAAGTTTATTGAGCAGTTTAGTATATTCTTCTGAAGCATAGTCTTCTCTTTGAGAGATTTCAAGTTGAATATTATCTATTTCTTTTTCAATTCTTATTACATTTTCAAAAGCTAATAAAGTTTCTTCCCAAATTGTTTTTGAAGAGTCGGGTATAAGTTCTTGAGGCAGATATCCAATTTGGTGATGTTCTGTTATAATTATTGTTCCGCTTTGTGGCTCTTGCTGCCCAGCAAGTATTTTGAGTAGAGTAGATTTTCCTGCACCATTCTTTCCAGTAAGTCCAATTCTGTCATTGTCGGCTATGACAAAAGAGACATCTTCAAAGAGGAAGTCGCCAGTAAAGTGAATTGAAAGACCATTAATATTAATCATTTCTCAGTTTTTGCAGTGCAAAAGTACAAAAAAAGGAGCATTGAAAGAATGCTCCTTTTAAAATCGTTTATAGCTTAATTATCTAACAGATAATTTTTTCGTAACCTTGCTGTTTTCGCCTTCTAATGTAATCAAGTAAATACCTTTATTAAGATTGCTGACATTTAAGCTAGTATTATTAGCATTAACAATTTCTGTATAAATTTCACGACCCGTCATGTCAAAAACTCTCAGGGTTTGGAAGTTAACAGGTGATGAGATTTGAACTACATCACTTGCAGGGTTTGGATATACATTAAATTGTTCTAAGCTTGTTTCCTCAATAGATGTTGATTGAACTGTAAGCGTAAAGCAAACCTCATCATTGTCAGGATTTGGATCTTCCCCTAAGGAGGTGCCAAATGTTTTAAAGCAAACTTGATAAACATCAGCAGGCACTTTTATAGCCAATTCTTGTTGTTGAAATGATACGCCTTCTCCAACTGGAACTTCGTAGCCTTCAGGTAGGGCAACACCTTGTGGAGTTGGCGGATATTGGCTGTCAAGACCCAAGGAATAGTAAAGAACATCCCCAGTAGTCAATACGGCTGGACCAAAGTTAGCTATGGCAATTTGAATGTCAAACCTAACACTATCATCAGCACCTATTTGTACTGTAATATCTCCACTAGGAACAAGAAACAAGCCACCGATGTCTTGTGCTTTTAGACCTAAATTTAGGACTAAAACAATTGATAAAAAGGGTAAAAGTTTTTTCATAGTTGTATTTTTTGGTTAATATTTACAGAGGCAAATATAAACATAAAAACTATAAAAGCAAACAAAAAGTAAAATAAATTGCATTTTTGGGATTTCAATGTTATTTTTGCAAATAAAAAAAATAGATATGACTAAGTTAAGTGTAAATATAAATAAGATAGCCCTTGTTAGAAATTCGAGAGGTGGAAATATGCCAGATGTAAAACAGATGGCATTGGATATTGAATCATTTGGTGGTGAGGGAATTACAGTTCATCCACGCCCAGACCAAAGACATATTAGGTATTCAGATTTATATGAATTGAAGCCGGTTTTAAAGACAGAATTTAATATTGAGGGTTATCCCAGTGAGTTTTTTATTAAAACAGTTTGCGATGTAAAGCCAGCACAAGTAACTTTGGTTCCAGATGCTCCAGATGCTCTAACATCCGACAATGGTTGGGACACGAAACAATATCAAAATATGTTGGCAGAAATTATTCAAGAGTTTAAAAAGCATAATATTAGGACTTCAATATTTGTTAATCCAGAAGAGGAGATGGTTGAATACGCCAAACTAACCGGCACTGATAGGATAGAACTATATACAGAATCTTATGCTACTGACTATTCCGTTGATAGGGAAAAAGCCATTGAGCCATTTGTTAGAGCAGCCATAAAGGCTCAGGAAGTAGGTTTGGGTTTGAACGCTGGACATGACTTGAATTTGGAAAATTTGAACTATTTCGTTAATAACATTCCTAATTTGTTGGAAGTTTCTATAGGTCATGCCCTTGTGAGCGATGCTTTTTACTATGGCATGCAAAATACTATAATGATGTATCTTAAACAGATGTCAAAATAATGTCATATACATACGAATATCCGCGTCCAGCCCTAACTGTTGATGCTATAATTCTTTGTGAGAAAAATAAATCTATTTTGTTAATACAACGTAGGAACGAACCTTTTAAGAATTTATGGGCACTTCCGGGTGGCTTTGTGGATGAGAATGAAGATATAGATGATGCAGTTGTACGTGAGTTGGAGGAGGAGACCTCAGTATGTGGAGTTGACTTAGAACAGTTTAAGGCATATGGAAAATTTGGTCGAGATCCTAGAGCTCATACAGTTTCAATTGTATATTTTGGTTGGTATGACTCTTCTAAAAAAGCAAGAGCTAAAGACGATGCTTTAGCTCTAAAATGGTTTGATATAAATAATTTGCCAGAAATGGCTTTTGATCATAATGATATATTGAAGGAGTTTTTAGAATCAAAAGTTATTGATTCATATTTTCAATCATAGATTTGATAAGGTTGTTTGCTCCTTCATAAATGTCAACTAAGCTTGAGTCGAGCATATAGCATGGTGTGGTGAAAATCATATGCTTTTTGTCGGCTATAACTTCTCCATGGGATGTTTTTAAATGACTTGAGCCCATTTTTTCAATATCGTCGGCAGTTTTTTCGTCGTTACCAATTGTAACAGTGGCTTCGTTGAAAGTTTTTGCTAAAATTACTGGAGCTATACACATTCCTCCAATGGGTATTTCAGCTTCTTGAGCTTCTATTAAAATATTTTTTAGCTCTTCGAGAACTTCAAAATCGGCACCGTCAAAGGCGTATGTACTAAGGTTTTTTGCAGCACCAAAACCACCTGGAAGTATTATACCGTCAAAGTCTTTAACACTCAGTTCCGATAAAGCTTTGATATTGCCACGTGCAATTCGTGCCGATTCTACAAGTACATTTCTACTTTCGTTCATCACTTCGCCACTAATGTGGTTTATTACATGATGTTGATTGATATCAGGAGCAAAGCATTGATACTCAGACTCGTTATTGTGAATTGCTAAAAGTGCCAAAGTGGCTTCGTGAATTTCGGAACCATCATAAACTCCAGAACCGGAAAGGATAACTGCAAATTTTTTCATCATTATTTTCTTTTTTTTACAAATATACTAAACTATTGCGACTTTAGCTCTTTTGGGATAAAATCGCCTCTTAGTAGCAAACAGTTGAAAAGCTTAAAAGTTCTTCTATTTTAAAAAATATGAGAACATAATCTAATTTGGGTTTAACTCTTTTTTGTGGCAAAATTGATATGTAAAGATATTAAACTTTTGTTGTTGATAATTCATTTGTTTAAGACTCCTTTTTTGCTAAGTTTTGAGTAATTTCGTAGTACTAAAAATTATATTAAACATGTGTAATAAGCCTTTAAGAATAAGTTTTTTTGTGATATTTTTCACTGCTTTTTTGACTTCATTTTCGCAGAAAACAGCCTACTATTCCCAACCAAATATTATATTTAAAGAGGGGTTTGAACTTTATCAAAAAGAGAAATACTCAGCCGCACAAAATAAGTTCGAAAAAATCATAAAATCCAAAGTGCCTCAAAATAGTTCTATGTACGTGCAAAGTAAGTACTACAATGCTGTATGTGCCTTTCATTTGCATAATAAAAATACAGAGTCTTTACTATTGGATTTCATAGAAAGATATCCAGAGGAAAATATTACATTTCATGTGCACTTCTATTTGGCTCGATGGTATTTTATGAATAGGTCGTATAAAAAGTCGCTAAAAGAGTTGAATAATGTAGAGCCTTATTTACTGACCAATGCTGAGCAGTTGGAATATAAATATAGAAAAGCATATTGTTTGTTGCAAGATGGAAATGCAAAAGATGCCAGGGTCTTGTTTAATGAGGTGAAATCGCAAGAAGGTGATTTTCAGTCCCATGCAACATATTATTTCGCACATACATCGTACGAAGAGGAGATGTACGAAACAGCTTTAACTGACTTTATGAGTTTGAAAGATGATAAATATTATGGAGCCATAGTCCCTTACTACATCATTCAAATATATTATTTGCAAGAAAAATATGATGATATTTTTTCTCTTGCTCCTGAATTATTACAAAAAACATCAGAAAAGCGTAAACCCGAAATAAAACGAATTTTAGGAGAGGCACAGTATAGAAACAATAACTATGAAGAAGCCATTGAGAACTTAAACTATTACATGAGTGCCAAGGGTGTAAATATAACAAGGTCAGATTATTATGTACTTGGTTATTCGGCATATCAGCTTGGCGATTATGTTAAAGCTCTTAATAATTTAAAAAATGTTACAACCGAAAATGATATCTTATCGCAAAATGCATATTTTGTTATTGGAGATTGCTTTTTAAAGACCCAGCAAAAACAATATGCTTCAAATGCATTTTACGAAGCCTATAAACTCGACATTGACCCAGAAATAACCGAAGAGTCGCTTTACAATTATGCCAAACTTCAGTACGAACTTTCGTCAAATCCATTCCAAAATGCCATTTCGTCATTTGAAGACTATGTGAATAAATATCCCAGTTCACCCAGAATAGATGAGGTAAACGAATATTTGTTAACCATATATCAAACCACCAAAAATTATAAAGCTGCCATAGCTTCGCTGGAAAAAATAAATAATAAAAATCATAGTCTGCTAAAAGCATATCAGCAAACTTGCTATTATAGAGCTATTGAATTGTTTAACAATGGAAGTTTTAGAGATGCTGTGGTTCATTTTGACAAGTCGTTGAAGCACAACTTAGATGCCAAAACAACCTCATACAGTCATTATTGGAAGGCAGAGGCATTGTACAATATGAATAATTTTAAATCTGCAATTGCCACTTATAATAGCTTTTTGACATCGACAGGTTCCTTCGGTCTGCCAGAATTTGCACGAGCATACTACAATATAGGGTATGCACATTTCAAGCAGAAGGAGTTTAATCAAGCATTGATGAATTATAGAAAATTTATCAACGACTCCAACAGCTCCACCGATAGAAAAATATTGAATGATGCCTATAATCGTGCCGGCGATTGCTACTACATAAGTAAGGAGTTTGCACAATCGGTGAGCATGTACACGCAGGCAGCTAATATTGGGCTTGTGGATGGCGACTACTCGTTGATGCAGCGTGCACTTGCAAATGGAGCTCAGGGAAAAATGGCTCAAAAACGAGATGATTTATTGAGTCTAAAAAGTAAATATTCAAAATCGGCAAAATATCCAGAAGCCATGTACGAGTTGGCAAACACATATATAGCAATGGTCGATTTAGACAATGCCATAAAAGAATATACTGCTCTTATCGAGACTTATCCTGAAAATAAAAATATTAGATCGGCTAAGCTAAAACTAGGTTTGGCATATTACAATAAATCAGATGACAACAAGGCTCTTGGAATTTGGAAAAATGTAGTTGAAAACTATCCAGGGTCGCAAGAGTCGAAAGATGCTCTTGTAAATATCAGAAATATTTATGTAGAAAATGATAATGTAGATGAGTTTTTTACTTATGTGAAAAATATTCCATCGGCATCTATAAGTACTTCAGAGCAAGACTCATTGAGTTTTAAGGTAGTTGAAAATAGATATTTGGAAAACGACTGCGAAAAAACTATTCTTGGCTCCACAGACTATCTGAATAAATTCCCCAAAGGATATTTTACATTAAAGGCTAACTACTATAAAGCAGAATGTGAGTTGAAGAAAAATAATATTGACGATGCATTGGCAACCTATGAACATATTCTGTTTCAATATCCAAAGTCAAATTACGAAGAGAGAGCATTGGCTGTTTGTGCCGATATATACTATCAAAAAAGAGATTATAATAAGTCGGCAAACTACTATCAGCAGTTGCAGGCTATAACAGATAATCAGGCAACATCATCGGGTGCAACAACAGGGAAAATGCGTTCATATTTCAATATGAATATGTATGAAGAGGCAATTTTGGCGGCACAAGAGGTTTTGGAAAAAGATAAACTTTCGGAGCAATTAATAGAGGAGAGCCGATTGACCATAATTCGTTCTGCCATGAAAACGCAGAAATATGAGTTAGCTAAAACAGAGTGCGAAAAATTGCAAAAAAATAACAACGAAGCCTCGGCAGAAGCATATTATACACTTTCTGAAATATTGTTTTTCAAAGGTGATTTTGATGGGTCTGAAAAAATGGTTTTCGAACTCCTTAGCTCAGGTTCGCCCTACGAGTTTTGGTTGGCAAAATCGTATATTCTGCTGGGAGATATTTATGTGGAAAGAGGAAATCTGTTTCAGGCAAAACATACCTACAAAAGTATAATGGATAATTATGAAGGTGAAGATTTAGTGATTTTGGCTACAGATAAATATCAACATGTATTGAACATTGAAGAGCAACAAAATCAAGCTGCCGAAGATTTCGATAATCAAGATGAGGATGTTGAAGATGAAGAAAATGACAATAATTAAAATTGGAAATTTGAAATATAATGTTATGAAAAAATATATAAGTATAAGTTCGTTTTTGTTAGGTTTAATTTTCTTGCTTTCGGGCGTAGTGCTTCATGCACAGGAAGATACAACAAGCAGATATAACGAAAGTGTAATTGTGGTTTCAAGTTTCGACCCCATTATTGGCGATGCGTTTAAAATTAATGAAAAGCCAGTTTTGGTAGATACAATTAAAACAACACCGAAGTTTATTTACAATCTTTCGCCCTACAAAGCTAATACGATTTATGAGCCTCTGACAATTAGCCCTGCCAGAATTAGTGGCGAGCCCTTGACAAAATTGTATAGAAATTACATTAAAGTTGGAATGGGAAATTACACCACTCCTTTGGTGGATGTTTATTTAAACACAACTCGTTCGAAAAAATATGCCTTGGGCTTAAATTATAAACATTTTTCCTCATCAGGAAAGATAAAAGATTATGAAAAATCGGCATTTAGCGACAATAGCGCCAAGCTATTTGGTAAATATTTCTTCAACAAATATACCTTATCCATGGATTTGGGTTATGATAGAAATATGGTACACTATTATGGTCGTGGTTTTACGCCAGAACCTATCACTGCCTATGCAAGTTTACTTGAAGATGCTAAACATGTTTTTAATTTCTATGGAGCCAATGCATCATTTGTGAGTAACAACACAAACCCCAAACAGTGGGAGCAGGCATATAGCTTAGGTTATCATTTTTTGAATACAAACCAAAAAGTGAATGAAAATCATGGCAAATTTGATGGTCAAATAGCCAAGCGATTTAAAATGCTGAAAGTTACAGATTTCGAAAAGTTAAATATCGATGTTTCGGCACAATATACAAATAACAATTTTGGTGAATTTGGTGGAGTTGACGACAATACCTTAGTCAAAATATCGCCATCAATACAAACAAATTATAAAGAATATTCTTTATCCTTGGGATTTAAAACAGCTTTTAGAAATAGCACAGGACATGGTGCCGACTTTCTCTTTTTTCCCACCGCCGAAGCCAAGTTAACACTATTACCTAAAATATTTTTCCTATATGCCGGGCTTGACGGTGACGTAAACAGATATACTTACAGAGAAATTGGTGAAGTAAATCCCTATATAAACCCCTTCGTAAACATCAATTATGAACACGAAAAATATAAAATATATGGAGGCTTCCAAAGCAATTTTAGCAAGTTTTTAGAGATAAAATTTGACTTCAACACATCTCAAATAGATGGAATGATGTTCTTTATAAACGATACGGCAAATGTTTTTATGAACAAATTTATAAGCGTTCATGACAAGGTAAACAAACTAAATGTGAATGCAAATGTATGTTTTTTCAAAGAAGATAAATTGTCGGTATCTGCCAATGTGGGATATTTTCAATACTCTCTAAATAGCGAAGCCAACGCTTGGCATATGCCATCTATGATATACTCACTTTCGGGAGCATATAATATTGCAGATAAAATTTATATAAAATTAGATGGATTGTTTGCCTCTGGAAGAATAGCCATGGCAAGGGACGAAATGGGTAATATTGTAAATAGATCACTAGGAACCAGTGTGGACGTAAATATTGGAGCAGAATATAGATACAACAAAATGCTTTCGGGATTTTTAATGTTGAATAATATTTCTGCCACACGAAATTTTTATTATTACGGTTATCCTACACATAGATTTAATTTTATACTGGGTGTTACCTACTCTTTTGGTGGAGATTTAGCTAATTTCAGAAGGAAATAATTCTATTCAAAAGCCCTATTGGGCTGATATTCAGGTGTTTTTAACTATTGTTGAAAACACCTCTTTTTTTGTTGATAAAATAACGTATTTATAACATTATTTTCTTGTTGGTTTGATTGAAAAATCGTAACTTTGTATTATAAATTTAAAATTGTAATTGATTAATAATGAGTGAATTAGATAATTTGTTAGAGAGGACAGACTACACTGCAGATAATATTACAGTGTTGGAAGGCTTGGAAGCTGTTCGTTTACGTCCAGCTATGTATATTGGTGATACTGGACACAGAGGTTTGCATCACTTGGTTTATGAAGTTGTTGACAACTCCATAGACGAGGCATTGGCAGGACATTGTAATAATATAGATGTTCGTATTCATGAAGATAATTCCATTTCGGTATTGGATGATGGGCGAGGAATACCCACTGATATTCACGAAAAAGAAGGTAAATCAGCCTTGGAAATTGTACTTACAGTTCTACACGCTGGTGGTAAATTTGACAAAGGCTCATACAAGGTTTCTGGCGGATTGCACGGCGTAGGCGTTTCTTGTGTAAATGGTCTTTCGGAATGGCTGAAAGTTGATGTATTCCGTGAAGGAAAACAATTCCATCAAGACTACAAAAAAGGAATACCACAAAATGAAGTTACTGCCATTGGAACATCAGACAAAACAGGAACATATGTGCATTTTAAGCCCGATCCAACTATATTCCCTGATATAGTTTATAGCTTTGATACATTGGCAACGCGTATGCGAGAATTAGCTTTCTTGAATAAAGGAATAAAAATAAGCTTGACCGATGAGCGTGAGGAAAACGATGAGGGTGAGATACTTTCAGAGATATTTTACTCCGAAAGAGGATTGATAGATTTTATTGAGTATTTAGAAGGAACACGCGAAAAACTTACACCTGAAGCAATTTATATTGAAGGAGAAAGAAATGACGTGCCAATGGAAATTGTGATGCAGTACAACACATCATTCTCTGAAAATATTCATACATATGTCAACAATATTAATACACACGAAGGTGGTACACACCTTTCAGGTTTTAGACGTGGACTAACACGTACCCTAAAATCGTATGCCGACAAATCGGGAATGCTAAAAAATCTTAAGTTTGATATTAGTGGAGACGACTTCCGTGAGGGATTAACAACAATTATATCTGTAAAAGTACTTGAACCACAGTTTGAAGGACAAACCAAAACCAAATTAGGAAATAGCGAAGTGATGGGGGCTGTAGATCAGCTTACCAGCGAAATGTTGTCCAACTATTTAGAGGAAAATCCTAAAGAAGCCCGCATTATTGTAAACAAAGTTATTCTTGCTGCCACAGCTCGTCATGCAGCCCGTAAGGCTAGAGAATTAGTCCAACGCAAGAATGTACTATCTTCAACAGGATTGCCCGGAAAACTAGCAGACTGCTCCGAGAAAAATCCAGAATTGTGCGAAATATATCTTGTGGAGGGCGACTCGGCAGGTGGTACTGCTAAGCAAGGTAGAGATAGAAAATATCAAGCAATATTGCCACTTAGAGGTAAAATTCTTAATGTGGAAAAAGCTATGCAACATAAGATATTTGAAAGTGATGAAATTAAAAATATATTTACAGCACTTGGAGTTACAATAGGTACAGAAGATGATTCTAAAGAATTGAATATTAGCAGATTAAGATATCATAAGATTATAATTATGACGGACGCCGATGTGGACGGAAGTCATATTGCAACCCTAATTCTTACTTTCTTCTTTAGATATATGAGAGAACTTATTGAGCGTGGATATGTTTATATTGCGGCTCCACCCTTATATTTACTCAAACGAGGTAAAGATGAAAGATATGCATGGGACGATAATGAACGTGTTCAATTTGTTGCCGAAATGGCTGGAAATAGCTCCGAATCTACTGTGAATATACAAAGATATAAAGGTCTTGGAGAGATGAACGCCGAGCAACTTTGGAGTACAACCATGAACCCCCAAAATAGAATACTCAGACAGGTAACCATAGATAATGCCACCGAAGCAGACAGAACATTCTCAATGCTTATGGGCGACGAAGTGCCACCAAGAAGAGAGTTTATTGAGCGTAATGCAAAATATGCACACATAGATATATAAGAGGCTCTGTATCTATGCAGTTATAGAATAAAAAAAGTTTATGCAGTGAAATGAAATTTAGTTTATTGCATAAACTTTTTTTATTTACATTTTTCAATTTGATTTTAGAGCATTATATCAATTGTTATAATAAAACAATTCAAAATCTTTTTTTTGAATGATAAAAAATAGTAATTTTGTTATCTATAAAAATAAAAAACTATGAGAAAACTAAATTTATTCGCCCTTATGGCATTGTTGTTAATGCTAATACCTTCGTGCAATGAACTTAAACAACTTCAAAATTTATCGAAATGTCAGTTCAGATTAAATTCAATAGAAGATATAAGATTGGCAGGAGTGAAGTTGCAAAATGTTTCAGATATTAAACAAATTAGCCTTTTAGATGTGGGTAAATTAACCACTGCATATGTGGCTAATAGTTTTCCTCTTTCCTTTAAATTGAATGTAGATGCCAAAAATCCCAACGATAAACCAGCAGCTATGACTGCATTAGATTGGATTTTGCTCATAGATGATATTCAAATGACAGAAGGTCTGGTAAACAATAGATATCAGATTCCAGCTCAAGGAGTTACATCAATTCCCATGGACTTTAACTTCGACCTTAAAAAAGTTCTTTCAGGAAGAAGTAAAGATGCTATTATAAACTTTGCCCTAAATTTAGCGGGTGTTGGCGATAAACCCACAAGACTAACCCTAAAAGCTAAACCTACTGTGAATGTTGGAGCCATACCAATCACATATCCAGGGTACTTATCAGTGAAAACAAATTTTACATCAAAATAAACTTATTATGATACAAAGAATTCAAAGCGTTTATCTGTTATTAACAGCAATTTTCTACACAATAATTTTATTTGTTCCCATTGCTTATCTAGGAAATGAATATGTTTTTAATGCGTGGAGTTTTTCCACAATAAAAGGTATAAAACTCGATAATACATTTTATTTAGCCTTGATGGCTATTGCCATTGCAATAATTTCGCTGGTAGCAATATTTATGTACAAAAACCGACAAAGACAAAGTAAAGTGTGTCTATCACTTGTTGTGCTAATAATGATATTCTGTGTTTTTATATATTTTATTTATCCAGAATTTATGCTCAAACGCATAGTGGGTCCAAACTTAGTAGTAAACTACACAGTATGGTCTATACTATCGGTTGTGCCTTTCCTTTTTGTTATTTTAGCCAATAAAGCAATCTTAAAAGATGACAAAAAGATTCGTGCAGCAGATAGATTGAGATAGGAAATTGAAAATATTGACTAATAAAAAAACAGCAAAAAAAATGCTGTTTTTTTATTTTGTACAACTTTGATTGTGGTTGTATTTCAATATGTTTTTCCAATGGGTATAAACCAGAAACCGCCTCACAATGGATGAAAAGCAATGCATTGAAAGATAAGTGATTGAGTGTAAATTTCTATAAACAACGCAGCTATTTGCCTTTTATAAAAGAGCCTTTTTATCTCTTTTCGGGTCGTGGAATAACAACACGAAATTGCTCACCCTCTACATCGTTATAAAGTTCAATATTAGATTGTGCAGCCAATGCTCTTGTTATTCCTGAGCCAAAGCCACGATATATCATCAATTTAGAGCAGTAGGAGACTAAAAGATTGTTTCTAACAACAGCATTACCCACTTTTATATTATCAATTGTAAGACTGCTGGGAAGTGCTCCGGGACTTATAATTTCAATTCTATTATCAAAAATCATAACACGAATAGGCGAGTTTTTGGAGTAATCTCTGTGAACCAAAGCATTTTGAAATAGTTCTTCCAATGCAGTTTGTGAAACTTCTAGAATTCCAACTTTATTGAAATTTTGACCAGCCTGAATATGGAATAAGTTAGTTCTAAAAAAACGCATTGTTTCTTCAAAAATTTGGGGAATAGTTCCTTCAATATCTTGACTACTGCGATACTCCGTTCCACCAATACTGTTCCCGAAAAATGAAATTGCTTTTACACAAAAAGCAGGTCTATATTTTTGTGGGTTTTTTGCAAAAAAGAGTAATCCTCCTAAGCTAAGTCGGCTATCTTTTATAATATTCAGATTTGTCAATAAACTTTCCGAAATTTCTATTTCATCGTCCGTTTCACTTTTTTGAATTGCATTAATATATTCTTTCACCTTGGAAAAGTCTATATCGTTGACGGATGTATCTGGAATTATCATTTCGTCAATATATAAGATTCCACTTTGTTGAAATAACCTAATTTGCTCACTATTATCGGTTAGTTTTCTTTTATCAGAACCCTGTTTTATCCAAATTATACCATTTTTATCTTTATAGGGCTTTGCTATTCCTTCTTCAACATTTTCTTTTCTCCGTCTTCCGTTGGGAGTGTATGCACTTCTGTATAAAGAAAAATCTGTGGTTTTATTTTGTCATTAGCAATGCTTGCAATTCTATTGTTATAAGATTGTAGTTGTTCATAATCTAAACCTTTGATTGCTCCTGTCTTATCCTCAATTCCAAATAAAATTATTCCACCTTTTGAGTTGGATAAAGCAATTAGTTCGGCAACAATAGAATTATTGTTGTCCATTTCTCTTTTAAATTGAACTTTGCTCGTTTCACCAGAATTAATAATGTCTAATAGCTCCTTTGTATTCATTGATTTGAGGTTTTGAAATATTGAACTATATCACAAAGATACAATAAATTGCAATATTGCACAATATTTATTGCATTGAAAAATAATAATTTCATGCATGAGAAATTAAGTTTTATAAATTAAAGTACTTTTACACGCTTCGTTTATTTTGTCAGTTTTAAATATAAAATCGGCCTATTAGTTGTTCAATAAAAATTAAAAAGAGTTCAGGCTTAAGAATAATGGGAAATATGAAACCGTAAACAGCACCTGTGAAATGGGTTAAATGTCCAATATTGTCAATCTGTTTTTTACTCATATAATATGAATAAATCATATAAACAATTCCAAAAATATATGAGGGTATGCCAATAGGGAAGAACATTAAGTAGATTTTATTCTTAGGAAAAAGCAGTATGCTTGAAAAAAGTACAGCCGAAACAGCTCCCGATGCTCCAATGGCGTTATATGTGGGGTCGTTTTTGAATTTATTTATATCGGGCAAAACCGAAAAAGCTAAGGAAGATATGTAGAGGAAAATAAAATAGAATATGGCTTTTGTATCAAAATAAAAATAGAAAGCATATTCCACGGCTTTGCCAAAAGAGTAGAGAACAAACATATTTATTCCCAAATGCACCCAATTGGCATGCACAAGTCCGTAGCTAAATGCTCTATACCACTCCTTGGAATTGACAATGAAATAGGCGTTGAATTTTAGTTTGTCGAATAGAACTCTGTTCTGAAATGCTAAGAAAGATATTAGCAATGTTGGAATTATAAAAAATAGACTTATGCTCATTTGTAAAAATAAAATGTAAAGATAGTGCTTTAGTGCTTAAAACTGATTGTGTTTTGTGTTTTTATCAAATCTAATTTCATAAAAATATAGTTTTCATATTTCTCCTGTGAATATTCTTCCACAAAACCAACATTTTCATACACTGCAAGAGCCGCCTTATTATTAATGTGTACCCACAAGGTGATTTCTTTCAACTCCAAAACATTAGTTGCGTAGTCAATTATTTGCAATGTGGCATTTTGAGCAATACCTTTTCCCCATATATCTTTTTCTCCAATAAATATATGATAATCAGCTGTTTGATTATTTTTTATATCTGTCAACTCGGCATTGCCGACGTATATATTATTAAACAAAATAGCAAATCTAGAAGAACTTTTGTCATTCAGTTTTTTAATGTTCTCAACTCTTTCAGCCTCTTCAGTTACTCTACTCTCGGGAGTTCTTTCCGTATATTGCCATATAATGGGGTCGTTTCGCCATTTATATGAAGTGGAGGCATCTTCAATAGTTAAAGGTCTTAGAGTGATATTATCCATTTTGTACTTTATTTATGTCCAAAAATATTAAAAATTTCTCGGTTCAAGTTGTTTTTTGCATCTATAATCATATTTTGACAGAATTTATTCATAGAAAACTATATTTTTTTTAGCTTGTAGCAAATTGCAAAAGCTTGATTTTTAGCTTCTTATGATAAGGAGAAAATAAAAGCTCTAAAAAAGTATATTTATTTCACTAAAAAGCTTTGTATAATAAAAAAATGTACTATCTTTGCAGTCGCAAACGTTCTTAAAATGGTTCGGTAGTTCAGTTGGTTAGAA